>Ga0307509_10000639_pt1 | contig 59578 bp, 65 predicted proteins | sample 10_EM_MG_FD_202245 | JGI IMG/M metagenome (GOLD analysis project Ga0307509, IMG submission 202245) | Populus trichocarpa ectomycorrhiza microbial communities from riparian zone in the Pacific Northwest, United States - 10_EM | ecosystem: Host-associated > Plants > Roots > Unclassified | place...
GGGGGGGGGGGGGGGGGGGGGGCGGCGGGCGGCGCCCCCCCCCCCCCCCCCCCCCCCCCCAACACCGTGCCGTATCCGTTAGAGTACGTACGTGGTCTATAGTTTGGTATAATAAGGTCATCAAACGTACTCGTAAGCTCGAACAGACAAACAAGCACCGGCACTACCGGTGCAGTCTTTGTAGCATCATATTCCCCCCTTGACAGCACTTGTTTAACCTGGGCAAATACCACACTGTACCGTATGGGTAATAGTTGCAAAAAAGCTTGACCCTCGTAGAAAGGAGAGAAAAGGAAAAGTTGAAACCCCCTTCATTCCCCCGACAGAAGCATTCTCCATCCGCAGCGTGCCGCCAAACCGGGCACCGGGACGACAAGTCCATAAATTCCAATGGAAACCGCCGGGTAGTAAATCCGACCCGCCGGAGGGGTGGGGTGGGGCGGGGGTGGTGGGGGGGTTGTGGCATAAGAACCTCAATTCCCCCGCTAACGCTACGGGTATGTTTGAGCGCCGTTTTATACGGACAAGTCAAACCCGACCCCCCCTCCCTTCCTGCCTACCTATTGTGCCACACAATATGGGGAATGATGACGGGGCCAAGTTAGTAATTCCCGTCCAGCGCAGCAGCATAAGTTAATACATCCCCGTACCGGCATCAAAAGTGAGAGAGATTCCGTCCGGCCATAGTTATGGCGCAGTGGCATACCGTAACATGCAACTTATCTCATCCAGGCACGAGATTTTTGGTACCGGCAGTGCGGGAGTATGGGCGAATAGGATGGGATGTACTGTATAGTACTAGTAATCTATGGTAGCGTTACGCTGCTGCTGCTGCTGCTGCTGGTAGTATAGGTGGGTAGGTTATCGTACGCAATCAGTTGATAGATTAATTTGGTTTGATGTGCGAATTGGAAGTTGTCTTTTGCTTAGCCGGAGGTGGGATGTGGAGTGAGGGTATACCGGTATACGAGTAGTGGATTGAGAAGCGGGGGGGGGGATGGGTGGTTTTGATATTTGGGTTTGGTGCTGGGTGGGGGTGTGGTGGTATAATTTTTTTTTCCCTTCCTTCCTTCCCTCCTTCCTTCCTCCTTGGTAGCTTACAGTGCTGTGTTGAAGGAGCTTGGATTCGTGCTATTCGAGCACCGTATATATTATACCCAGGCAGGCATTGGAGGTATCATATCGTAGGTAGGAAAGAAACCTACCAAGACCAAACCCCTCCCCTCCTCCCCTCAACGTACTGTACCAATACCAGCCTACAATATTCCCACCGAGCGAGTGACAGCCGGAGCATTATTTATTTATTTATTTACCTATGATATGATACCTTTACTGTAGAACCCCATTGCCATAGAAACCCCTCCCTTCCCTGTCGGTCCATGATATCCACCGGTAACTTGCGGTATTGTACCACGCTAAACGGATCCGTGAACGAAGTGGATGAATCAACCACCCAACCAACCAATGCACCCCTTGGCAAGCTCCCGCTTCGGCACTCGACAAACCGAAATGGATGCAAAGAACAACTCATCGCTTCCCACCAACCCCCCCTCCTCTCTCTCCTCCCCCATTGAATCCAAAGGTCTAGGAGTATGATGATACCTTTTTATTTTTACCCTTTTGTTTGCTTTTTTTCTCTTCCTTTTTTTTCTCTTCTGCTTTCCGGAAGGGTAGGGTTGAAATCTTTTGTATTATTATTATTTCAAATTTAATGGAAATTCGTTATTGGTGTTTTGGGGGCTGGAGCCGGGGGAGATGTGAATGAGGGAGTTTCTTGCCCATGGCCTCAGGGTGATAGATTATACTTTGTACTGGTACCTGGAGGACCGCGAGCACGTTCGTTCCTTGTACCGTAGCAGACGGTGCCGGTAGTTGATGAGGAGCATGATATCAGAAACTTCCCTCCACACGGGTATCATTGTTTCGTGGGGTGAATTAAAACATCTACGATGGGGGGGAAAAAAAAAAAGTAAAAAAAAGTAAAAAAAAAAGGGAAAAGGGAAAAGAAAAGAAAAGAAAAAGTGTGGCTGGTGTACTTTCACAGGGTTGGGAAATGGGGCAAAAATGGGTTGTTCTGGATCTGTCTTGGAGCACACAGCCCAATGTCGAATGGAAATTTGTGGGAGGCGGGGTTGTTGGAGGGGGGAGGCTGTTTTTCCTTCTTCTTCTATCATACGGGCTGCGGGTATTACAAGTACTCGTACCGTACAATGACAAGTGCGACAACAGCTCTAAAAAGTGAACGCGTCCTGAAGCGGAGAGGTTACTTTTACCGCAAAAAGTTTCTCTCTCTCAGCCGTACTCAAGTACGGTACTCTAGCGGGCCAATAGACTGAACACGCCCGAACCGGGCAAAGGTCAGGAAGAAAAGTACCGTGAGCCCGCTCGTAATCCAGATCATCCATCCATCCATCATACACTAGCTGAGCCAATTAAGCGAACACCGCAAACTGTCCACCTTCGCCACCCTATTAACTTTATAGAGCATTTTGTTTACACACTCCCTTCCCCTTGCAACCCCTCCCAATTGTCCTCATCCATTGAAGAAGAAAAAGTGCGTGAGAAAGTGTGAAGTTATTCTTTCTCTTGCCTACCGTTGGTCGAACGCTTTTTTGTGTTTTTCTTTTTTCTCTCTCTTTCTTTCCTTTTTTTGTGTGTGAATCTTTCTACGAGTACCCTTGGTGCTTCACTTGCCTGCTTCAACTGCTTGTGCGGTGCGGCGGTCGGTTTCCTTTTCAGCCAGACAGACCAAGACCGGCTTAACCAGTAAAAGCCAATATACAAGTACTGCTCTGCCTGATTACCTACCGTATACCCATAAAACCTTTTTGCATCAATCTCTTTTTTTTTTCCCTCGAGGTTTTTTTGCTTTCCCTAGTCTTTCAATTCGGAGGTTATCGCTTTTCTTTTTCTTTTCCATTTTCATTTCTTCCTTCCATCCTGATGGCATCGTAACTCAATTACTGCGTCGGTCATAGAAAGCAGCAGCCGGTAGGGAAACCAGGAGCTTTAGGGGGGGGAAGAAAAAAACGCGAGGAGGTACCGTACTCGTACCGCAACAGTCCTTGCACCGTAGCAGCAGCAAGCAGGAAGCGGAGGCATAAGCACAAGCAGGAGGGAGCAGCAAGCAGAGGCACAACCACCACCACTGCCAGCAGCAGCAGCAGGAGCAGCAGCAGCAGCGACACACAGACCGATATCCCGATCAGTGAGAAAGGTGAAAGGGAGAAGGGAAAGCGAAGGGGAAGTCATCATCAATAACGGGCATCATCATCCATCATCATCCATCATCATCATCACCATCCATCATCATCACTGTCGACATCTCCACCATCGTCGTCCTCTTGTATTCGCAGCCTGGAAAATTGAACACACCGCAGACGTGGGTGGAGTGAGAGTCTCTTTCTATTTTTCCCAATTATCTATTATCCATTATTATCCATTATTATTATTATTATTATTTTTCTATTCTTTTGGTTCGTTCGTTCCTTCTTTCGTTCACTCCATCCCACCACCCACCTTCTTCCTCACTCTTGCTCTGCTCCTCCTCCCATTCGGCCGCCCGCTCCAACCAACCAACGAACCGTCACCTGGACCTTCCGTCGCTCGTTACCAGCGTCCCGTCCCTCTCTACTCCTCCCACACCCACACACACACACACTCTACCTACATTCATTCATTCTCTTCCCCCGTTCCATTCCCTCAAATTATTCCACACTCGTTGTCGCTCTAACCCTCTATCCTACCCGTACTTACCCAACACTTTCTTTCCTTCTCCTTTCAAGCACCCCTCTTTGGTTCGCATTCACTAAACCTTTTGCTCAGATAGATCGCCCCTTGCCCGTCGCCCGGCTTGGTTGAGCTGATCGCCAAAACCGGCGCCGAATAACGTGGGAGTCGACCCAAGTGGAAAGGTACCAACTCAATTCGCGTGGTTCAATTATATTTTTTTATTTATCGTGGCAACCGTTCCAGCGTTGCTTCTCTGACTCGCGTCCAGGCCGTATCGTACCCGTCGGTTGATCTGGATACACCCAACAAAAAATGGGTCATACCGCTGAGCCTTCGATGGTGAGCTCTCAGGGGAGCTACACAGCAACCGATCTCTCCCGAAGGACGGAGAATACAAGCTACTCTATCCCGGAAGACGGAAACCCTGTCACGATACAAACCTCCCGGAAGAAGAAGAAGGACCATGAGGTGACTAGTACTGTTAGTACTGTTGGGCATGGGACAAACGCTTCTCTCCTCATAGAATACTTTGAGAGTGGCAAAGCCAGTACTTCTGGTCGTCGCCCCAGTGTCCGTGTCAAACTTACTCCGGCTGCAAAGAAGCGCCATAACTTTAAGGCGTCACCGGATGGTCAAGGGCTACAAATTTCCGACGTTTCATCAAGGCCTGGAAGTAGACAGGATCGCCGGCCATCGCACACTCAACGGGTGTCACTATCCCCGCACGTTGGGGAGGATAGGATGATTATGGGCGAGCCCAATCACAACCGATCTCTTTCCGGTGACCAGACATCAATCGTCTCCTCACAAACCTCCAATGCAGACGATTCTAATTTGAGTCACTACCCGCTCAACGTCACCGTCATACGAGAGGCGGGCAGTCCCCGGTCCACCTACAGCTCACCTCGCGAGATGGAGGAAACCGAAATTGCCTTCCGTACCCGCCGACGACCAAATAGACCTGGTGCACGGAGCCATATCGAGGGGTATCAGAAGGATGTGTTGAAATCTGCGCAAAAAGGAAGGAGCAGAAGTGTTAGCAGGGAAATTGATGTGGCTGGAGAAGCGGGGCTGAAGACTGCCAAATTGGGCCGGAGAAGAAGTCGAAGCTTGAGCAAGGAAAGATTGTCCATGTCTAAGGAGGAGAAGCAAATGATTGAGCAGGGTGTGATGGAGGGCCTCGAGAAATTGCGTCTGCCCAAACAAGGCAAACAGCGCAGCCGCAGTGGAAGCAAGGCAGACGCAGATCTATTGAAGGCGCCCCGCATGCGAAGCCGTAGCAGGAGTCGGGATCGCGAGATTGATGAGATTACTGCCGAGAAGCTTCGTCAGAAACGGAAGGCATCTATTGATGCAGAGAGACAGAGGTCCGCTTCGAATGTCACCAATCCAGCACTCCTTGAACTTGTCGAAGATGCCATCAAACGCATGATCCTGCCGCAACTTAATGAACTAAAAAGTGCCCAGAACCAAGCGAAATTTGAACAATCTCTCTCACCAACATCAACGCTCGATCGACAGGGAAGTACGAAACGACCCGATAAGACTCGTAGCATGCCAGATGTGAAACCTATGGTTGTCCTATCCCCCGACATCGACCAAGGGAATGGACAAGGTGTGGTCATTTCTGGCGGCAGCAGGGAGGGCGATAATCAAGAGGTAATCGATCAATTTATTGACAAAATCCTTGTTATTGCGGGTGGAAGCGCTGATTTGCCATCACAAAAGTCCGAGACGTCGTACTCGAGGGCGCCCGGGTTTGGTGTGAGCCCATCAGTTCATTCGGTTGAGGATGGGGAGGGTGTATCTCTCGTTGGAGCTGTGCCTACTCATGGTAATCGCGGGAGATTGGAGATGCCGGATCATCCGGACCGGCTGGACACCCCGGGGACGTATGCGGAGACTAGGGCATCCATTCTCTCAGCAAATTCTGGGCTTCCCTATCCGAGCCAGAATGGAATGCCAGCCTCTGGCAACACTCCTCCACCGGTTCCGAAATCAGAGTTCCCAGTGTTCAGTGAGTTGAATCTTCACTCAAGGGCATCGAGCATTGTTTCCGAGCGTACTGGCCTTGATGACCATCGGTCGGATATGAGCAAGCGGTCCCTGGCCAGCAAGGGGGACGTAGATGGGCCAAGCATCGTTAGCTTTGCACCGGTCGGAGATGAGGGGGATGATGGGGATGACATTAGCTCAGTATCGTCTGGTTCGAGACGGAGCATTGGTTCGCCAACAACCTTGGCGCCTGGAGATGCGGCTGTTTCGATCTTATCCATGAGTTCAACACAGAGCACTAAGCTGGCTAAACAGAGGAGAAAAGGAAAAGGAAAGGGTGGCGAAATGTCGGAAATTAACGAGACTGATTACCATGAAACTTCTGCAAAGAACCAAGCAGTTGATGATTATTTTGCCCAAGTGCGGGAGATGGCTCAGTCCAAGGCGCTGCAGGAGCCGGGGATGCACGACACTTCTATTGAGGCTCGGCATGTCTCGACTTTTACTGGGAACGATTTCGATGAAATCCACATGGAGAAGTTTGATGGCCAACAAGTATTTTCTCTTGGCGCCAATCCATCCATGAGATCGACCCCCGTAGTCGCTAATTCCGTTCAACCATCTGTCCTTGACGCTCCTTCCAACGTTGGCTCCAACCTTTCCCACCGCCAAAGTCCTCTTCCTCAGCTAGCAGCGAGTGCGTTACCAAGGCTAGACGATCCGATGCCCGAGTATGCGCATATGGCCGAAGATGACGAAGAGATTAACACCAACCCCTCAATCATACAAGGCCCCGGGCGCGAGCCGGAGGACTGGCAGTTCAACCAACCAGCTCAGTCGGCCAATGAGCTTCATCTTGGCGGCGACCGTGGAATGGGTGTTGATGACAACTTACCCCCATCACACCGTGTAGGTCAAGTCATGTCACCAACTTCACCAGCACTCAAAGACGAGGGCTACATCTCTGCGGCAAACCCGGGAATGGCTTCGCCTAGTCCTATGACGCCTGCTCAAAATGATCCGTCTATGGGGATGGCAGCGATACGTGGCGTCGGTTCTGAGGACGACAACTATTCATATCACGGCCACGCAAGGATGGCAAGCGGGAATTCTCACGGAATGCCTTCGCCACTATATGACAGTTCGACGGGCAGAGGTATCGACAGAATTCAGTCGAGGGACATCGTCGCTCTGATGGATCATGTAAGACCCTCATTCTTCGGGTAAATGCTTTTTTTCGCTGATGTCTTTTGCAGCTTACCGTTCGCGACGCGCAACGAAACGCTCGGGACACCGAGATTCTCGTCACTCTTGTCCGGAGCGCAGCCGAAATGAGGAACTCCTTTGAGGATATGAAAAAGACCCTTGAATCCCAACAACATGCGATCATAGATGGAGTTGACCAGAATACCGAGAGAAGTGTCCAGAAGATCCTGCAAGGGCCGCGACCGTTACCACCATCCGCCCCCAGAGCACCTCGATATGCCAAGAACGATGACGATGCCGAGGATGAGGGTCCAGCCAAGAGACGCAATGTTTTCCGCAGGGCACTCAAGGGGCTTAGCATGAGAAGCTCCAATGACTTACAAAGGATCGAGGGGATGTAAGTTTTCCTAGAATCTGCGGGGTTCATTAGTTTCCATGCTAACAAAGTCAACCAGGCTGCAGACTCTTTTGGGGGAAGTGGAGGGATTAAAGGGGGGCCAAGAATTTTATCAGCAAAGTTTGCTACAAAGTCAGAGTAGGGGAACCTTCGACGCCATGAAAAGTATAACTGAGGGCCAAGATACCAACCCAAATTCTTCAGGTGGGAACTCGGGATACTATAGTGGTGCTCCTTCCAAGCAGCCCAGTAGCTCCAGATTCCAAGACGAGCGACCGCACCAATCTACTCGCATTTCCCCGATAGAGGAAGATACCGCTCTTCGAACTCCGCCACGCTCGAGAGGAGGCTCCGTTCCTCTAGAGACACCTCCCGATTCCAGGGTCCCGCCGGCGGCTTTCAGCAATGAGAACACTCCGACCAAGTCCGAGAAGCACCAAAAGCGCGAATCTAATTCTTCCTCGCTAAACCCTAAGAATAAATCCAGGTGGTCAGAGACTACCGCGTCTTCGGGATTTAGAGCAAAGTTTTGGCCCGGTAATCGTGGTGAATCCAGGTCTGATGTTGATCTTTATGACCCTTCTATTCCCAAAGACATGCAGCAGGGATCGGCGTACTCGGAGGAGCCAGCAGAGAGAGCACACTCCCCTCATCCTCCACCCTCATCTAGAGATACTGATGCCCCGATAAATCACTCTAACCGCAGGTCCCTTGAAGTGCACCATCCTCAACCTCGTATCCCGTACAACCACCAATTAGAAGCGCAGGCGCAGCAGCTCTTGGCCAATGGAGTCATCCCTAATTCGCCCGGCATGAATGGGTCTACCTCGAGTCTTGGGACCTTGCCACCTCTGGGCCCTGGTGGATTTTCAAATGGAAAGTTGATGTCCCATCTAGCTCAGGATGCCTATGACCAGCACCGCCAGCAGCTCCAACAGCAGCAGCAGCAGCATTCTCCTAAGGGACCAGCCATTCCAGCCAAGGTTGAGGACCCTATTACACCTGCTCCCACGGGCGATGCTCCTTCCATTACTTCTCGATCTGATAGAAAGAAGAAGCACCGGGAGAGAGATGAGAATGGCAAGAAACCCAAGAGGACTGAGGAGGAGAAGGCGGCGCGCCGGGAGAGGAAGGATAGGAAGGCGCGTGAGAGAGAAGCAGCAGGACTTGATGCTGTTTCATCCGCCTCTAGGAAGAAGTCAAGGGATCAGCTATCTTCTGATGGTACTGCTGGGCGCCACGGAGTAAGTTCCCCCCAGGGATTCATATTCTCATAGCGTTAATGCCTATTTGCTTCTGTAGGATACCGTTGCCCCCCTTTCTGCCAGATCGCCTTCCATTCAGTCCAGGCTGAATGGGCCTCGTCCACTGTCGAGCAATAGCAATAAGGAGAATACCCGAAGACATAGACACCAAGGTTCACAGGGCACTGTTGGTAAGCTTCCGCTTCGATCCAATTCCCCCGTCAAACAATCAAAAGGCTAACTACTATACGCGGTAGATACCTTCGGCAACCCAGACTATGACTACGGTCCCTACCGGTGATCTTGACACATAACCTCCTTGAGCGGTTGCCATTGTAGCTTTTCCTTTTTCTTCCCCTGATCTCTTTGTTTAGCTTGTTTATCTTATGCGGACAAATGCTCAATCTTCCCTTAACGATGTCTTTTCCCTCATTCTTTTTCTTGTTTACGGGGTACAAGCTTTCTTTTCTATCACGCAAAGTTTCATGATCTTTACAAAGCGAGAGCGAAGTTTACACCACTAGTCGTAGTTAACCTGATATTACCATTTATACCACTGCTTTTTTTCTTTTTCTTTTTCTCTTTGCTTTTCTTTCCGCTTTCCATGTTCTTCATCGCGAAAACTAGCGAGGCATGTCTTGTTTTGTTCATTTGCCTGTTCGAATTTGAAGTGACTGGCTGAGCGAAAAACAAAAATGGAAAAAAAGTCGTCAATTAGTAATCACGCGCCTTTCTCTTCTTCCTCTCTTACTCTCCCTCACTCTTTTTCTCACAAAAAAGAAAATCGCAAAAAAGTCAAAATTGGAGTTTGGGTCTTTTTCCTTCTTTTTTTTTTCTCCCTCTTTTTTTTCCTCTCTCGTTTCATAATGTTACTGCCATACTTCCTTATGGGTTTGAAAAGAAGAAAGGAAAACAATTGAGAACGAGATCTATTCGGAGTGAGAGAAATAGTCCGTAGTTGGATGGATGTATTCTTTTCCCTCCCCATCCTTTCCCTCCCTCCCTCCTCCCCCTGGTTCGTGAGGGTTGGGTGGATGGGTAGTTTGCGGGGTGGAGGTTGTTAGAGAGATGGCCGTGTGGATGGATATGTGTATGTATGTATGTAATGTCATTGGGGATGATTGAACGGTACGATTTGGTACGTTTGCTTTCACGAACCTTATGTGGTATCTCACTAGTACTCTACTTGCGCTCGAATTAATTTATGCGCCATCGACACACCAGAAACTGGGGATTGCAGAAGCTATTTAAGGGGAAAAAAAATCTGAATATGCTCTATGGAATGGAATCTGCTATTACTATATTAAAAAATATCTCTCGAAAAAGAGTTGTCATTTTTTTGTTCCCAAGGTCCGTGTTGCCAGGAGTACCGACCGAGCGTGTTACGAGAACCTTGCGGATGCGAGTGTATGCGGATTGGTTGTGCTTTTTAACAATACTAGCACTTTGCGATGGCAACTACTCCCTTCATTCGAAATGGCCATGGCTGATTTCTCCATGCGTGGTTTCACTATTTTTAGTTCACGCGCTTGAGGCTGTAATGCTGGTTATTGTTTGCTCTATCGAGTGATATCACGTGAATTGAATCGGCCGGGGTTGACTAAAGTTCGATCTATCGAGAGTATAACTTACAATCTCCTTCCACAAAGCGCCATCACAACAATGAACACTAGGATGAATATATATGCTCACTTTTTTGCTAGAGAAAGAGCAGTAGAGTCATGGTTGGCCTCCCCAGATCAGAACGCTGCTAGAGACCTGTTAGTACAACATTCTGGTCATAATTTTAGCTGTGATTGTCATACGAGTTAGTGCTTTGAGCCCAACGATAGCTTAAGTGGCATTAGGGGATTCGGAATCTTACAGCTTAGGACATCTAGTTTGGTGTACAAGGCTTCCGCCTCAGCCGAATTAACTTTGCTAATGTCAGCCATCATATATGCGATCTGTTGGGCAATCATGTTTCTTATCAGCGATTGCATATGATAGCATGGCTAAGAGGAGCCCCCGAGCGCGTATGCTTACATCACCGCGACTATTAGACATTTGCTTATCCACGTTATGATCTCCGAGAATATCGTTGACCTGTCTTAGCACACCAGGGCGGTTCTGGTGGATGAATATAACACGGAAATGGCGCTCTTCAGCCATGGTTGGGCTCCTAAGATTGACTTCAGGCATATTGACAGCCCCAGTAGTGCAGCCGAAATTTATATACCTGAGCAGCGCCCCACCAACCTCAGCACCGATGGCTTCCTGAGCTTCTTCTGTCGACCCACCAATATGGGGTGTAAGAATAATGTTGGGAAGATCTCTAATTTCAGCCACCCAGCGAGCAAGGTCTTCATTGAAGTAAGGGCCGTCAACAGAAGGTTCACGTGGGAATACATCGAGAGCTGCTCCAGCTAAGTGGCCGGAACGCATGGCTTGACTATATTTTTTTTAATAGCAAACCACTGATCAGCATGTCGGATAAGACGGGCTTGTCTGAGAGGAGGCCCATACCATAGAGCCCGGAGATCAACTACACATCCACGACAAGCATTTATTAGATAACTCCCTTGTTTCATCGCCTTTAACTCCGCGTGGCCGATAAGATCGCGTGTCTCCGGTGTTTCAGGAACATGGAGAGTAACAAAGTCTGATAGGACCAGTAGTTCGGATAAATCTTTAACCTGTCTTGCTTTGCCAATTGCCATCAAAGGAACGATATCGTGGAAGAGGACACTCATTCCCATTGACTCAGCCAAAACAGATAACTGAGATCCGATATGGCCATAGCCAATGATTCCTAAAACCTTTCCACGAATCTCGTGACAGTGGGTGGATGCCCCCTGCCAAGTGCCAAAGTTCATTTCCATAGACTTATGGCCAATTCTACGAGCAAGCATGATAACTTCGCCAATTACCAGTTCGGCGACCGAACGAGAATTGCTGAAAGGGCTATTGAAAACAGTAACGCCACGCTTAGCTGCATATTCCAAGTCGACCTGGTTTGTCCCAATGCAAAAGCATCCGATTGCCAAAAGGTTTTTGGCGTGATCGAGCACTGAAGCAGTAAGCCTGGTTTTCGAACGGATCCCAATAACGTGGACATCTCTGTTTGGAAATTTTTGATTGTGTATTTAGTAAATCCGGATTAACGAGGATGGTGTCAAACAGCAGTACAGGGGTTATGGACTCCTACCGAATCTTCTCAATCAATTCGATATCTCGGAGAGAAGTGGTATGGAATTCCACCTGGTATCCTTCCTGTTGGAGTAATTCACGTGCAGTACAATTGACGTCTTCTAACAAAAGTATCTTGATGTCGCCAGTATTGAAAGGTTTGAGCTGCTTTTTGGGAACAGCTGGGAAATAGTTGGCTTCATAAGAAGGGCTTGTCCCAGCATTAAAGAAAGCGCCCGGCGAGGGACTACTGGGTGCCATCGTGCTGGACGCCGGCACTATATCTCTCGGGATAGTCATTGCTGGATGTCAGGATTCAATCAAACAAACCTTGAAGGGGTTATTTGAATGTAGAATATTTAAGGAGAGTGGTAATAGTTTTCTATTAGATTCTGTAGAAAATGGCAGGTGGAGAGGAGAAGAGCGGTAGCGAGGGGAAGGTGGAGGGGAGGTGGGGGGTGATGTAAGAAAGGGAGCGTAAGAAGGGTGGAGATGAGGGATGGGAACGAGGGCGGGAAGGGCTGTGTAGGGGAACAAACAAAGTTTGGAGCTGCGTAGATATAAGGGCTGCGAAAGAAGGGCATTACGGAATACTGCACGACAGTGGGGACGTTAGATATGCGGGCTGGCGCGTCCTTCTTTGGAGCACCAGGAGATAAGACGAAGGGGCGGCCGGAAGAGATCCAGAACGACAATTAAGCATTTCCCAACAAACAGCAAGCCAGATAGGAACAGACGTTGCTATTCACCGGTGATTGTGAGGAAACTTGCCATAGAACAGCGTAGAAACTGATGCGAGTGATTGGGTGTGCTTCTACGAACTATCTATCTCTTGGGGCTCTAGACGAAGCATTCTTAGAAAGGGAGGGATGGATGACTGTCTTGCCTGCACCGCATGTCTTTTTCAAGCGTAGTAGGTTGTTCATAAAGTGCAGCATGACAGCATGACACCTAATCCTGTACCTGAATTCATGAGCATCGTGATATTTTCTGGTGGGTTGGGCCGTTGGAGGGGGCGGCCGTATATTTCCTTTTACTGTTGTCTTAATTTTGCCGCTGTTGTTAGATTCAGAATTCGACAAGAAGCAGGAGCTACCACGTTTGGACGATTATCTGACAATGAGTTTTCCTAGTCATGGTAACCCATCATTGTGGTTTTTAACTATCATAAGCGAGCGAATAAGTTGTGGCGGAGAAGACTGGAAGCGATAAGCTTTCCCCTAAGCAATATAGTAGAGTACGGTACTTAGATCATAGAGTCGGGTATACCGGTTGATGATATGATCAGATTTTCAAGTCGAACGGTGAGCATCGGCCAATGCCCAAGTGCGGTTAGCTCGCCGATAGGAAGCTGTTGCGATAAGTGATATACCCACTGCGGGGTAGATCCCAGCACTAGCTAAGCGAGCTGACGCAGGAGCAACTTCCTCAAAGAAAAAATTCAGGAAAGCTCCAAAGCTCTTTACAGTAGATCTTGACTCTCCACGACATTCGAGTATTCCGTAGCAGGAGGGCTACGATACCGGTACAATAACTTGGCTACATTTGCACAGCTACTGGCATTTACTCACCAACCCTCCAGAACAAGAAAGCTCATATTGGCACCCGTGAATAGGGTATTGCTTTTCGAGTTCATAGCTGATTATACCGGTAATAGAGTTACTATAATGTTGCAACCCCAAACTACGGTGTGGTGTAATAGAGTAACCCCGCGGTGCAGCTTATTAAAGTTAATTGCTGTCGGCTGCCTCGCTGGGGATACCCGTGTCTTGGTTGACAGGGCGAATGACTCTCTCGTTGGGGCGCAGGGCAGCGGGCCGGAAAAAAAACGACATCATAGCCCTATCCCGGATTCTTTTGCCCTGCCCATCTAATACGGTGCGTATGGTACGACTGTCATTGAGGCATTCAGCCCCGGAGTCGAAAAAGGGTCTTGGAGTGCTGGGTTTCGATAATAAGTTCACGCACCAAGGTCCTTCAACTCGAAAAACTTGTATGATATGATACTGTATGAACGCTTTCTAATGCCGGGGCTGAGTGCCTCGAACCCAAGACCTTTCCCCCCTTTCCCGTCCCTGTCAGATTTCCCCACAATATCATAATATTATTATCATATCATACGAAATTCTAAGCATGAGGTCCACAATATGGGGCCCTAAGTAGTTCGTATAATATACTTGTGTCATGGTACCCTGAAGATATAAAATATTGTGACTGCTGGGGCCCTCGCCCGAGCTCTTCGTCCATGAGGGGAGCAATAAGAATAAGAATAATAAAAAAAGGTGACCTCTTTCCACACACACACACACTAGTACCATAGACACTGGCATTGCATCCGCTCCCTTTTCTTCTTCGCCCATCTTCCACTCACTCCACACACAAACAATTTGCACAGTACTCGAGTACGAGTGCAGTACTTAAGGTAGGCATCCCGCGGGCTTTCGTTTCCCCTCGCACCTAGCTGCAACCACACCACACTCCACTGGTATTTCTACACCACACAACAGGGCAGTTGCAACGAGCAAGCTCTAGCCGGGAAAAAAAGAAAGAAAAGAAAAGAAAACAAGAAAAAAAGAGGAAACATCCACTCCATCTCCACTTCTGCTGGCCAACAGCAGAACCCGCATAGCTTCCCAACAACCTTACTACCATCTGAAATGTCGGAACTTCGTCGAAAGGCCCTCGGGAGCGGAAAGACTGTCTCTCGCAAAGCTGCCTCCCGTCAGTCCTCTGCAGCATCGTCTCGGGCGAATTCCCGCAACACTTCTCGTGCCGGCTCTAGAGCTGCTAGCAGGGCCAATACTGATGACGAGGGTTCCTTGAGTGACGAAACTACTTTTAGGTATGTGCCGGTTTTGCTTTCTGTGGTCAGACCTATCTCCGTTTGCAGATGACTAAAGCCAGCCCAAACGGAACAAACAGTCTTGGATCAGTTGACGAACTTGCTACTATTGATGCCGAACTCGATGAGACTACAACCCTCTGGCAGGAGGAACTTGGCGATAGAGTAAATCAAATTATCGAACGCAAAAAGTCGAGCTCCGCTGGGAGAGAGGAATCCTTGACAGCTTACATTCGTATCCTATGCGCCAAATATGCAAAGGACGAAATACTCCCCAAAAAGTCCGAACTCCTTGATGCCTTCGTAAGGAGCCTCAAACAGGGGAAGACTGAGAAGGAAGCGTTACTTGCTGCGAAAGGTATGTGTCATTCCACCTGTGAATAAACAGCCGCCTCGCCTAGCTTCCGGGGATCACCTAAAGCTTAATCGTTGGGTCGGGCTAACTCAATATTTCCACAGCATTGGCGATTACTATTGTTACGGATCCCGAAGACACCCTTTTTGACAAACTGGCCCCAGATTTCAAGCGCACAATCAGGGATCATGCATCACTACCGCTTAAAAACGCCCTGATACATGCCTTAGGAGCTGTGACGTTTTACGGTGGAGCCTCTGTTGCTGAAACAGAGCTCATCATGGACTTTTTTATGGAGATCGTCGAGTCCGATGGCCATGACATTGGCGCAGGTGATGATGCAGGGGTTGTTGCTGCTGCGTTGGAAGAATGGGGTAATCTCGCTACCCAGTTGGATGATGCTGAAGAGGTTACTCGTCGCTCGATGTCATCCCTCGTTGACCAGTTGGATTCTTCCGAAATCTTGGTCCAGGTTGCCGCGGGCGAGAATATTGCCTTGCTCTACGAAAAAAGTTACGCCGAGGCAGAAGACGATGAGGTTGTTGAAGACCACTCGGAATCTGGCCTTGGGAAGAACTTTGTCCAAAAATACAAACCGTACCCTCGCCATGACGATCTCATTCATACTCTCCGGGGCCTCTCTAGCGGATCGAAAAAGTATCTCTCCAAGAGGAACAAGAAGACTCAGCACTCGGCGTTTGTTGATATCCTACATAGCGTTGAGAACCCCATGAAGGGACCACGTTACTCTGAGGCGTTGGATAAGGACAACAGAGTTCGTGGCTCGAGAATGACTGTCAGAATCCACAAGAAGGGATTATTGAGGGTAGAGAGGTGGTGGAAGCTTCATCGCCTTCAACACTTGAGAAGAATTCTCGCAGGTGGCTTCTTAAATCATTGGATCGAAAATCCAGTTATATTTGAGAGTTTGAGGTATATCATCGTTTATTCTACTTCTGCAATTAAGTCGAAGCTGACTTGTGGCCACAGTTTGTTTGTGGAGGAAATATAAGTGGCTCCCGAAGGTCTCCTGACTTGGCTCTTTCAGGTGGAAAGTTTCCTGATTTTCCCATCTTTCATCGGGGTTCGTATTTGATCTATAAAAAAAAGCAAAAAGAAAAGAAAAGGCGAGAGGCTGAACGGGTTAGAATAGTAAGTAGTGAGTTCCTTGTAATTTTACTACCATTGCCTGTTCTGAGGGATTCCTGCATTTCTTACCTCCCCTAATTACCTTTCTTCATTTATTTTGTTGCTTTCTTTGCATCTCTGGCTTTACCACTGGCTCTCATTTCACCCCAGGCACAAACCTCGGGGGTTAATTAAGCCTCAAGATATACAAGGTAGACTAACAATTTTTAATTTTTCCTTTCATTTTTCCGTCTCTACATGGTGTAGCTTTACTGGCGTTCTGTCCAAGGGATTTCCAAACCTTTATACTCTGTCTCACGGGTTCTTAGTCATTTTTTCTGTGTTTAGCTCCCATGATAGAGGAACCCTATCTAGAGCAGCCTGGTGTCAAGATTCCTTCCTTGTTATATCTTTGCTATATTTATATGAAGGTTTCTTGTGTTGGTATTGGGGAGACTAGAGTCGTTAGGAGATTGTTTCTTCCAAGAGATGTTTCAAGTAGATGCCTCAGGTAATACTGGGGCTTTAATTTGTCCAACATTTTGACTGAGGGACTGTACCTAGTTAGCATGTTGCCGTGCAGCACCGTGCCTCTCGGAAGCTAGTCTTATGCTAATAATAATAATAATAATAATAATAATAATAATAATACCTGCAAGTTGTTTTCTGGGGAGCTGAACTCTGTAAATAGTCATTCGGCGCCTCAAACCCACCAGCATTGGTCCGTGCCGGGACATCAGGGATATGCAATAATGGCGTTAAGGCAATCCTTGGCTGGAACCTTGCAGAGAGCATCACCTTCAACTAGTAGCTATCCGGAGGCTTAACTAGGATTTAGTTTCCCCCAGTCGCCGCTCGATAGCAGCCACACCTATCCAGTATTCACACCTACCAAGACCTATTCTGACGCATATAATTTGCAAGCAACCCACACTGCTCTTTGAACCTCAATACTTCGGCCTTCTTCAATGGCAACTACAACTACACGCCAGCCATCCCTCTTGGCCCAAGTGTCCGCTGTTCCTCCGCAGCCCGCCAACTCAACAGCTGAAGCTCCTACCGGCAAACCGCATCATCGTCCTAGACGGTGGCACATTCCACGGCTGCTCTTCAAGGTCAAAGATGTCTCACACGAAGGAGCGATCAAGTACTTCAATACGACAAACACTCAAAAACTCTTACACGACGCCGTAATCGGTGTTCTGGAGACGCTGTACACTCACGAAACAGCACCCACGACGTACTTCCCCAGCTCCGAAGCTCCTTAATTTCAAAAAAAAAATTTACCTTTTGCGTGGACTAACATAGTCAATAAAGGCAGCGCTCGATAACACTAATCCTCCAGTCAATGGATGGCATAGCGTATACCACTGGTAGCGAGCTAGATAACGACCACAAGGAGATCTATTTCTCCCTCGACTACATCGGTCAACTCCCTGACGACCGTACTCAAAATGAGATTCTAGGAGTGATAAGGCATGAAATGGTACATTGCTGGCAGTATGATTCCTGTGGGACCGCGCCGGGTGGGTTAATCGAGGGGATATCCGACTTTGTTAGGATGAAAGCGGGGCTCGGCCCACCACACTGGAAAAGAAAGGGTGACAGCTGGGACGCCGGGTGAGTGCCATCTCTTGAAGTAAATTAGTTAGGTGGGAATTAATGAAGGGGAAGGTATGAAGCAACGGCTTACTTTCTCGACTACTTGTGCTCGAGATTTGGGAATGACACGGTCAAGCGGATCAACCTTGCGATGAAGCATTCCGAGTACACTCCAGAGCTGTGGATGACTATCTCGGGTGGAGTCCCGGTCGAGAAGCTATGGGAGGACTACAAAACCGCGTTTAACCTCCACCCAACGCCGAAACCAGAACCTGGTGATGGCGAGAAAGAAAAAGAAGGTTATGCGGTGGTAGTCGAGGAGGAAGCTGCCACTCTGCCCCCTAATAAAATAGAGGCAAAGCCCCCTCAAAGCATGGAGAAGCCATTGCCAATTCCCCCAACACCCATAGCAACTCATGCGTCTGGCATGCGCCACCCGAGATCTCCTGGCACCGGCGATGTCTGGCCCTTTGCGGCGGATACGCCTGCAGCTCACATCATGCTTGATAGACTCAAAAATATGAGATTCGAAGGGAAATCGGATGCTACCAGGTATCTTTTAGAGTTCGAGGCTTTGATAGATAGACTTCAGCCCGAGATGAGTGACACGGACAAGAAGCTTCTTTTGGTAATTCGACTCTTCTGACTTTCATTACAATCTTTGTGGGGGTTATACTGACACTGGTTTCTCTTAGTGCACGAGTTTCCACGGATCCACGATGGTGGATTGGTATGAGAGATCTTGCAGGGCGGTCACATATCACCAATTGAAAGAAGCCATGCAAGAGGCTTTCAGGAACTATTAACTACGATAGAGGCTTGTTGGGGGGGGGGGGGGGTCACATCCGGTTTCCAATTGTTACACTGTTCGGCTGGTACACATATTCTCTCCGAGGCGGTCTTTAGGCACCTCTTTACGGCTACATCTTGGTGACTTTCCTTTTACAAAAGGACCCGGTTTGAGATCATGATTGGTGTTTACTCTTATGGTTATGACAGATGATTCTGGTATCTCTATTGTCGCCTGTTTGTTATTGGGCGGAGTGGTTCAAGTTTCTTTTGTTATTGAGATTTTCCGGGTCACACTTTAAGGTGCTTGCCGGGACTACTTTACGGATAAATCTATGGGCTTGACAAAAAAGAAAAAACCTCTTTACGGCTCTCCGTGGTCATATATTTGAACTTGTGCTATATCCAGTCTGCCCAATCATTCTAGAACCCAAACCAAGAAAAAGAAAAAGAAACCATCCCAAAATCCAAACACGGAAACACCCGAGTGATCCCCGATGAAACTCACCCCCACAAAAATAATAATTACATAATCCAAAAATTTCTCCGACCTCAATCCCACTTCGAGCCCACCCACCCACTCCCACCATAGACAAACCCCACCAACTATCGTACCGATAACCCAATTACTGTGCATCATACATACCAACCCGCAGGGAAAGCAACAAAAGTGCAATGGCCCACCGAAACCCCCTAGGCCTCCTCCTGCGGGCGCCAAAAACTCTTCTCCTCCTCCCCCCACCACGGAGCACCTTCCAGCAGCAATCACGCAAACTCACCACGACCAAACCCACCCAAGCCCGAGTACCCCCGGCGCAAAAGATCTCCGCATCCTCCCCGTCAAAGGGGGGACCGCGCACCCGCGCAAAGTACCAGTACCGCTCACCACGGTATTACCGCGGCCGTCTAGCCCCGAACATGCCGCCGCCATCGGCCTCTCCCTCGTCCAGATTATTTGTGCCGGGTCCTTTCGCCGCAGAACGTACCGACCCCTCCACCTTCACCTCCACCCCCCCTCTCCTTCCTTCCTTCCTTCCTTCCATAATTACTGAAAGAGTAGGATGCGGTAGGGCTTGAGGACCACTACTGGAATACACTGGCCCCCGACTTACAGGTCCTCTCGTACGTGCACAAGCAAAACCCGACTTTCGACATAGAAAAGGACTACCGACAGCTCACGGCATTGCGTCTACCGCCGAAGCCTACTCGTCAACAGCTCCCCGCGCTGCGTACGTTTCGGAATATCCCGCGGTTGACGGGAATCACGGTGCACTCTATGGTCCGCCAGGCGATGAAGGATTCCGCGTATTTGCATGCGGCTGGTATGGTCGTGCAGAGCATTACGGGTGTTAGGGCGAGCGTGCACAAGAGTAAGGAGAATATTTCCATGTGGGAGCTGCGCTCCGGGAAAACGATCTCTGTCACCGCGCAGGTCAAGGGGAGGAGCGCATATAGGTTTCTCGCCCAGTTGATTGATGTAGTGTTGCCTAGGATTAAGGATTGGAAGGGGGTTGCTGGTGGCTCAGGGGATTCGAGTGGGAATATCACGTTTGGGATGCCGCCGGAGGCCGTGTCGATGTTTCCCGAGATTGAAGGTGGGTTCTCTCCGCTTTTCCCCCGAGGGACGAGGTGTAGTAGGGTGGGCTGAAAGTGGTTGTTATAGTGAATTATGATATGTACCCCCCAAAAATGGTGCCCGGATTGCATATTACTATACACACTTCAGCCGGAAATGACGTCGATGCTAAGATTTTACTCAAAGCTATGGGCTTGCCGTTTGATGGTAATTTCCGATAAGCTTATCTTCCCATGGTGCATACCCTCACAATAGTCACAAGCCCCCTTCCCCCTTCCCACCGCCCGTTTCTGCATTATCTGGCGTAGGGAATGGTTGCGGCAAATATTGGCAGTGGGATACCTGTTGAAATTTAGCTAGGCGGCAAGGGTGGAGTGTTGTATCATAAAAAGTGTGTTAGGACTGGGGCTGTATATATGAAATGGGGTTAATAGACGTCATCTAAAACGGTAAGTTCCTTGTAGGAGAAGGTACTTTTTTCAAAGCGGAAGAGTCATCAATGCTTCGCATTACATCCTTGTGAAAAGAGGTTATTTTGTTGGGCATTTCTATGGGAAACGACGCAAGATTTGTGCTGTGGGATATAGATTCCCTGCTTATCGCTTGCTCATGGAAGAAATCATCTCCTGGTGCACGGTCCTTTCCTTCTCCTGTTGGGTCAAGGATGAAATGCCTGCCGGGGTCAAATTATCAGCATCCATACTACGCAGATGAAGGGAGAGGAAACATTACTCCTTAAATCACCAACTACATCCTTCGCTTTTCCAAAGTAAACTTCCTCTATTCGCACCAATGTTGTTAGTGCCACGGGAGCTATATGTATCAGAAGCAGGGAGTTTACGGAGTAGGTTCCTCATCTTCAGCTCCATATCTTCGACCAACTATTTCCACGAATTAACGAGCAACTTCTTAGCAAGTTAGAACTGAGGTACTAGGTCGCACCTTTCCGATATTGGCAATATGCGAAGAGTCGTCTTCGACAGGCATATCTTGCTCAATCTGGCGAGTCATGTTTCCACTCAAATCCATCTTCCCCAGCGATTCATCTCCATTAATCATATTCAATATAACCGTGGAAGTGAGCTTGTAGTGCGAGATTCGGGCCCTATCGATAGCTTCGAAAACGTGAATTGAATCCCAAGAACCGGTCGATTCATTGGCGGATGAAACAGCTACCTAAAAATTAGCCCAGAGCCAAAATCGGACGATAGGATTAGTACATGCATTTTTTGAGCAAAACTACACCGGCAAACCCATCGTCGAGGTTCCAGAAGTAGACACTTGAAACACCACCTTCATAATATCTACGATGAAGCTCGACACATTAGCTTCGAGGAAGCTGCCATCATATTCCAGAAGAGACTCACAGTTCCCGGTAAATGTCAAAGGCATCGTTGGCAGCAATCTCAATCTTTCTGACCCTTTCACTAGGTAGAGTACCGTCTGTGAGAGGGGGGTCGAACTCGTTGCTCCATGGAGACCTGTAGGAATCTCCATCACGATTGTAGTCACAAAGAAGATAGTCCCTTCCAGTCTTCTTACAGCGCTGGACCTGAAGGGGCTGGTCTACAGATGACAAAAGGTCCTCGGTCAGGTCTGGGACAAGATTGATAAGAGCATTTACGTTGTTTGCCGTGTGCTTTGGGTTGAGACGGCGGAGAAGGTCACTGTCTCAGGGTCAACAAGGCAAGACGCTTGGAATTCCGACGGAAAAAAAACTCACAGTGCAGAATCGAAGGGATCTTGAGCAGCCATTAGAATAATTTCCGGCGGGAGAGTGGGCTTAGGATAGGAAGAGTGTGTATGGGTATTTGGTGGCTTGGAGGAACCTGCAGGGACACGCGGGGGAGCTTGAAAGAACCCTTGAGTGGGGGACATCACATGACCGCGTTACCTAAGCCACAGCTTAGACTGAAACTCTCCCGAACCAAAACACCTCCGTTCTTCAGCACATTCGTCCGACTCTCCTCCTTACTCCCGCCTATAATTATGACGACCGCAGTTCCAACGCTTAGCGAGGGCGACCTCACCGCGCTTCTAAATCGTATCTCTCAGAAGAATACTGTTCAATCCCTCATTATCCTCGACCGCTCCTCCGGCGCTATTATTCGGTCGTCGGGGTCTGTAGCTGCCCACCGGGACTCAGAAAGTTTGGTTGGAGAATATGCTGGGATGGTGTGGAACTTTGTTAAAAGCGCGGAAGAAATGGTTTGTGGTATGGATGAACAGGTAAACATTGAGAAGGCACCCGTTGCAGCGCGAGCTCCGCTAATTAGCGTACAGGACGACTTGAAATTATTGCGAGTTAGGACTAAGAGACACGAGTTGGTAATAGTGCCCGGTAAGCCATACGCACTCTAGTCGATACCAACGGAATACAACATGTCTGACTAGATCCAATTGTTTGCAGACCCCCGCTTCATATTAGTGGTGTTCCATGATACGCCTCCGGCATAGGATAGAAAGGAGAAGCAGTATGATGGAGCTTAATGGAGGGTTGAGGGGCGTTCTGAGGGCGTTTGAGAGCGTTTTCACCATCGGGAATGCATAATTCGGCGTCAAGGTAGCTATAGCATTCATGGAGTTAAGCATGCTGTTCCGGAATTTCATCTTCCTGTTACACCCACCACAATATACCATATATTCCCTTAAGAGCAAGCTTGGGAATAATGGGGACCAGTGAGCCACATAGAAACATAATCTCCAACGAAATACCATGCACGTCCTGGTATGGTAAGGCCAGTTTCAGACAAGTATGAACTTTTCTCAATATATCACTCGGAGTGGAGATTTGTCTTTTTGAGTGTAATTTGCCTTCGTGAAATTTGAGAGAAAACACCAAATTTAATAACCGCAGAATGCCGCCTCATGTAGAGCTAAGGGGAGATGAAAAGCTGTTGGAATCAAGGCCTCCTGTTGGAAATAGAACTTGGGTTCTTGCATCCGCCGTAGTCACAGGTGACGCCCCGTGACTGCTTGGGTCATCTACCGCTTGTACACCTAGCTCCTGACTTCTCTTTTCTCGCTTCCTTCTTCTCTCTCTCCTCTCTCTCCTTCTTCGCTTCTTCTACGTATCTCGATTCAATCTCTTTACGTTCCCTCAATAGAAAATCTAAGTTACTTGCTCGCTTTGACTACCTCTTTCCGCTTACCCTCTATCGTGCACTACCCAACACCTCATGTCTAAGAGTTAACGCTTTCCTCATTCTCGGGGCCATTGATAAGGGTTCCGGATAGAGTTAACGTACCTGACGGCATACCGAAAATACGGCACAACGGGAAATTTGGTGAGCAACACCACAACTTCACAACAAAACGGGGGTAAAATATAATGGTTTAAGTGAATTAACTATCAAATAGTTAAAAAGAGTTACTACCAAAGGAGCTATCAGACTCCATATCAGAATCAATATTCTCTACCTGCTCTATTGCCTGTGTTGTTCCGTATTTTTCGGTATGCCGTCAGGGTACGTTACCCGGCCTTTAAACTCAATTTTTACAGAGGAAGAAGAGAAGAATCGGAATTCCTTATGCCAAGGTTGTGGCCGCACCACCCCCGAATGCTCGCAACTGTGGGCGCTGCGGAGGAGTGCTCGGCGGCTCGACGACAATTTTATAACTTGGCCTTACTACCAGATCATTTATGAAAATCCTCCTTCCGGCTTCGTCACTTAGGAAACTCATTTCCCTAGCCCGCGGCATTGAGTCGCTATTTCCATTTGCCCGTTCTCCCCCCCTCCGGCCCGCCTTGAAATACTGGGATATCCATTTTCGCAGCCCTAGGACAGGCTCGTATTCTGAGATTACCCAAATCGCCCGAGCGGTAGGAATCCATTTTGGCCACTGTAGATGTTGAGGATTGGCAGTCGAAAGAAGCAGGGGGGCTTTTTAGACATGAATCGACGGCGACGACAAGGAAACGAAACGGTTACGGCAAAAGGAAACACCAAGAGTTCTGACACGAAAACGATCGCACACTCAGGAGTGGGAAGTTCATTTTTCTCTCACAACATCACCTTAACTAACGGTAAAGACAGGGGTAGATAAAACCGCAATACAACGTCCTCCTATCCTTCCATGGACTACCACACATGTCCATGCTTCTGTACGCCTCCCCTTCCACTTGCTCAATTCCGTGCTAACAAAGGAAAGACAAACTCCCATAGCCTTCCGGGCATTTGTTCCCAGAAGCTAACCGAACAACAGGGGAACTATCACGAGAGCATGCCGAACGGCATCCCGCGGTTTCAAACAGAGCTCTGGGCTAGGTTTCCATCAGAGAAGTATATTTGCCCAGTGCACTGCGAATGTGCACTGGTTCAATACCTTAGGGAAGGGCGAGATGTCCTGTGGGGAGATGTTCCCGCGTTTAGCTACGTGGGGGTCTTGAAGCTTAGTTGCGGTGCTTGCCGGATCTGGCTAGAAGCCTTTAATAGATCCGGCAGGCAGCGCTTCTACACTCGGGACTGCCACGGGAAATGGTATTAGCCCTGGGTGATGCCCTCGGCCAACGAGGATTTAGAGAGGCTTATGGTAGGTGGGTTAGCGGAGGCATGCTATAGACACAAGCGTCTGGCACAGTGCTCGGACAGCACTGATGTGACCTTCTCATGCCGTTTCGGTGCGGTGGAAGCGGGGGGGATGGGTAGGGGCTTTCGGATGCCTTGGGCTAGGGCAGCGCCAGCGGTGGGTAGAGAGAGTAGGTGCTTGAGGGTGACCGCGGGGTGGGGGGTGGTCCCCATCATGTAAGTTGAAGCGGTGGTTATTGGTGGTTGTAGGGGGTAGACTATAAAACTGGATGGTGGTTACAGGCGTGTCTGGGTATGGCTGTCTTTTTGTAGTTTAGCAGAAGTATTATTGGTTTCGAAAAGGTCGTCCGTGGTTGTCTGTGTGTACTTTCTCGATTTTTTTCTCACCCATAAAATTACTCCCGCGCAAAACAAGTTATGGTGCACTGTCCGGTTAGGCTTGACAACTGATACTCTACCAAAAATACCCGAACTTTCAAGGAACCTTGACCTATTCTACAACTAAAATCATACTAATAGTGGCACGAGTGATTGCAAGGAACAAAGGAAGGAGGTGAGGGTAGGGCAATCAGAGTCACGGATTGGGAAGTGTGGAGCTATTGTGAATGTTGATACCGGTATGATAGATACCGATACCGTAGTATTGTATCGGGAGGTGTTTGGTTGCTGGTCGGGGGTGAACGTAAGTGAGGCGAACAGCGGGGGTTCAGGGAAGGATTACTCGGAGCCGGCGGCCTGGGCGGAGGAGGAAAGGAGGGTGGAAGGGGAGGATGGGTAGGGGTGATGTGGTTTCTGTGGACAGAATTATCGTTGCGGTATGATAAGTTAAGCATGAAATTATTGTTGCGTTGGCGGGCACTCCCCTGCAGCTGGGGCTCTCGCCGGTTGAGAGTGCGAATGTGCGGCGGTTGCGGCGGTTGTGGCGCAGTCACAGCTTTGGCACGGGTAACTTTTTGAACATCTCCGTCTGGTTCTTCGCTACCCACTTTCACACCGCCATTGGCCCCACCAAAGATGAAAGTCGGATTCAATGCATGTATTCCCGGTCGCCCCATAAATTTCTGCCCGTTTCTGATCCAAAATTAAATAGTTTTCAAGTCTGCTGGGGACAGTCTACTGTCGTGGGAATCTTGTCTTTACTCCAGACGGGAATTCACTATTATCGCCGGTAGGCAATAGAGTCACTTGCTTTGACTTAGTAAAGTATGACCTATTGCTCTATTTTTACGGGTTATGGAGGTAGGAATTGACGTCTAGATACTTAGCAATAAGTCATTCACTTTTAGCTTCGAACACCGCAAGAACATTGCCCTGATAGCACTCTCGCCGCAGGGGACACTGCTACTCTCGATTGACGAAGACGGGCGAGCAATCCTCACAAACTTCTCTCGGCGCACCGTTCTACACCACTTCAACTTTAGGTCGGTCGTTCATGACGTCAAGTTTTCGCCCGACGGAAGTCACTTTGCTGTAGCTGCTGGGCGGAAAATCGAGGTCTGGCGGACGCCGTCATACCAAGAGGAGAGGGAGTTTGCACCGTTTATTAAGCACAGGGAATACACGGGACATTACGATGCCATTAATAATATCACTTGGTCTGGGGATTCGAGGTTCTTCTTGACGGCTTCGAAGGACTTGATGGCGAAGGTTTATTCATTGAATCCAGTGGAGGGGTTTGTCCCGACAAGTCTGGCGGGGCATAGAGATTCGGTTATTGGGGCCTATTTTTCGAAGGATCAGGAGTCGGTATAACCACCGCGCTGTAAATACTGTGCTAAGGTGTATTTGCTGATGTATTTGTGGTCACTATTGGTTAGATATATACCGTCAGCAAGGATGGCGCATTATTTGAGTGGAAATGGCGGGCACGTTACAAAGAGGACGACAATGATGAGGAAATGAAAGACGAGGACGAACCAAAAGATGAGCGATGGAGAATATCTCAGAAACACTACTTTTCGCAAAACCATGCCAAAGCAAAGTGTGTTACGTTCCATCAGGACTCGGATCTATTGGTGGTGGGGTTCTCTTCAGGCATCTTCGGACTATATGAGATGCCGGAGTTTAATATGATACACACTCTAAGGTTCGTCTCGGGCCCGCCACTCAATCATGGATTATCAAACTGACTCGAGCAACCTCAAGTATCTCACAACACGGAATAGACTTTGTCACAATTAACAAAACTGGCGAGTGGCTTGCATTCGGAGCGTCAAAGCTAGGCCAACTCCTAGTCTGGGAATGGCAATCAGAGTCGTACATCCTGAAGCAGCAAGGGCACTTCGACGCCATGAACTCGTTAACATACTCACCAGACGGCCAACGCATAATCACCACCGCAGACGACGGAAAAATCAAGGTCTGGGATGCTGCATCCAGCTTCTGCATAATAACTTTTACAGAGCATACATCTGGTGTGACAGCCTGCGAGTTTGCAAAACGGGGCAACGTCTTATTCACCGCATCCCTAGACGGTAGTGTCCGGGCCTGGGACCTGGTCCGATACCGCAACTTCCGAACCTTCACAGCGACTAGTAGATTGCAATTCTCTGCACTTGCGGTCGACCCAAGTGGTGAAATCGTGTGCGCAGGCAGTCTAGACAGCTTCGACATCCACGTTTGGAACGTACAAACCGGACAACTACTCGAGGAGCTCTCCGGCCACGAGGGGCCCGTAGTATCACTGGGCTTCGCCCCCGACGGCCGATGCCTCGCATCTGGAAGCTGGGACAACACAGTCCGAATTTGGAGCCTCTTCACAAGAACCCAGACCAGCGAGCCCCTCCAACTCCAGTCCGAAGTCCTGCGCGTATCCTTCCGCCCAGACTCTCGACAGGTCGCAGTCAGTACCCTAGACGGCCAAATCACATTCTGGGACGTGGAGAACGCAGAGCAGACCAGCGGTATCGACGGACGGAAGGACATCTCCGGGGGGCGCCGAGCGATTGACCGAACCACCGCTGCGAACGCCGCCGGTAGCAAGCACTTCACCACGGTAAATTACTCCGCCGACGGAACTTGCATCCTTGCGGCCGGGAACAGCAAGTACATCTGCCTCTACGACATCGCTTCCGGCACACTCGTCCGAAAGTTCACGGTATCGGTGAACCTCTCCATCGATGGTACCCAGGAATACCTCAATTCGAAACTGCTCACGGAAGCGGGACCGATAGAACTCCTCGATGGCGCCGGCGAAGCCTCCGACTTGGAAGACCGCATCGATAGATCCCTCCCCGGTGCCTCTCGGGGCGATATGTCCGCGCGCAAAGCCCGCCCGGAAATCCGCGTTACAGGCCTCTCCTTCTCACCCACCGGCCGTTCCTTCGCCGCGGCCTCTACTGAAGGACTATTGATATACTCTCTCGATCACGTAGTAATATTCGACCCCTTCGATCTGGACGTTGACGTTACCCCAGCCACCACACTCTCCACACTCCGTGATGAGAAGGATTACCTGAAAGCGCTGGTAATGGCCTTCAGGCTTAACGAGCGATATCTCATTCACCAAGTCTACGAGGCGATACCGCAGCAGGATATCAAGCTCGTAGTCAGGGACTTGCCATTAGTATATCTGAGCAAGCTGATACATTTTGTGACGGAGATGTCGGAGGAAGGGCCGCATCTGGAGTTTGCCTTGTTGTGGTTGGAGTCGGTGCTTAGCCGGCATGGGAAGTACATTCGAGAGAAACGGGGCGAGTTCGAGCCGGAGATGAGGGGGGTTGTGAAATGTATCCAGAGGATCCAGAATGAGTTGGCGAGGCTGTGAGTTCTTTTCTTTTTGTGATTGTGATGTTCTAGATGGTTGAGCGGATTGCTAATGGGTTTTTTTCCCCCATAGGGCGGATGAAAATGTTTATACTCTCGAGTTCTTACTTTCTGCCCCGCTGGTTAAAAAGGATGTGAGTGGGAAGGCGCTCGCTGAGAACGGTGACGCAGGTGGCTCTAGCGAAGATGTCGAGATGGATGAGGAAGGGGAGTGGCGGGGAATCGGCTGGGATGGCGATTGATATATAATATCATAGTAGATAGATTGCCCTTGCTGTGACCAATAATCGCGAAGTAAATATATGTATAGAATGAAAATGAGAAAACGAAACGTATCAAGGTTTTGTTTCCACCCTTCGTCTCAATTCTGAAGCATAATATACTACACAAACAGCAGACAATTCACTCCCGCGGGGTGCTGTGTTTTATCCCCCATCCCTACTGAACCTCCCAGCCATTCCGATCCCACTCCCATCGCGCTTGAATAGCCTTCCAAGATGTCTCTCGAAGATTCGCTCCCCAGACTCAACCTGACCCTGTCCGCCATTGCCCCCATCGGAGGATGAGGATACAGGCGTTTGTAGTCTATCCACCCCATCCCTGGCGGCATTCATGATTGCGGATCCCAAACTTGCGGGATCAAACCTTGCCGGCACTAATCCAGAGGGCCCAGAGAGTCCACCAACGCCACCAGCTAGTCCACCGACACCACTACCGCCAATCATGCCGCCACCACTTACGCCTCCCATACCACCAGCTCCGCTCGGAGCGCCGATATTGCCGGACGGAACGAGGAGTGCGGAAATGAATGGATTTGCCTCTGCCAAGTTATCGTGGGTGACCATGTGTGCTCGGAATAGCTCTACGAACGAAGCTTGGTCTTGTCTGCGGATTCCCTTGAGGTCAAGGATTTTGCGGAAGTTGGTGTCGGATTTGTCGCAGACGTGGATTAGGTATGCCTGTACTAGGCATTCTGGCGGCGAAGATTGGACTTGGAGGGTTTTCAGGAGGGTATCTATCTTTGACATGGAACGTTGAACGTGTTTGGTATAACTAAGGGAGGGGAGTTAGTGGTGCATTGCAGGGAGTGGAATGCCGCTGCGGCGTGAGAAAGACGTGCCTTGCTGGGGGTGCAGTGCCTGGCTCGGATTTTAGTGTTAATAGATCTTCAAATCCCTTCCTCATGACATATGCATCAAGGAGCATCTAGATTTGGGGTGCAACTTGTCAGTCTAATTCAATGGTCCGAAGATACAGCTCGTTAAAAGCATAGGTAACGGGACAGATACTAGCCTGTTCGGCGCCTATGCCGCCAATTGGCCTGCAGGTAATAAGATTACCCAGGAACCCAACAGCCATGGCTTCAACAACCTTATCACAAAATGCCCTTTGATATGTCTCCTTTCCTGTCAATACTAGTATTTCCCCAACAGTTTCCTTAACACTACTCATGAGAACATTGACATAACCACTCTGATCACCCACAGCCTCTAGCCTGCTCCAAGGTGTATTCCTCATCTCTCTCCAAGCTGGCTCTGCAGCAACTTCTACCTTCCTGACGAGTAATCGGATTGCAGTTGTCACAACACCCAAAAAGGCATCCTGCTGCTTCTCAAAATCAACCTTGGGAGAGAACTCGGGATCGACTTTGGACTTGACCTTGTCCTCTAGCTGTTGAGTTGTTGCATGGGCATAGTCTGCTGTGTTCAACACGACCACGATGTCCTCCCCCGCTAGTGCTCCCGCCTTTTCCATAGGGGGAAAGTAGTTTAGTAGCACAGAGTCAGCATATTGGTCGAGATATTTGGCAAATATCTTCGATAAATCAAGAAGCTTAGATCCTGTGGAGAGTTTGGCACATTGCGCCAATGAAAGGCGGTAGAAATGGAACAGCTCGATTGAGGATGGCAAGACGGACGAAGAAGGAGTGAAGTCTTCATCCCCGGGCCGAAGAGGTTGGGACCGATACTTTGGTATCATAGTAGAGAGTTGTCTTTACGCACCTACAGGTTGGCCATAAGTTCAATAATGGGTCAGCATAGATTATACTTACTTATCGAGGTCATCTACCCATAAGGATAAATATGGTTCAAAGGCCTCTGATATCGCTTTTCCGAAAATCAATGGTCTCTCGTCCCTTGAACTCACGGTATCAATTGACATTCTCTGATTGATTCAAAAACGTTAGCCCAGGGAGTTGGTGTAGGGAAATTTTGATCAGTATAATATTTCTCCTACTCACATCTGCACTAAACCTCCTTTCGAGGTAATGCTCGAAGTCCAGCGTCTCCTGCAGGCATTTAAGTAACAGATTTACGTCTAGACTCTTTCCGCCTTCCTTCCGCATGGATCGCTGTAGTATCCCTTTAAAGTCGTCCCTGGTACCATCACAAAAGCTCTTTACCAACATCTCATCAGCCTTCCATGATAGGGGAAATATGCTAATATGTTCGTCGTCGTACGCCTTCAATATCCGCTTGAGCCATGCATACCTGCGGGATATGTTATCGAGTGAACCGGCTTCATCATTGCCCCTAAAGACTTGACGGTATTCTCTCAATTGTGTATTACAATACCACGTTACAAGCCTAGCTCTTGCCCCGTCCCCAAGCGCATCCATGACCGTGCATGCCTCAGACAGCATTCCCTTTCTGGCAGAGACCTCCCCCTTGACAAATACCATCTCGAAATCTTCGCAAACTTGCTCGAGAAGCTCGGCCTTGAGATCTGCGACGTTTCGACTAAGTGTGGCAATCTGATCGATAGATCGGAAGGATCGGAAGTGCGCCATAAGCTCCAGGACTGCAGACATGAGAGAAGCGCATTCACGGTATTGTCGATTTTTAGACTGAGTCTTCAATTGCTCGTAAGCCGTTGCTATAGTGCGCCCCGCATCAATGAAAGCTATTCCTAAAACTAGATACGGGGGGAGGCACCCACTCAACATCTGCAACCTCTTGAGGACTGTCATGGATAGGGTCAGGTTCCGTTTCGTCGAATCTAACTTCTTGATATCGGCGGTCATGGCAGCAATGGTATCTTCAGTCCTGATGGCCCTCTCCCGAACGGTATCGATGTTCTCTAGGAGATCGGCTAGCTCTGCTTTCGCAGAGGAGATCCGGGCAAGGGAATCTGCATTTGTGGTAGATTGGGTTGTAACAAGCTGTGTGATTTCATTATCTAGCGAATCGAGGTGATTGTGTAGCGCCTGGGAAGTTGAAGGTACAGCAGATAACGTAGAGGGGTGTGAGAATAGTGTGTTGAGATGAATTATTGGATCATAATCAGCTTTCGGATTTGCTGTTTGTCAGCAAAATAGCTTCAATTGGTCTGTAAGAGGTTTCAAGGTGGGAGAGCTACGATACCAGAATCTAAGGGATCCACCGGCACACCTCCGTGAGCAGGAAACCCCCCATTCGACGCAAACATCTCTCTGCAATAACCCCAGTATTTTCACAAAAAGGTGCAGGGAGAAAAGGCGAGGATGTAGAGCGCGATAGGAAAAGGACTGGTAAGAAAATAGGAATGTTATAGTACAAGTATGTGCGGCATGGGGGGAAGAAGCCGGGGCTGAAAATAGGAAGAAGCTTTCTGTCTACGACACAGGAGAACGCGTTTCGATATCCCAAGCAGAACGTGCCCAATCTACTTGTACCTTACCTAAGCCACGTTTACCATGACCAGATGAAATGGATCGACGAAAACATTGTGACCTGTGGTAATCCCACCTCATTACCGTAGAAAGTATTACCAGTCCCTCGTGGCAACTCTACTGGTAGCGAATTTACTGCAGAGGGCAGTTTGCTATAATAACTTCCACTTTTTTAGTACTGTTTGGCTTGAGCATTGTCTGCAGAACTGTCAAGTAAATTCAAGTGATAATAAATTTTCGTTACTTGCCCCGAGCGGCGGCTGTGAAACTAATTAATCCTGGCATGGGGAAAATGGCATGATAACCGTGACGACATATCTGGCTACAATATATTTATCTTCACCTAGAGCCCGTGGAAATGCATTTAATGTTGGTACTCACCACCCGCACATGGCCCATTCACTTGAGCTCTATGACCTGTGGACCCAAGGTTTATAAAAAGCCACTTTATCCAGACCGATTCGCGTTGCCCATTTCCTAAAGCCGACGTTTACCAGTTCTGACACGATGAACCGAGCGCCTTTCTCCAATCCATCATTTTTGATCACTCACGGGGAGTCGGGGGAGGTTGACTTGTGATTGTTTGCGGTGGCGGCGCCTTCATGGGACTAGGACATCTGGGACTCCAGGAGCTTGGTCTAGCCACAGAGGGACTGCATTACAAGGGTTGACTGGTTTGATACCGTCAAAGTGGAGAGAGGGAATTTGCTTGGGGGGGACGTAGGCTTGCTAGAAACACTAATAGGATTTGTTTCTATGGAATATTAATCTATTCCGGTATCAACAGGCATGGTTGGGTATAAACATATAAACCGCATTAACGGAAACACCGAGACATGCCATCTCGTATCCACTAGTTCCCCTTATCAATGGCAGTAGCTGCCTTAATCTCCTGACCTCCCAGGAACTCAAGGCCCTCACCTCCCTTTTGTAACAGTTAGTATCGAGTTTCAGTGAAAACTAGGTAGGGAAACATACATAGCTAACCAGAGGTGAGATTTCAACACCGGACTCTGCTTCCGTGCTTACGATAGTGGCACCAGCGGCCTCAGCCCATTTCCCGCCCTGGTTCAGGACGTCTCTGCGGGAAGTGTCCGGGTCGTCTTCACCAGTGCCCCTAGCATTCTTGAGGGGCGAGAACTCATCCTCGCGCCTAACTTCCAAACAAGCAAACTTGTCCAGAGGGATACGAGGGAAGATATCAAAGACAAACTGCTCGAGCTTGATGCCGTTCGGCTTTACAGGCTTCTTCTGCTCTCCCGAGTCAGTATCGAGGTAGGGAATCTTCTTGCGGGCAACATGATGCGGCAGTGAATCGACCCATTCGGGAATGGTCTCTAAGAAACGGGTGGAGTAGTAGTGGTTGACGATGTTCGCAGCACGAAATTTGAGAATATCCTTGTTCTTGTCGTCCTTTGCCTCGGCGGTTTCGGTATCGATTTCTGAGTATTCAACGACATCTGGCTTGCCATTTTTGAGAATGATGAGGCCGACCGACTCGGTGGCACTACGCTTGCGAACTACTTTGGTTGCAAGGTCCACATTTTTGGAGGCGGAGAAGCCAATGAATACGGGGTCGGCAACCTTGACGAGGGAGTTGTCGACACAGTAGGCATGGACGTGCTTGATTCCTCGAGTCCTCAGATCGGCGAGAACACCTGATGCCACCAAGGCTTGGTAGATACCGCCATTCCCATCGGGAGCGACTGCAACCTGTGCACATATTAGTGATTAATGCACACACCGCAGCAAATCTTGTTTGTGGCAAACCTTGGACTTGGATTCAAGGATAATCTTTCCTTCATTGGAAATGCAAGGCAGGACACCCTGTTCGAAAAAGGTTACGTTTTCCTTTGACAAACCAAAAAAGTTATTCTCTTGGAAGAACTTTTCGGTAGGTCCCCTCGTAGGGCCGCTGGTCATAATGTACCAAGGGATCACAGCCTTTGAGTTTCCGGTTTTCCTCGCCCCGAGTTCTTGGACTTTACTGATCCGCTCAGCCTGAAGCTGGAAGAGTGACTTCTTGGAGGGAAGGCCAACGTCAAAGCATCCCTTGGGAGCACTGGAGCCCAGCCTGGTTCCCTGACCACCTGCAGTATGTTTAGTATAAAGTCTATTGCAGGGGTGATGGATATAATTATATGATGACTCCTTACCTGCCATAAGGACAACCCCCACCTCATTTTTGCCGATCAATTTGAGACCGTTCTCATACCAGCCATTGATGTCGGATTCAGCGCTGTCCATAATGGAAGCCGTGGTATCCTCTGGAAGAGGTTCCACTTTGGGGGCCTCGGCTGGGGGAGGAGGTGAAAGGGCTTCCTTGGTTATAACCTAGTCGAAATTATCGTCAGTAATTAATGAGGCTGAAGGATTGCATCTTATCCACTCATAGCTTGTATACCACATTCTGGGGTAGAACATATGAAAACGGTGTAGTATCAAAAATGGGCATTGTAGTGGCAATAACTTACAGAGATCCTTTGAGGATCCATGCTAGAGAGCTGCCCGAAGACGGCTGCCTTTTCAGATACGCTCAAATCATCGTAGAATGTGAAAACGTGACCCTGACCGACAAGCTCAAATTTTGCCTTCAAGTCTTGGACAGCTTCCGGAGATGGCTCAGTAGCATTTGAGCCAAGGGAGAGCTTAGTGAGAGTATTTTCGACGCCTAACTTGACTGCTGCTGCTGCCATGGTATGAGTGCGGGATAGAATTGATCGACTTTGCTTAGGTAAAAAAAGCCTTTTCTAGGAAGGGGAGACGATGAATGCCTGAGCGAATGATGAAGGAGGAAGGGTAGAAGGGGAGAAATAGAAAGATCAAATCGTAGTAGTGGATGGGAGAAGTTAGATTTATGGAGGCAAGATTCGCACCCCCTCCCTCCATCCCCTTCCAGGGGAATTTTTTTTTCTTTTCTTTTTCTTTCCCCCTCTCTTTCGCTAGGGACGGGAAGTCAAGACATGGCGGGAGGACACCTGCAGAACGAGCTGAAGTGGCTGAAGGCGGGGCATTCCAATTTTCGACCAATACCGGTAGATGCCAGTGTTCTTGAAAGAAAAGTCGACCCAGTCAGAGTCTTAGACCCTGCTATGGGTCACATTATGGGCTCAATTTCTGTTGTCTGACTATGAAGTGGAAGAGGGTTCTCGTGGGAAAGGGAAAACAGTGCTACGAGTATCGTACTTGTGCGCGAGAGGTGGCGCCAGTGGGAGAGACAGGCAGGTCTGCACTGCAGGCGACTGCAATTCAATGCGCATGCCGAGATGAGTGGGGGAAAAAAAGCGGTTAGGGGGGGGGGGAGCTGTCTTTATACACTTCGGAATTGTTTGAACCCAAACTGTACCATTCCGGGGATTTCGCAGATTCTGGAAGAGCTATCATAATATCATAGCTATGATGTTTGCTTGTTGCAACATGGGTTAGGGTGGGCTGCTATTGTTTATCATAATAATACTTGTATTAATAATATTATAACTTATCCTTTACAAGCTCAGATTTACCATTGCACCCTCTTGCTAAAACTCTTGCTTCTCCACCCCATTATCGAGGTTAAGCACCAGCGTGCGTTCTTATTTTTTTGCTTTTTTATATGCCACAAGCTCAGGGTGAAGAAAGCGAGGTTAAGCACGACCGTGTGTTCTTATGGCGTTCGCTTTTGAAGTTAGTGGAGAATTCTAGTACGAATAGGGTAAGAGTTGTTTTTCCTCTCCGTAAAACCTGATCTTAAACCAATTATATGCTTTGTTTATGTCTCACATCATAAGCACGAACAATTTTTTTTCCGTTCTTATTATCGAGATTTTGCACGGCCGAACGCACTCCAGTTGCCACAGTAACAACGTGGGTAAGGGTTACTGGAGTGCAGAGAGGAAGTGCGGGGCCTCGCACGCACTCCTGGAGTGCAGCGCTTTGCACGCACTTTGCCTTGAATTTGGAGGGTAAACAAAGGATATGATTGGAGGATTTCAATGTTGTAACCGAAACCCCACTCAAAAATACAAAACAATTTCTCACCCTTCACTTCCTTCTATCCAATCTGAGGATTTCTCTTTCTTCTACTCTCGTGACAAGTCCTATGGTACGGATTTTGAAAAGGTGATCAGGATAGGGGAAAGCAGGAGGCCTGGCTGTGAAATTGGGTGGCAGGTGAACAAAAAGAACCCTCAACTCGGAAGAATCCCAGTCCCGACAGCTTTTTCACAATCGATCATATCGGTTCCTGCTTCATGAATCACTATCCAATCGATTTGCTGAGAGCAGCTATGCTGGTATCCAACTCGGATACCACTGCTGTGACTCTTCTCCATAGAAAGCAAAGGCGACAGCATTTCCTAGCGGCAATGCTCTCTGGGCCAACAGCGATCATCCATGAGCAGCCCTATAAGCCGCCACTGGACTACACCTCTAAGGTATGGTCTTTGCATGATAAGAGCAATAATTGGTGTCGGGAATTCTTGCGATTTTCGAAGGAGCAAATCTGCGAACTCTCCGTACTGCTTGAGATACCAGACCACTTTGAGGGCCGGTACTGTGCACCACCAACAACAGCGCTCGCGGTTGTCTGTTTCCGTCTCTCCTGGCCACGAAGATTCAAAGACTGTGTTTCGGAGTTCGGCCGAGAACGAGGATGGTTGTGTCGAGTATTCAATGGAGTCTGTACGCATCTCTATGAAAGGTTTCAGGCAAAGCTCGAATGGGATTATACACTCTTAAATCCTGCCAGACTTCGATCCTACTGTTCCAAAACCTATGAGCGAGGTGAGCCTTCTGGGCTAGTATGGGGATTTATTGATGGTACACATCAATCGATATGCCGTCCTCGTCCCGAAACCTGCAACCAGGAACTGTTCTACTCTGGCCATAAGCATGACCATAGCCTGCAGTTTCTGGCAGTAGTGACACCTGATGGGCTGGTTGCTTCAATGTATGGTCCGTTTGAGGGAAGGGCTGGTGATTGGGGAATGTTTAAGGAGTCTGGCTTACAGGAAAAGATAACTGGATTTGCGAAGGATGAAGAGGGGGAACAGCTTTATGTGTATGGGGACAAGGCCTTTTACCTTGAGCAGGGGGTAATTGGTGCATACCGGGCACAGAGACATGTGGGGTTGACTACAGAGGAGTTAGTTTTTAATACATATATGGCAAAGCAGCGAATGTCAGTAGAATGGGGCTTTGGCAAAATAACTCAGTACTTTGAATTTAATAATTTACGGAAAAATATGAAGATTGGGCTATCACCTGCGGGAGCTTACTACTTTGTCTCTACTTTGTTAACAAATTGTCATACTTGCTACTATGGTTCAAAGACAGGATTTGCATTTGAATGTTCTCCTCCAAGTATCCGTGAATATTTTCACATAACAGAAGATGAGGATGAAGTACTAAATATGTACATTAATCATTTCTTCAGTGCAGTCGATTTTCAAGACCTTGAAGGATAGAAACAATATTAGTTAACGTCTCCTGTGTTTCCTGACCCTGCTTTTCCAGCTCTCCAATTCGCTCTGCCAGCCCCTGACTCTCCTGTTTATCAGGCACTCTAAAAATCTCCTTCCAGTTGTCCATTTTCTCTTGCTCCATCTCTCGTATCTGCTTTAACATTTCCTGATCACCTTCTCGAAGGGTATTTAAAATCCGGTCTGTCGTTCTGCGATGTGAGGTGAATACTCTATCACCTCCCGGTTCGGTACTAGCACTTTGCGCCCGATGCTTTTTATTTGGAAAGGGATTTCCAGAAGCTCCATCACTGGGTGCTATTTCGAGTAGCTCATCTTCACCATTTTCTAACCCTCCAGGACTATCGGAATCCCCAAGCAGCCTTCTCTTTCTCGTAAATGACTTTGTCATATTCTGCCGGAGGGTAAAAACCTTGTGTTTCTGCAGCGCATCTTCTTTTGTTGTCTTTTTTTTCTCCTCTTTTGATTGATCTTCAAAGTCTCTCACCAGCTCAAGCCAGTGATCCATCGATTGCTGCCACTCCGTTGCTGATTCTGCTATACCACTCTTGCCCAAGGCTTCTTCTACTTCCTTTTTGCGCTGAACTGAGTACCGCTGCATATATCCCTTAACATTTGGGGCTACCCCTTCTGGATGGAAATTCTGATAAAGCGTGCTGATCTTGGACCAAAACTTCTCTTTCCCACTAACGAAATCACCAAAATTGGCTATACATAAACGCACAAGCTGGGCCTTCTCCTCATCTGACTTCAAAAAAACTCGTGTCCGTGCCTTCCTTTCAGCAACAACGGTAGCAGGACAAGGCCCTGAACTAGAACCAGGTTTGCCGGCATTTAGCAAGAGACTTTCTTGCTTACTCGAACTGCCAGCACTTTCCGCAATCTCGGGTATCTTGACAGAATGCCAGAGCGGGTTAAGAGGAAAAGCCGTGGCAATAGATGGCAGTTCCTGAGTGTTGGGAGAGGAGCGGGACCCCGGGGCCCTTTGAGGCAGGTCATCACCGTAGGCGGAACTTGCAGAACTGAGGTTTAAATTTTGTTTGACCATAGAACTCGCTGGGTGGAGTGTAGGATCAATTGGGAGGGGAGAAGAGTTGAATTTTTGGTCTCTCGAGTTTTCTTGCTACTCACCAATACAAGGGTTAACCTCATCAATTAAAGCAAACCGCAGAGATCTAGCAATGGAAATTCATTACCAAAGACTGAGACCGTGATCGGTCATTGCGAGCCTTGGAGTAGAGAGGGCTCGGGGAAGGATTTTGGGATGCCATTTTTGGACGAGAGTTTCTGTGGTGCGATTGTCACAGTCTCTGCAGATTTTGGTTGGTCACTGTGATGGAGAATAATCATGCTTGCCAAGAAATTGAAGTGCATTCGTCAATATCTGCAAAACCTCATTTTTTTTCCGTGTTGCACTTGGCTTACAATTCACTCCCGCGGAGTGCGTGCAGCCAGTGCAAAACCTCGATATTATGCAACGAGAGAAGGTCGTTGCAGTGCTTATGTCTCCAAAAATGGTTTAGCGAGTGAGGTTTAGTGTGGTTGCCGTGGTGATTTAAGAACGCACGACGGTGCTTATAGTAACCTCGACATTCTCTTCCTTCACATGCATTGCGACTTGCGCACTCTCGGCAGGGTTGGCACGGTAGATCTGCCTCTGCTGGATCCCTCTATTGACCACCTGCCATTTTCTACCGGTATTCCCTGATCATCGAGCTGTGTGATACCTACACTCATAAGGCCCCAGAGGGTCTCCATCAAGAATTACCAAGTCCTATCACTTTACCACTATAAACATATTCGATATGGTCTACTGTAAATATTTATATCATAATTATTATACATACCACATAATATGCTCGCGCAGCCGAATTGATGCCGGAGACCTAGGGCGGAAGTTCCTAACCAAAGTGCCTGGCTTCACCCCGGCCTCGCAACTAGGGATTGGTACTTACAAAGACCTCTCTCCGGATAATTGTAGCCTCCTTCCCTCGTCGCTTACTCCTTTTTGAGCCTATCCTTTTCCTGAACACTACTGAATTTCGCCATAAATATCTTGAATAATACCCATAAAAATCCAAACCCAACAACAGTGACAGTACCAATCTTGATCATCTCGGCATTTTCCAATCCCAACACAGGCACGTCAATACTACTCCAAGCACCCTCACCCCCCCCATGCGGCGCCGGGGAGAGATAATAATACATTACTTGCTCAGGGAACAAGTCCTCCCACCCTAGGCGCAACCTGTCAAACGGGTTAACCGTCATCTTTTTCCATTGCTCACTTCTACAAGCCCAGAATACACTCGGCCAAGCGAAATCGATCTTCGTGGTTGTGCCATTGTAACGAGGCTCCAGATATCGCAAGTGTAACGGTAACTCTAGCTCTATCCCATTTTCTCCCATTTTAGTATCCACTTCAATCAAGACCCGGCTCCCCCATTTCTCCCGTGTCCAAACTGGCGCCTCAAGATCTGTCTCCCCGGAAATTGCTTTGATTCGCTTTATGCTTAGTGAGTCAAGGAGTTGTTGGTTATCCGATGAGAGTTGATACTTGTCGATGAACAAAGCGACCGGAAGGGTGAAGTACGCGTTGAGTGTGCACTCACCGCCATGGTTTCGCGGTGGTTTCACTGGGCCATGAATAGAGAGCTTGAGCTTAGGGTGCAGGCCCGTTGGACGTGCTGTGGCGAGGCTAAATGTCGACTCTGATCGATGGTGGCGGGAAGCAAATGAAAACATTGTCGGTTCTAGGTAGGCGTTAGGGAAGCATATCTAATATCACCTTGATAGGATATATCACCAAAATCATCGCTCTCGCCAAGCTCAGCTATGAAGCCTGCCAACGTAAGACCTTCCTCTTCCATTGGAGTTATATTCCCCAAGACCCCAAGCTCGACACCAGAGGTTTTTGCATTGGTTATTGACGACCCGTCCCATTTGGGTTGATTTGGAGCATGTACACTTGACAATACAAGTGTTTGTGCAATAGCGTCGTAGGTCACATCGATATATTCAGCACTTCCCAATGATTGAACTTCAGATCGTCGTACAGTATCTTTCTCGGGGAGATGGTTTTGCAGGTACTGGACGAATGTGGAAGCTGAGCGTAACGGGGAGTAGAACTGGTAGCTTCCGGGTATCTCGATAAAGGAGGACTTGAAATCCTGACAATTATTTATGCCGAAGACCTTCTCAAGAAGCTGGCAAACCGAGTCTCTGCCCATAGGTCTTTGTCAGTGTGTAACACGTAACCGAGGGGTAGATTGGCATACGGAGAAGCTCCTTGTTCAGGCGACAAAAACACATGTAAACCAGCAGGAGTCCTTGAACTGTACGGATCTATGGATTCATAAATGTCTCCGCTTGTAAGTTTCAAGTGAACCTCCCTACATGAGCTTAAAACACCCTGGATCTCGGCCGGGAGCTCGTGAACGCCAAAAGTTACCCGGTCTTCACGTAGGGCGGATGGAGGTAGTGCTTTTATTATAAAGGTGTCGTTTTTGAGGGAGAAGTTTTCTGGGAGAGTTCCGTGGGATTCAGAGACGACAAAGGTAGAGCGCTGCTTCATAGTTGCTCCGTCTTGAATGAATGGGAGCAGAACTTCGAGGAAGCCAACGGAGTAGACAGCGGACTTGTTCTGACTGTTCGGAAAAGCAGCTCGTAGGGTGTTTGAGTAAGCCCAAAGGGCAGGAGATGAAGATGGCCGGGCTTCAGACTTCGCCTGTGGTGAACACAACAGGTATCATACCGTAATCTACTACCGTATTGGTAGGATGCCGGAAGTTGGCGGCCCCTCGAACACCGTAGAGCCGGGTAACTCGAACTGTACTCCCGGGAACTTGCCCAACACCACGTTTCCTTTGGCACAAGTCCTAAGCCATTCACAACCAAATCCCTTATTCTTCCCAATGCATTCAACAACTTCCTCTAGAATGTCCCTCTGGACTTTTTTTGTTCTTGCTTTCTTGTCGTTAGCTGCTGCTGCCTCCGGAGTTTGGACATTCGAAGATGCGCAAGCTGTCGTCGCCGCAAAAGGAGGTAAAGCTGATACTTATAAGTGAGTCCTCACAAACAAGCAGCTTCGGAATGTCGGGCCAGCAATTGGAATCCCCCCCAACTAACAGATTATTTCGCTAGATTCTCCCCCACCAAACCAGTCAAAGGAGCTATCAAGCTTGGGTCAAGGGATATATTAAAAGTCTCGTTGACCATTAAGGAGGGTTCTCAGGTTGGCCGCCCTCATCAGGCGTTCCTCCTAGTTCAGGAACCCGAGAGCAAAGTAGAGATCTTTTTCCCGCTTTCTGTGAAAGAATTATCCGGCAAAGCCAGGGTCGATTTGGTATGATATTTCTAGCATTTACGGATATTCAGATGGTTACGTGTCCTAATGAATGGTTTTCGTTACAGTCTCACAAAGATCTCCCAGCCTTTCTGCTTGTCGCCCCTTCCCTTTCGCTGTCGCTTGTCCTCGGCTCCTTCGGCGAATCTACCGCATCGATTGTTACCATCGGAAACGTCAAACCCTCACTTGACCCGACCGCAAAAGCCCTCCTCGTGAAGCAGAAGCAGAAGGATATTGGCGAAGGAACAATCGTCTACAAAGCTAAGGATGAGATCCGTCATATCTTCAGAGTTGACCCTCAGAGCCCCCCTAAGATTATCACCCTAGTTTTCTTGCTCTCGGTGTTGGCAGGACTCGGCGGCCTCTTCGTAGTCGTAAGTTTCCCACTGGCGCATTACGAAGCATCTGGGCCAAGACTAATGAGCGTGATAGTGGTTCCCAATTCTTGGAGGGAACCTGTCTCACCTCCCCAAAGCCCTCAAAGCTGCCCCGTTTTCCCATCCGCTCTTCTTCGCTAGCTTGCTTTCGCTGGAGGGTATCTTCTTCATGTACTACACCCAGTGGAACCTGTTCCAGACACTCGCCGGAATGGCTGTCGTAGGGCCCGTCGTCCTGTTCAGCGGCAGCCGAGCATTAAGGGAAGTTAGGGCCAGGAGAGAAAAGGGAGAGCGCTAAGCGGTGGAAAATCTGTAGTGAGGCCTCTGATGCAGTCGTGATGCTAAACATCTCACGAAAATTAAATGGGGAAATCTACATTTTTCTTCTCTTGGATTTTCTAAATTAAAAAAAGAGCCTATCGAGGATATCAGGTTATAATTGCGCTGTTTTGGTCAAGGCAAGGCGAACGGGATGGGAAATGGGTTTCAGAATTGTACGCTACCTTGATAGAGCCGTTCCATTGAACGGGGAAGAATGTATTGTGTTGAAGAAACGGGGCGGATGCCCGAACGAAGCGAATGAGGCAGAGTCAGGTGACAGCGTGATCCTGAGCCGGAGCATTACTACAGTGCGGTGCTAGTACCCGTATTAAGCCTCTGGTTCAAGTCTGCTGGGCATTGGATCATATCCATGGCTGAGCTTCAATTTCGATACCAGCCAGCACCGTATGCTACTGTCCATCCAAAAGCTGTATTTTCCGTTCCACGGTCTGCCTTCTAGCCATCTGTACTGTGTTGTGCTATTGCTTAGAGCCCCAATCTCTCGCCATATACTCAAGCGTTTAACGGGCTGACCATTGAGTGCCGGTAAATTTATGCATAAACAGATGCTATGGGTTTTAGTGCTGTGTTGCGCCTTTCAATGCTATACCCGTCTCAAATTATTACACCAGTACTACCAGAATAGCAGTTTTTTCGGACTCCAGAATGAGTGCAAACAAGTGATTTAGTCATGGTATTTTGACGGCTTCATGGGTACCGGATTTCGCAGCAACTACCGCAACCTAGGCTCCAGGAGACGTAGCCTACGTTCCGTCGCGCGGGCACTGCTGCGAATCCTGATAAATTGGGGGGGGTTAGAGTAAATTTAATGATCTTATCATAGAAGATTAATATCCGCTCCTCCGCGTCGGAGGCGTTGGTTGGGTAACCTGCCAGATTCTGGTCGTAATCGCCTATCGAGGGAGGTTGGCCCGGGCTGGTACTGTACTAGCACTGTATCATACCAATATTACATGCAGGGTGAGCAATGATCATCATTGGCTATCACTCGGCTAGAAAGCACCTACAATGGAGGAAGCTATTACAATTTCCCCACCGATGCAGAAACCCGGTGATGAACTCTATTCTATAACTAAATCTCAACTGAATAAACCTCTACACACAATAGCTAATTACTCCAAATCAACGAGGGGAGAAGAAAAAACCCGCCTCTCCGTACATCTAAAACTCGAAACCAGATGCAGCGCAAGAAGAAATTTCCACTGGTAAAAGATAGTGCAAGTGCGCTGGTATGTTCAGAGATATCGGCCCGTTGCCGTTCCCACCGGTGTTGATCCCGCCCTCGAAGATTTGGATGTCGGTGGCTTTGATATTCGTGTCGCCTTTTGAGATCCAATATTCTGGTGAGATGTGCTGATATCCGAGGATTACGGGTGGGAGTCGGGGGACTGGGTCGTCTTAAAAAAAAGTTAATATCACTTGGCAGGAGAAGGGGGTCTGTGGGGCTTACTAGTGTGGGTAAAGCGAAAGTTAGTTCCCGACTTCGAAATGAAAGTCGATAGCTCTTCGTTTCCGACTCTTGGTGCACCAAAGGTATACTATCATACTTCCCTATTAGCCAACAAGACCGCAGCCTCCAACACCCCAAGGTTCGCCCAACAGTAGCATACCAAATCAACCTTCACCCCCAGTCTTCTAACCTCCTCTGCCACCAGCGTCGCGACAGCCCCACCGAGTGAATGCCCGGTAGCAACAACAGTATACCCTGGATTCTTCCTCCTTAATTCCTCAACGCTCTTCATCACAGCCGGTAACGCCTCCTGCATGGCTTCGTGAAACCCAGTATGCACTTTACAGCCGGAGCATACCTTGGGAACTTCTTTGAGTCTTGCCTGCACATTTGCCAGCCAATTGCGCAGCGAACTGCTACCGCGGATGGATATCACAATGGATCTGGTGGAGTCATCACGGGCTACTAGGCCGGTTGTGTCGGTGTCTTTGGTACTATAGGGGCTGTTAGCAGGGGAAAGAGGTGGGGGGAGGGGGGGGGAGGCGGACTTTGCGAATTCTAGGATCGTGGTGATGTTATTCGCAGTTATCTCTGGGCAGACGCCCTGAGCACAGGTGACTTGAGTGCCAACGACGTGGTTAGGATCACAGTATGCGGCTGCGGCGAACTCGGCGAAGTAGTGGATTTTGGGTAGGAGTTTTGGGTCGAGAGCTTTATATTCGTTAGTTTCTGGCGCAGCGGTATGATTGATATTGATATTGTTGAGGTGGGTGGCGACTTACTTCCTTTGGAAGTGCCATTGCTGCCGCCGCCGCCGATGATATCCCTCCCTGTCTCGACGAGATCCTCCCAGATGTTTTCGAATGGGTCGCTGACTCCGGGTGTTGTTGCTTGTGTCGGTGCCGAGCTGGCAGCCCGGATATATGATCCTGCGAGAGCCGATATGATAGTGAGAAGAGCTGCTTTTCTGGGCATTATGCGCCAACTTATCGAATAACCCAGAGGTTGGATGTTTAGAGAAAGACTGTATTCCAAAAATTAAGAGAAAATAAAGGAATAAAGTTTAAAGAGTGACTATTGATGAACGACTGTTACGGTGCAAGTACTTCGGCCGCTTGAGTATGGCCCCAAAACGTCTTGGAATGGGGAATGCATACCATCTTTAAATATTTCACACTACTTCACTTATCACCAGCATATTTTCCGACGATCCACTACACAGCGTCCACCCCCCCTTAGCCATGGCTTCTTAATAGCCTTCCTTCCTTGGATCGGAACCATTCCTCAGAATAGAGTGCCCAGGGGCTCGTATATCGATTCCTATGTACGACTTCAAATACGAAAACTCGGGGGAGCTAGTTGATGAAACACACTCACTCGTTCCACACGCGGAAGTCGGATTTCGATAATTCATGCTATCGAGGAATGCTACGCCGGGGGGGAGGGATTGCACAATCTGGGATATGTGGTGCGCACTTGGCACCCCTCCGCTCTTAACCTATACGAACAGTTCTCCCCAGCACAGCGTAGCATAGCCATTACGAGTAAATACCGCTCGAGGATAAAAGAAGCACAGTACACTTTAGCGCAGTAGGACAGGCGCCCATCTTGATATCAGAGACAAGAAAGGATGGATCCCCGTGGAGGTCTCACTGGCCGGACGCGCGAGGTACCGTGAATTTAGTATGCCAGTATAGCGCAGGGGTAATATATCCTAGCTAAAAAAGGTTAGCATATATCATACTAGTTCTCGGATCAAGTGGATGGATATTTGATCCAGCATAACCTTCGTAGAACTTGTTTATGATCGGTACAGTACAGAAAAAGTTCTCAAAGCACATGAAAGATGCAATTCAGGGACCCATTTTCGAGTCCCGTTATTTCATGCCACTCGCGGTAGGCTATGGTATTAATATCTAGGTGGGAGGGATTAAGGATGAACCGATATATTATTTTCGTTCCCTGTGATGGTCGGAAAATGAGTATGTCTGCCTTTTTTTGGATGCATGTTTGTAGGAAGCCTCATGGAAGGATACTCGGGTACAAGTACACCATTATGCTTAACAAAAGTCCTACCCGCGCTTAACTTGCATGAAACCGTACCGTATTTGACATGCTACCACCCCTTTGTGTAACTCGGGTTTCAAATCGCAGGTATCACAAACACTGCCCCCGCGCGCTTGCACTCCTCGGTCGCACCGAGCCTGCTACAGCTGCGGCTGCTGATAAACACGGGAGGTGGGAACCGGGCGAGTGATATTCGATGGTGCTGTATTAATGTACCTGGGGGAGTCTGCATCAGATTCATTTCATCACATACTGCCGCATTAACCCAGGGCCATTCCCACATATGGAATCTCCTTGCTATAATCATATAAGTAGAGATAGTCTTTACTTTTTGGAAGAAAGGAGATGCTTGGTTCACGAAACACGCAACACATCCTCGCCACAGGTAGAAAATCTCAAAGTATCATAATGATATTGCGATCTTATTTCAATTTTCTATACAGCCATCTCCGGATGTAATCCCCCACCCCCCAGAACACGCCTCGGTCTTTTCGTTGGCTACATTCAATGCTTAAAAGCGTGCAAGTGCCGCTGCCTGAGATGGTAATATTATTATTAGGTTTAGTAATGACGTATAACAAAGTGGAGTGAGGAGGAGCATGCGCACCACCAAGCATCGAAGGGGACAGTATCAACAGAGATACCGAGATCCTTAAGGGCCTTGGTGGATAGATGGCAGTCATAAGGTCTCACCACTATATTTTTGATCACAGTTCCATGGCTCAGCATTCCCGCACCAGACACAAAGAAAAAAACACACAGGGTTAATCATACCAGCCGCGTTGGGGTCATTCTTGTCGTTTCCAACTATGTGATCGATGGGGAGACCGGCGATTCCGGAGAGCTTTTGGCAGATTTCGTACCTAATAAGCAGGTATGTGAGGACATTATCGTGAAGGATAGAAGCTCGAAGGGGAAAACTTTGTCATGCGGTCCTCGGAGCTGAACTGCAGGATCTTAGGAAGAGAGCCGATATCGTCCGTCGACCTATACCTCTCTAGAAAGCCATTTTCAGCAAAGTTCAACAGAGAAATGACGAGGGACAATTCTTCATGCTCACCAGCTACGTCCCTGAGAACCCGTGCTACATCAGATGTATTCCTATAGAATAGTTTAGTGATTTCCCCTTTCTATAATTCCAAAGATCTGGACTCCGTCCCGTTGCCATCATAACTCACGTAGGATACCGAATAGACCAATGATCCATCTCAACCCTGCCCTTCCCGGCCTTGTTCCAAACCGTATCAAGGAGCACATTAATCGCACTCTCCTTATTCCCCTCAACCTCACCATACAACACCGGAACCCTAAGTACCACGCCCTTCTCCCATGTGCTAAGGACAGCTTTTTCGCCAGCCAACTTGGTCTCACCGTAGAAGTTTGGCGGGTTGGTCGGGGCGCCGACCTCGTACGGAGCTGCACCGGGTTTCCCGTCGAAAACGTAGTCCGTGGATATGTAGATCAGGATTATATCACGGTTCGCACATTCTTGGGCGAGGCCTTTTGATGCTTGAACCTGGATTTTTCATGCATGGGCGCATAGATGAGCTATTTTGAGCAAATATAGGCCGACTGGGAGCTTAATTACGTTCAGGCGTTCGACACCCTCGGGGTCGGCGTCGCATTTGTCGGGAAAGCGTTCTGCAGCACCTAGCTCTCGGGGTCCGTATTAGATAAACGCAGGCAAATAGGACAGGGGGGGCATTCTTACAGTGAACTACCACCTTCGGCCTATTCACAAGACACCACGTTAGAGCAAGCTTCCCCGCATCATAACTGGCTAAAGAGGACATACTTCACTTCCTCCAACAACCTAACAACCTCCCCCGCATTCCCCAAATCCACCTTCGAAATCGCCGGAGGATTTGCCCTGGAAAACCCTGCCCACCAACCGCCCATTAGCGCCCTGCACCAACCAACCCAAGCAAACGACCCCGCCACTACCAAAAACTCACCGGTCCCAACGGTGTTCCATCCAGCACCTTCAAAAGCTTTAACACACTGCCTCCCCAAAAGTCCTGTCGCCCCAGTAACCACAACTGTTTTCTCAAGCATTCTAATATCGGCTTTCTCCTTCTTTCCGTTGTTTCTGTTGCAATTGGTAGGTTTCTTATTGGGGGAAGGAGGAGTTCAAGTGAGAAGTTTAAGTGAGACTGGTGGAAAAACCTAGTATTGGCGGGGCTAGTGGGGTTTGCAGTTTTTCCAGTTTGCAGGGAGAACGGGGCGTGACGGATGCCAAGAGTGAGTAAACCCTGCCTTTGTGAATGGCTGGGTTGGGTGGAAGGGGAGTTTCCCCCTGGTGATGAGTGATAGATTGTGCCGATTGGGGAACACTATGGGGTTCAATTGCGGTTGTGGCTTCTAGCTTCCCTTCCGATAAGTTTTCGAAAGTTACCGGGGGAAGTCTTCTAAAACGCTAGGGAGAAAAAATTATGAGAAGGGATCTACAAAAACGCGAGGCGAGGCATATTGACCACATCACAAAAGTAGCCAACACACTATTTTCCATAGCGCACTTCAAGCCAGCCATGCGTCTGGCCGTATGGCGCATGGAGTGCCAGCTACAGAAAAGAGTCAACATCGTGTTTGCTGGCTTCGAATTTTCTGTCTACCCACGTTAAGTGCAATCCCCTTAAATTAGGTTGGAGGTTACACCAGAACACTTCGAAGTGGAACATTATTAAGCTTACTTTGGATCGGATATTGCCCTCATATGATAAACTATTAACTTCGGTAAGAATACCGGTATCATAATTACAACCAGCAGCGATCATTAATTCTTACGAGTGATGCCTCATGACAATGTTCAGTACCCCGAGCGCTATCGACATACTAGCATTCGATCATCTGTATCTTCCAAGCAAAGAAACTTATGAGACCCATTCACATATGATCTCCTCTGTGCCCAAGCCCCTCGGGCATAGGTTCAACAAAACCAATCCCAAGCGCTGGCCTCCAAAACCTCAAGCAGCCCCTCCACCCCCCCCTCTAAACATAACTTCGCACTTTGGCCCTTCCTCGACAGACCCACCCCCAAGCCACAGTCCTACACTCGGCAACTCCAAAACCTCCCCACGACAATACACCGCAGGAACAATAAATCTCATCTCGCCTCTCAACTCCTCTTTCAACACCTTCTTAAGCTGCTTCTCCATATTTAACTGTGTGGCTTTCTCTCTCAGGGGCCCTATATCCTTTTCTTCCATCGGCCGAATGGAAATTGCTGGGTGGGAGGGAGTTGGGACGAAGACCCTAATCCACCAGCGCCCGTCCCAGAGGCGCCAAGATGTCCAGCCGGGTCTATTATCAATAAAGATTATTCTACAAAGGTTGCGTGATTTGGAAGTGTAATTCTGCCTCTGTAAGAACCAAGTTTTATCCGAGCGGTAGGTCCATTTCAGGCCTGCTGCTGTAAATGGATTTCGCTGGTTTGAAAGGATGTTTCTAGCGGCGGTTTTTAGGCCTTGGGGTTCCACCCGGGGGAGGGGAGATATGGCTTCTACTATCTGGGCCAGGAGGTATTGAAGGACACGGGGTTGGATACCGCGTATTTCTAGTGGTAGTTGAAGTTGTAGGGAGCCCGTGGCGGGGTCAAAGGAGAGGTTGCAGTCTTCTTTTAGGACCATGTGGGCTTGCTCCTTTGCAGACATACTCCTCGCCTCTGCTCTCTGTGCAAGCGCAACCAACGAAGGCCTTTGCAGTGCTTGAGGTAGCCTGGGCGGTGACGCACCGAGCAGCTTCCGCACAGCATTCCGACGAGTCAACGTCGCATCTTGGTTCGTTTTATCTTCAAACCAGTGCACCTCGTTTTCTAAACAAGTAGCCCGTAGCCTTCCCTATGGCCACAAAACATAAGTGAAATTCCCACCCAACCCACACCGCGCCCAAACCTACCTTTTCAACCCCTAAAAGTGGCCTCCCGACAACCACCCTCTCCGTCCCAAATACATCTCCACATTCCGGAATTCTTGCAACAGCCCTCATGCCCCCAAGCCCTTGCATCTTGCTCCCAGCCAGCAGCCGCATTAGCACCGTCTCGGCCCGGTCGTCGGCATGGTGGGCGAGCAGTAACTTCTCCACCCGATTTTCCACACATGATCTCCCAAGTGTTCGATACCGTGCAATCCTGGCACGAGTTTCGAACCCATTCAAAAGATCGGTAGGTGAGAGGGCCCAGGTCAGGGGTAGAACGTGGGCGGTGAAGCCGTAGGCCCCCCTTACAAGTTGTGCAACAGAGCGTGCTTCGGCGGTGCTCTCAGGACGGGCTTTGTGGTCGACAATGAATGCGTGGATTGCACCGGGGGAGTCATTATGTGAGGAGAATAGACGGAAGGTTAAGTACGCGAGTGCCATTGAGTCTACGCCACCGCTGAGGGCAATGCCTGAGTATGCAAGTCAGTCAACCGAGGGCTAATGTAAAGAAAGTTCCGAGTGACAATTGTGACTTACCTAGCCGCGCGGGAAGCCCAGCTCCGGGCCATAATCGGTGAAAGAATTCAGCGTACTCAGAAAGCGAAATAGAATCGAGCCGTACCATTACGATAGCTCCCGATGGAGTGAGCTTTATATCCTCCAAGCTTGGCAGTGAATGTTGCCCCAGCTGCACGAGAATGTAACGTCTCCAGAGAACGCCGAGCCATGACGCTATCCCCGATAGAGCCTCCCCCACTATGTTTCCGCCATGTCCCCCACTGCACTTCAATAACTTAATTCCCACCACCACAACAACAATTCCCCCTCTTAAAAGTGGAGATGGACCCCCATCCTCTGTCCCAATCCTTCCTTGCGTCTCCCTATCTCCGCTCTCTAATCGTAAGTCAATCCGCTTCCACCTCAGCCATCACTCACAAAAACCCAGGCGGGCGGCTTCGCCGGCACAGCAGTAGACCTGTCCCTCTACCCCCTCGACACCTTGAAGACCCGCCTCCAATCCTCCGGTGGCTTCTTTGCAAACGGCGGCTGGAACGGAGTCTACAAAGGCGTCGGCTCAGTAATTGCCGGTTCGGCCCCCGGCGCCGCGCTCTTCTTCGTAACCTACGAAGCTACAAAATCCGGCCTTGCCTGCAACCGCCAGTCTCACGGGCAAGATACAGTTGGGATAGTAGCAGCAGGAGACCACATACTTGCAGCTTCGCTCGGTGAGATAGCAGCGTGTACTGTCCGTGTGCCCACAGAGGTTGTCAAGCAGCGAGCACAAGCGTCGCAGTTTTCGAGTTCTTGGACAGCGTTGAGGAATATTTTCATCTCGAACCGAGGGCTCGGAAGGGTTTGGATGGAGTTGTATCGCGGATGGGGGATTACCATTATGCGGGAGATTCCGTTTACGGCTATTCAGTTTCCCTTGTGGGAGGCGATAAAGAGGTGGAGGAGTGTGAGGAAGGGGGGAAAGGTAAATGCAGGGGAGAGTGCACTGTTTGGGAGCCTGTCCGGATGTGTGGCGGCGGCGGCAACAACACCTTTAGACGTGCTGAAGACGAGGTTGATGTTGGGTAAGAAGGTACGTCCTCCGCCATTGCTATTACCCCTATGTGCTTTCTGACAACTATCTACCGAGAATCGTAGAAAGAGCCAGCACTATCAATTCTGCGTAATCTAGTGAAGGAAGAAGGTACCCGAGGACTATTCAAAGGAATCGGACCAAGGGTCATATGGATCTCGGTTGGAGGAGCTATATTCCTTGGAGCGTGGGACTTTGCCAAGGGAGCCCTGGAGAATCTGTGATTCCCTGGTACTTTCTACACATGATTCCCCCTTAGACGTTCCCCAGGAGCTATACCGGCTGCTCATTGATGCCGCCGCACTGTACTCGGGGGGTAGAGTACGTGTACTCGAGTACAAATGTATCATTATCCCAGGAGCACGGCTAGGTACGAGCCCATAATTCCACGAGTATGTGAGTCACACTCCCTTACCGCGCAGATCAAAACCCCACGCAAGGTGCATGTCAAAACGGCTCGACACCATCCAAGCAGGAAGGTACTTGTACAATTTCCACTCGCCCCGCCCAACAGGAGCCAAGGTTGCTGCCTCATAGAACGAACCCCAAAAAAGAAAAGGCCCCAACATCCCCCAACGAGATGGGCCAGTATATATTCATTCACCTAATACCACAACCCACTCACTCCTTTAAAATCTCCTCAACCTGCAGAATCTCCTCCTCATCTGCCACCTCAAGTACCTTACCCACTTCAGCAGTATTCCTCATCAGCTCCTTTGCCCCAGCATACAACATCTTAAGCTCATTATTAGTTGTAGCAGGCATATAATATAGTAGCACGTAGGGCGCCGCTCGTCGGCCGGAATTGAGCGTGACCGGGTAGGAGAGAAGGACGAAGCGTGGGGCATTGTCGGGAAGGCCATCGGCTATCTCGCCTAGGGAGGTGTAAACCTCTGCCTTGGGTTTGATCTCCAAAGTTTCTTTGTCGATCATGTCTGTGGGGGTTAGCATGGCAGATGAAGAGGGGGGGGCAGTACATATTACGCCCTGGGGTTTAGGAGCACGGGAAGTGCCCAGACGGAATTTCCGGAGGGTCTCGAGGGTCTCGGGGGAGAAGGTGTAAAGACGGGCTTCGGATGCCTAAGAGGTAGGATTAAACTTTGCGCCCGGCGCGACGGGAAGTATTTTCTAAATTCTTACCATTTCGGTACGTATTCGTTTATTCGACTAGAGCTATGGGAACTCTAGGATTCTGTAGGGGCAGTTTTCGTCCTGGATGTGAGTTTCTGTCAAAGCCAAGATAGTATGATTAGTGGGGTAGCGAAGCAGATGAGTTAAACTAGGCCACGGTATCACGGTTCCAAGGGCGGGGTCAGGCTGGTTGCCCCTTTCAACTAACGCGCAGACCGTCAACACCAAATTCAACAATACACCTCCCGCAAACTGCTCGAGGTGTAAGTTTACATACGGCAGCCGGGACACAACCACAGCTCTATACAAAAACAAAATCCCAAAACACCATCCACAACCATGAGCACCCAGGGCAAGAATGAAACTCCTTCAAACGGACAAGAGACCTCTGCTGTAAGCTAACACCGCACCTTACTCACTCCAAAACAGTATTTAACTCACAAGAACGCCCCAGGGTCCCGAAGAAGCACCCGCCGAACTCACAGCTGTTGTCGATGATCTTTTAAATAGCCTCAGTGCAAAATTTGCATCCGTTTCTAGCGAGATTTTCGAGAAGATCGAGGCAATGTCCAAACGACTAGACCAGATGGAGGCCCAACTGCAACAGACGGGGACGACAAGTACGCCGAAATGAGATTACCACAAGGGCTGATTCTTTTATGGAGGTTATTGGAAGAGCAGGCGCGAGGAGTAAGATTCACAGGAAGGGGGGAGGGAGTGAGGAAGGACAGTCAAAGGCTGGAAAGAAGCTAGTTCTACTAATACCCATCGGCACGGCACTGTTTAATTGCGATATCCGTTCTGTAAATACATTGGTGCGATTAGGAGGCTTCACTGTGCGAGTTGAGCGCCTTTGGCTAGGGTGTTTTTACTCGCTTTTCTTGCTTGTATTCCGAGAAGTGCTAGAGACTATGGGATCCATAAGGACATTAATCCCCACTCAGAAACTAATTTCTCGGAAAAATCCTCGACCTACATCCACCAACCCACCATCTGAGCGAGAATCTATGAACCCACCACCTGCTCATAAAACAGAAGAAACAAATAAAAAGCAGAAGCCAAATAGATAAGCCATGAAAACAGCAAACGCTATTGATATTGTGAACCATGAAAACACCAAACAGAAAACAAAAGAAGCCAGGACAATCTAACACGTTCAAAATGTAATGGTCCTAGGATGTAATACCGTATAATGTGCAATCTCTGAGCCCAGTAGAACTCTGGGAAAGGTCAGGAAATAGGACTGTAACTCTCTCAGTAAGCTAAACTTTCATGTCTATCGTCATGCATCCACCGCCAAACTTTCTGGTGCTGCTCAAGTGCTATGAATGTTAGAACTGTTTGGGGCCTTTCGCATAGTTAGCGACCACAATCCTATAAAGTTAAAGAAGTATTCGCTAAGAACCATACCCCAGGCGGATGAACGAAGGAACCCACCCCCGGAACACCCAAGATATGCCCTCCTTTCCAGTAATATCGGTAAGGAGATGCATGATACCATGAGAATCATGGGACGCCATAATTCTGGTCTTGATAACGTCCACAGGCGAACAAACAGTCGTTGCAACAAGCCCACTCATTAAACTAGCACTGAAATGGGTGGCCAATCCATCCTCAAAGAACGAGAGCTTCATAAGTTGCGCCTTGAACTGGTCGTAGGTAGCAAGTTGACAGGTGGACATGAGAGCAGCCCGAAGAGTATTGGGCCATATCCCACGAAACAAGGAGTTGACGCCCTCTTCTCGAGCCATACCTGTCTCGGCATCAGCGGTGACCAAGATTTTAGTAGAAATTCAGGGAACCACCTACGCACAATACCGTCTATTGCATTTCGGTAATTCCTACGCTGAGCCGGGGGGTTTGCGCGATCTTGCTGCATGCGGACATTTATGATATCCGCAGGATTACCTGCAGCGCCACCTATCCTACAGATTGTAAGTCATGAAGCACGGATGATAGGAGCTCCCCTACCAGCCGGAGGCCGCTGCCATGACGGATAGTTTAAGAAAAGGCAGCTTTTCGTCATTCGGGGAGAAGTGTTGCTTCAGCTTTGCATAAACACCGAACCTTGCTGTCGAATACGTAGCTAAAAACTCAAATGGTAAGTAACTAAGCTTACGAGCTTATCTAGAGCAAATAGACAAACCTTGCCTCAGGATACTCGCAGACAGCTTCAGAAGGGTGTTAGAAAATGGTCTTAAAGTATTCTCCCAGGAGGCTTGTACCAGTGCTTACCCCACTATAAACCGCAATTGGTCCTATAACCACACAATGGTCCCACCAGTATTAGCTTAAAATCAGACAAATATGCAGGGAGCAGCTTCCTCTAACCCTCATAGCGTACAACGTTAAAGAATGTCCCAAGCATTGATACTTGCACTCCAGGAACCTTAGACACAGTCTGAAGGCGAACCTAAAAACTTGCGGTATTAGGGGACAGGCCTCACAAATTCAGAGCTGCCATACAAAAAGTACATACTTTGATTAAATCCCTATTCAACGTGAGCTATTTCATTCTCGAAGCAAATGCAGTGATAACACTTACAAAGGATGTGTGAAAAAAGCAGCCATACAGCTTGCACTACCCCCAAACCAAAATGGATAATTCGGAGGTCCACTGCAGATCTTTTCGCCCATGATGTTTGAGTCGAAGTTTGTTGAGCCGAAAAATAAAAGTTGAGAATACGTAAACAAGAGCGTGTGAGCAGAGAAACCAGAGACCTCCAGCACGGGTGGTCACGTGCTCAATGCCCCCCTTGCATCCGAACATCAGGGCAGAATACCGGTGCAGATACGGTATGATATGATATGATATGATAACTAATGACAAAGCCCAGGCCCCAGGGGAAATGAAACCCAGGATGCTCTCGCATCCAGCTTAGGGCTTCGGGCACCGTTGGCAACTATTTATTACCTTAGCCAGCTCTCGATCACTCGGATTCCGATCTCTGGTCTTTGTGAGCTCATTTATAGTGCTCACTACAAGTATCATACCTGCAAAGCACACCGATTGCCGGTATCATACAGGGAAAAGAAAGGCATCTGCAACAGAGAGCATCACACCTTGTATGATACTTGTAGCATCATACAAATTTTGGCCCGACACACTCACCAGTACTGGCACCCCAACTACCGGACCTTAGCCCTCCCCGTCCACCGTTCTAAGCAACGTGGAGACCCTAGCCGCAGAGCCTCACTCCTCTCAGGTCTTTCCCAGCCTTAAGTTTGTTGCTAACCCTCACCACAAAGCCCATCTCCTATCAGCGAGTTGACATAGCGGTGCAGTACATGACCGCTCGTTATATACAAACTAAATCAACATGGTCTCCCTTCTCTGCAATCCCCTTGCAACAGCGGATCAGCTTGCCTCTTCACCGAGTCAGGCTGATGGGATCCCAGCCGACCTAGAGACGTCATTGAGATGGGCGGGAAGCGAGCTCATTCAGGGCGCTGGTATCCTTTTGCGATTGTATGTAATCCTACCCCCTCCTCCACCTCCCCGCACCCCGTCTATACTGCCATCCAATTACTGACCTGTCATAGGCCGCAAAAGACAGTTGCTACGGCAATAGTCCTTTTCCAACGCTTCTACCTTCTATCCAGCATGCGTTCTTGTGCCATCATCGACGCCTGCCATGCCGCAATATTCTTATCTTCGAAGCTCACTGAACATCCGGCGAAGCCTCGAGACATCATAAACGTGACTACCTATCTACTTAATATTCCATCACCTTCACCGATCTCCCCAGCCCCGGCAGCCAGCCAAGAATTGACACCCCCGAAAGAGTACTATGTTACAGAGCAGGAATACTACAACAAGCGAACACGCCTACTCAATGTCGAAACGGAAATCCTTAGAGCCTGTGGATTTCAAACACATATTTCGTTACCTTACACTCTCTGCATAAACTACATACAGTCGCTCTCGGTGCTCTCGGCGGAGGTTGTGAAGAAATCGTTCGGGTACTTGACAGATGCATTGCTTTCGCCAAGTCTTTTATACCTAACACATCAACCAAACTCTTTGGCTGTTGCTGCGGTATATATAGGGGCTCGGGAATGCGAGGTTAAACTGCCGGCTGCGTGGTGGGATGTGTTTGATTGTGAACGAGAAGAATTGGGGTTCTTGGTGGTTTGCATGAAGGGTGTCAAGGAGTTTGTTGAGGGGGAGAGGAAGCTATGGAGAGGGAGAAAACCTGGTATCCCCTGGGAGCTAGAAGATTTGGAGATACACCTGGAAAGGCGAAGAGTCCTAGATAGTGAGGCGGAGATCTAGCTCTACCAGCAACATAGCCCTCTGGGTAGACTTGAGTTCATTTGCTATGTTCCGTTCCCGTTTTCTTCAGGAATTCGGGGCCTTTGATTTCTTTAAATTATTTGATCACGAATGCCACTGCAGCAGAAATCCGTGGCAAGCCTTTCAAATCCAATCAATATGGAGGGTTATGAGCAAACCCATTTTTTTAGATTGTCCATTTTTCGTGCGGTGTATGGTATTGTGGAGGGCATTTTGCGGAACATGTGTTTCTCACAGGGTTCTTTGCTATGGCAGCCCTGAAGTAGATGACTGCCGTATTGTTTTTACATTGTGTGGTTTCTGTTTTCTTGTACAGTGTAGCAACTATCGTTCCCCCCCCACTATCTCAGGGCCCTTTCTTGGTCACGATCTCTTCTATCTCTCGCTTTGAGAAAGAAAGAACCATTACCGGTATTGGCAGACACAGCTTCTTAGAGGAGACACAATATCTATTAGACACAGCACACAGATAATACTAGCTCTCTTTTGTCTCAAAAGCAGCCGAGCCGAATGTTAAGCCCTAAATTGAGAGTTAACAACAAGTATCATGCCTCCCCTGGGATAATTTGGTGCTTGTGAAGTTAAAAGTTCTATCGCTCTCTTGTTGAGTCTGCCTTTCCTGATACCGGTATCATGCCTTTTTTTTCCGTTCCCTTTCTTTGCTTTTTAGCACTAGTATTTGACCCTAAACCACCGGTACCGTATCTATCATTAGCCCAACCTTCTCCTAAATATATGACAATTAATTGGAGCCATCGTGCTAACCTCGCCTCTGCGAAGCGCTTCGGGGAGATCAGGTGAAACATTAGGACCGCCACGGCGGCTGCGAATATATTGTAAAGCACTTTATGCTTTGGAAAATGTTGTCTTACTAGAGTCATTTGGCACATACGGTACAGGTATTTTTTTCATTCAAAAGCTCCAGACCGCCACTCATACAGCCCACGTCCGTGCACGCCAAGAAACGAGAAGTCTCATCTAAGAATTTTGAATCAAAAAAAGTGCGGAATATCCCCCGAGTCCGACGACCCATAATTGTTAAGAGCAGCGCACGGTAGCGCACTTGGTTGCATTGAATTCAGAAGATTCAATCCCAGGGTATGATTGGTAGCAAAGCCACCCGCAACAGTGCACGAAGACCAGGGAGCCAATTCCTACTACAATTCATTGGTATCGGGAAAACGTCCTCAGAAGAAGGCGAAGATATGATGGGAATGTTATGGTAGCTGCTCTCGTAGATCGGTTGATCAACTATTTCCCGAACACGGCCTTATGTAAAGATTGCTATCTAATATAATATAGTATAAGACTGGTAGCGGTATTTCCTTGTATGATATGCCATATATTTTCCTGTATTCAATATACGAATAACCACCGATTTAACAAAAAAAAAAAGGTACAGGTTACAGGCATAGAACCCGAACACTTGAGTCGGAATTTTGTATCGTACTCGAGTATGGACGGTTAGATAGGCACAGACGATTTGCCACACAAAAATTTCATCCCTGCGTTCGAGTCCTATATGCGTGTACCGTCTACTGGTATTTCGTACGATCTTCGCACTGGTCTAGTTCTCCGAGTGACATATTATGTTCGGCGGAACTTGCCAGTGTGCTGGCAGGGGGAAAGCGCAAATAACAAATTCCTCCCCTATCCCATTGGGTAGACTTCCGAGGAAAGAAAAAAAGAAAGAAAAAGGAGGCATCCAATGTGTGCAAATCATTTTCACTCACGCAAAACAAAAGTCCCCAACTTTTTCATGTGTCCCCTCCCAGTGTGAGCGGCGAAGAGCGAAAAAACAGTTATCACAAAAGTCCGGTGCTGGGTTATGTACGTTACGCTACGATAATTCCGTTAACGGATAAATCGATTTCCCCACCTTCCGACAACATATCGGATTATCTGTGCTACGGGAACAATGTTCGCTTGCTCAGAGAAGATGTCTGGTGCATGTCGGGAAAAGGGGCGAGCGGTTCGCCCGAATTGCATTTGATTTGTTGTTGCTTGTGGGTTCGTGGAATTGTTGAGTGGGTGATTGTTTTAGGTTAGGTTAGGTTCGCTTCTAACCCCCAACAACAACGACCGCGGTAGCTCGGTGTCGTGATAGGTAGACACAAGACTTTGAAATTTCCTCTCTTTCTTTTACTTCCACCTCAATCGCATTTAAAGGTGTCTCTTCTTTCTTTTTACTTTTCACGCCTTGGAGCTAGTTCTACGGATCTCCTATTGTTTACGTTATGATCAGTCTACAGATTAAGCCAAGGGGTATGTCTGTTGTCGCTTGAATTTGGTTCTCCATTCGCGCACTCACTAACCGAAAACTACAGGCCGTCCCATCAAAAAGCTTCCGTCTACAATTGAGCTTGATCTTGCTACTGCTACTGCTGAAACCCTTTATACCCGTTTGTCGGCATATACTGGACTTTCTCGAGATCGGTTGCGCTTGACAAAGGGAAGCGATGGCAGCGTTGTGACAGTAAAGAGGGAGAGTGGGAAGGATGTTATGGTCGAAGAACTGGGGCTAAGAGATGGCAGCGCGGTCTTTGTCAAGGATTTAGGTACGAAATATATCAATATCAACTCGATATTTTGTCCCGCCCCTCACCCCCACTCCCACCCATCAGCGTTGA
>Ga0307509_10000640_pt1 | contig 59500 bp, 52 predicted proteins | sample 10_EM_MG_FD_202245 | JGI IMG/M metagenome (GOLD analysis project Ga0307509, IMG submission 202245) | Populus trichocarpa ectomycorrhiza microbial communities from riparian zone in the Pacific Northwest, United States - 10_EM | ecosystem: Host-associated > Plants > Roots > Unclassified | place...
CATCTCTTATGCACCATTCTTGGTCATGATATTTCTAATAATCGCTCCACACCCTTTTGTTTTCATGCACATTATTTGGGATTTACTTGGTTGGATTTCAGGGTCAAACATGTTCGCACTTATGTTTTTTACATTGTTTTCCCTATATTTCTCTTGCGTATATGGACGCGCACTTTTCTATAAATAAGGTGCTACTGCCCACCTGGCTTGGAAGAATTAAGAACCGGAACTCCTACCAATCCCTTCTTCACCTCCTCGCTAAGCGTGCCTTGCAACCCTCCTCGTACTTGCGAAGTATTATCCACCTAGAATAGATTGTGCCGCATTCACATTTTGAACAAATGTTTTATATTTAGTTGTGACTCATTTTACCTGAACTTTCCATTCAGATGTATTTCAGATGATTGTTCCTATAATGTAAAACATGTTTGAGCTAGAGGAAGTAGTACTAGTCAATGATAACAAGTTTTGGTTGCTTGTTTGCCGAAAATTGGTAGGAATTAAATATAGGTAGTATAAAGGAAATGTGAACAAAGAGGAGCTTTAAAGATGAAGAGAATCTCAAAGACAAATATAGAGTATGGGAAGTAGTCAAATTTGAGTATAGAGGCTAGAAATTTTATTATTTATGAAGAAAATTATGGAATTCTTAAAGGAGTAGTTATAAGAGAATATGAAAGGTATTTGGAAGTTGAAAGCACAATAATACATATCACAGGATTGCAAAATACTGCTAGAGTCAACAAAGGTGAGAATTTATTATACTAGAAAACCTATTGAATAATAAAGAGTGCAAGTGAACTTGTAAGCTATATTAAAAAATAAGTAGTGTAAAAAACATCACTGAGAGAGTAGAAAGTGTGGAAACCTTTTCCAATTAAGATACTCTATTAAAGTGAGTATATTAACGTAGTAGTATACAAGGTTTGGTGTCTTAAAAGCAACATGAGAATAAGATAAATCTTAATATGTATAATACTCCTTTAAATATCATGTATCACAATATACCCTGTTTTCAAACTTATAGCTCAAATTTTGTACATGAAACTTTTTATTTCTAATACTTACAATCTAATAAAAACCTATTCAAATACTTACTATATAGAAAGATTTACTAGAAATTTATTCAAAGAGCTGATTATCTAACATACTAATTCAATTATCAATTATCAAATGTCTGTTCCAAGAGTGCAGTTTCTTTTCTTTTGCAATTCTTTTTTATGGTAATTATTACCAAGTGCAAGATATTAAAGTACCCAAATATCAGCTTCTGCAGATGTATACTAAGTTAGTAGTTGTAACTTTTGTAGCTTTTTATAAAGTTAAAAATAGTCACTCATTACTAGAGGGTAACTTATAACTATATATAATACTTTATAATGAGTTTATTGGATTTGATTTTAGCTCAACCACTTTCTCAGATGTCGATCAGTCATTCTCTTGTATGCTAAGTTTGGCTTACGTTCCTGAAAGTTGATAGTTAGGATTCTAGATATAATATGATCATGTAATAGAGGTCGAGGCTGAGCTATGACACCATATTCTTGTGGAATTATAGAATTCACATGAGTATATAGCTACTGGAAATTATCGTGAGAGCAGAATGGCTAGTACTCCAGATTTTGCAATTTAAACCAGTTTCCTGAGTGATGTAAGACAGCTCAGTTCAATATACCTTCAGTCTAAGAATACACTTGTATCACAAATGGTAACTAAGGTGTGCACATTTCATAAGTCCAAAAGTTTTTCGTCTTTGGTATGTTGGGGTTTACACTATGAAGTAAGTTGACTTATGATATCTGACATGAGTGCACAATAGCCAATCACAATTATGTTATGATTTGTTCATGGTTTTATGACTCTTGCACATAACTCACTTTATGAGACCAGGGTTTTACACATGTGAGTCAGTCAAGCACATGACTTAATTCAAGTTTATTAGTTATTATTGATTAATGGTTGTTGGACAGATGACTCATAGGAGTCAGGTAATGCATCTTATACTATCAATCATTATGAGTCATGAGAGTCAGATGAGTAAGATGGATGAGTCATGAGGGTAAGGGTAAAGTGAAGCTTATGTATAAATAGAAGGCTTTTCATCCTAGGCAGCAGTTCTTCACACAACTATCTAAGAACCTTCCTACTTATAAGTTTTATGAATAGAAAACTACCTTAATTTCTTTTACTTGCCATGTCTTTTGACTTCATTTGATCAAGCAATCAATACAAAACTAAAACTAGCCAAAGCAACAACAACAAGAAATAGTAAGTAGTTCTAATGACTTCACTATTATCTGAGAGGAGAAGAGTTCTGACTACAACTAACCAAGATATTCTTTCCATGATGAAGTTATCACCCACAAATCAAGATAGTATATTATTCATATAAGACAGCCAAGAATCAATTCTCTTAGGCTAACAGCAATTGTCACAACCTGGTTGAATCGTAATTCTTTTGTCCCAACTCATGCTTCAACTATTATATCTTACCAGCAGGTAGTTGAAGCCTCCCTCTACCTGATTGGGAGCAGGTCTATTACCGGTCTTATTGTATGTTAATTAGCCAGGTACACACCTGTTACCTATAAGCAGAACTGCCTACAAGCCAGCTTAAAGAAATCGCAAGTAGTAACTTGGCAGTGTTGACTGATGGTGTGATAAGGGATAAAGTCTTTTTTGATAAAGCGAGCAGAATGGACCAAGGACCCTATAAAGGAAAAAATGAAACATGAAGAAGTGTACACGACTTAGAAACCCTTGCATGTTGGCACAAAACCGAAGAATTGGCCATCTCTTGTCATTGAATGTGCTGTTTCACAGTCTACAAGCACCATAATAGCAGCTGACTACATGTAGTTGATGAACTCGGGTGGACAAGTTAAAAATGTTATTGGGATTGGGGTGGTGAGGCTTGAGAGCGAGATACATATTGAATTATGGAAGATAGGACTGGTGGAGAACCGGTATCCTGTGAGTAGACACCACAGCCAGAGAACAGAGTACTCAATGATTGATTACCAATTCGACATTATCAGATACAGCACGGGTGAAGCCTCATTTGTACAAAATTTTAAAAGCATCTTTCTCTGCGACCTTATTGAAGATAATGGGGAAGAAAAAGAGGAGAAAGAAGAAAAGGTGAGCAAATGGGCCACCAGGGAGGGGAAGGAGGAGCAGGAGGAGGAGTTGGCAGGTGAATACACCTCTGGGGAGATGGAGCACTCAAAGGAGGTAGTTGGTAAATATACTACCAGGGAGATGGAGGAGGTGTGCGAGGAGGCAGGTCAATACGCTACAGGGGAGAGGGAGTAGGAAGAAGCAGCAGAATAAGCTGCCCCCACATCCAGTCTTGAAGAGAGACCTCACACCCCTCCCACTCTCAAAGGCAAAACTATTGTCAGCTAGCCTCCTCATGAACATAATATCATTATCACCACCATCAAACTAGAATAGTATGCTCAGTGTGTGTAGAGGGCTGCCGGACGTAGGTATTGTGTCTCAATATTATACCTGTTACAGGCAAGAAGTGACTGAAAATAGACTGGGCAGTTTAAGAGTGCTACCTGTAGTGTTATCATCAGTGCCATGCATGCCAGTGAATTGGGGTACGTGGTAGCCCCTAGCGGAATGAGGGACAGTTCTCCTTGCTAGGACTAATTGTAATTCCTCCTCTTCTTACCAATCGTTATTCTTATATTTAGACCAACAACTTTTCCTCCCTTTCATAGTGCTATTCTGAAGGTGAGAGACAGTATATATGTTTTCAAAACCAATAGGGAATTTTCATATAATCCTGACTGACTTGTTTCTGAGTCACTTAGCCCACCAGTGCACATGATGGTTGGGATTAGCTACGGCAGAGTGAGAGGTGAATAGCCACATGTACTATATCCCTTCTCTTTTTCAGTCATCTGGATCAAGCTCTACCCAGTGTTTGGCAATTTCCATCTGGTTAGTAACCCTGAGTTTTATTCCCTTCATCAGATTCTGAAGGTTCAGGAAGCTTCAAATGCTATGACTAAGGCTTAAGTGACTCCCAAGGTTAAAAAAGATCCAAGAGAAGAGTCTCGCCCTTAGCTCCCCCTTCTGTCAAGGGCCTACCTGCAGAACATTAACCTCTTGAATACTAAAATGGGTCCAAATGGGCCATCCCGCAAGTCCTCACCATCTTTCACCGTTCACAAACTTCAAGCATCAGCTTCCCTAGGGGATATGGCGGTTCATTTCACATGCTTTAGCAATAACAGGGGAACTTTCCAATCCTCACTTGAAACAACCTTTCCTAATCACAAGTCGAATATGCTGCGATCACTCACTGTAATGTTTGCCAACCAAGAAGCTTTCATCCTGCACGCGTCTTATAACTCTCTTTTTCAAGCCCCATAGCCTCCACTCTCCGGATACTGACATCTTCGACCACCGTGGAGCCGGGACCCATTAAACAAATATCCCATCACTGCCACCAGGCTGCCACAAAAATTCGATACTATCCACAAAGTAATATCAATACAGAATGAATCCTAGTTCCTCACACTCCTGTAAGAACTCAGGCAAGCAACCCCAGCATTCTAGCGAAAGCGTTCAATACACTCCAGGCACCTCCCTGGCCCTCTATCCACTGAACGAGCAGGCTGAAGCTGCCAAAGCAAAAATCGAATGCACCCTGTCCCAACTTCCCTTGCTCTCCGCGCAAGCCGAGGAGTACCTTACCCAAGAGATGGCTAATGTCACCGGATCCTACTTCAAGCGAATTGCAAACGAAGACCAAATGGATGCTCAGAAACAGATTGAGGAAGCAATTTCCGGCATGGATGCTTTCTATAATAACCTTGGCAATAGAATGCGAGCTGATAACACTTCCCGCAGTCGGGAATTTACGGAGCCTCACCCTCGTCCTCCAGTGACCTCCCTTTCTTGAGCTATTCCAGGCCAGGCTGGCGAGAGCAGTACAACTAGCACGCACCGATAGCAACTACTTAGACCCTCGGGAATCTTCCGCGAAGTGCTTGAAAATGACCTTAGTGAGTATAGCCTCATGCGCCCCCGCGAGTGGCTTACGATTATGCCTCCACCCCCCACCCGCAGGGTTACCTTCAGCAAATCCACTGTCATCCCGGATTCGCCAACCGGCCCTGGATTGGGGAGACCCCTCACCTTCCGGTTTGCTGTCGGCGTGCTCAAGCGGAACGGTGAGAGCAAGCGCAAGAAGGTCAAAGATCTTTGGCGAAAAATCAGGCATCTCGTGAGGAAGGATCACAGCGACTGATTCGCTTGGTGAGCAATTTTTGGGAGATGTAAATCAGGCAGTGCTGTGACACCGGGGAGTGGTTCGGAATTCTGAGTCCAATTGGTGTTCGCCTCTTATGAATCTCACGAAACCTAGTGTCGATTATTCTTATGCTATTCGCCTTTCTATATCAGATAAATTGCCATACCTCAATTAAATTAGAAGACCAAAGGTTTGAGAACGAATTTGCCCGTGATTGTCATAATTTGGAGGCTGGAGGAAAGGTTCATGGTGGGAGATTGATGATAACTCATAAGTCTGCTAAAAAGTAGCTCAAGTGTCACTGGTATAACGTCCACCGATCTCAACCCGCGAGTCTCCCTAGGATCTGATACGGCCAACCTGAGTCAAGCCTTCTCCGGGCAAGCCGAAACACCCAGTTAGACAGCGCTGCTAGAGAGCGTCACTCGAACGAGGGCCTGGTCGGAACGGGGGTGGGGGGGTCTGCGGGCACGGGGAAATACTGAAAAAATCATTCCCACAATTATCCTATTTCAATTGGAGAGGTTTCAAAGATGACATAATGTTTCCGGCGATCTTAGGTACAAATGATAGAAAACCTTCCGGTCGTGCCTTGATATCTGCAGACTCCTCCGGCCTCTCACGGCTTCAAACCTCGTCACTTCAACCATTTGCCCGGCTATTAACCATTCCCTATCAGATATTTCCAACCTTTTAACCAGAAACGGCACCGCGAATACCAAGCACACCATGGGTCTGAGTGGCCTCATGGGATCACCAACAACCTTGGATGACGGGACTTCGCCAGTGAAGTTAACAATTAGCGCCGATATGCTGTGTCCCAATTAATTACGATCTTTATAGATTAACACGTTGGTTGACGGATCGCCGATTTTCCTTACCCGGAGCGTGCCAGTTCCTTGCCCTGGAAGCCAAGTAGTCTCCAATAATACCCAATTGCAGCAACTCAAGATGTAGTAACCCGCTTGCCTATACCGAGTTCGTTAGTACTCTAGCCGACTACTAGCCCCGACGGCCCGATGTGGGGTGGTACTTTACTGTTGCATTGCTGGGCAGAGGACTTTGAGCTGGAATACCGGCAGTTTGCACCGCTATTTAGTAGCCGTATACCTAGATTAGTGGCGTCTCTCAGCTATTATCGTAGTTAGTGCTTTGATATCTAGGAGGGGGAACGTAAAATAACCTGAATGGGGCGGGAATCTGAAAAAGTGATAGTGTAGCGCACCACGTCGAGTGAGCTTGGGGCAGCTTCCCACAATCATACCCACGGGGTACAGAAGTAGACTCAAAGGTGTTAGGTTTCCCCAGGCATCTCCCATCATCTAGACAGTTCTAGATCCCAGCGCCTGTGAGGGCCTTCCTCACTAACAATCAATCACCCCTAACACGAAACAAGCAAACCAACCAAAATATGATACAAGGGAGTAATAAAATGATAGTGATATCACAAAAAAAACAAGAAGTCTCCTAGAACTTCCACAACACTACAACACCGCCCCACTAACCTCCATCAGAAATTTCATTGGCCCTCACAAGTAAATCATTAACATACAAAACTAGAACATTTATCATCGTGTGTAAACAAACACGACGCGTGAAATAAAAACTTTGCAGATGTCAATCGGTGACAACCACCAGACAAAGCGAGTGAGGAAAAAGAAAGAAACAAATCGCCCACCGTCGGCCCCTGACCCGACATATCCATCCGCAAAACAATCAACTCAAGCTTTTATTAGGAAATAATATGTAAATAGAAAGATAAAACAATCGCGCTTGAATGAGGGCCGCGGTAAATTCATATCGAAACGTCCCCTTAGTGTCGAAATTGAATGAGAGCTATCGAAACGTCAGTCCCAGCTATTTGAGTTAGATTTGTGAATGAATACTTCAACGTCTCTGATATTGGCGAGATGTTGTCCAACCTTGTCCGCCATGGCCAAAGCCACCGGATCCCCATCCGTTGTTCGGAAAAACGTCGATCCCGTGGGTGGCCGCGCAAATTGAGTCGTGGAGAAACCCGTCGCCTCTGAGAAAAATACGATCGTTAATGCTGAGTTGCACACTGGCCCTATGGTTGCACTCGGATGGCTTGTTCGGTATAACAGTATGTTGTGACCTCAACGGCCGTTATTAATGCTAATTAATTAATTGTAGGAGGTGAATCGATTTGCTTACCTGGGTGCGAGAGTTTACCTGAAACCATTGGTTGTCTGAGATGTTTTGATAAGAGATTTCCGTAGGTTGGTTTCTTCCGGACGGGGGTAGATTAATTGGCTAATGGTATCCTAGTGGGAGGAGGGAAAGAGAAGGTTTGATGAAGTATGTTTGCTCGCCCCGACACCTCCGAGTTCCTGATGTGTTTTTTATTTCGCCGATAATTTTTTAGAGGGCCCAAATTAACTGTCATAGTCCGGAGATAGTTTTCCGCCGCCAGCAAAAGGGTACTTCCTCCACGGCGCTAGCTTCTAGGGAAAGACTAGAGGCCCTAGTTGGACATAGTCTACCGGCTCTCTCCATGGAACCTGCTACCACCCAATCTGCGAGTGGAGGGTCTAAGTCAGCCAGGAAGCGTTCTATTTCTGTTAAGAAATCGCAGGTTGATGTGCCGAGTAACCTATCTGGCTCCACAAGGAAGGGGAGAGCGCCTACTTCAGCCAAGAGCGTATTGCCAGAGAGATCTGTTGGAGGACATCTTCACTCTCCCGTGGAAGCTCCGGGTGTTCGTGCGTCAGGGAGGCTATCCGTCCCTCCCAGTTTGCAGGCACCCGTTACTCGAGCGTCAGCAGAAGTGCCTCCTTCGTGCCACGCGAAAGCTGTTTCAACTCGTGCCTCTACTAGGAGATCAACCTTGCCGATCATGCCGACCAAAAACGCCGCTCGAGCCTCATCGGAGCGTGTGAGAAGATCGACTATCGCTACTTCGGAACCCCAAGTGCTCGAGAAACAAGCCTCGGGCCAGGCCTCCTCTAGTAAAACCAGGGGGTCCACCCCTTCTCGGAGGAGACTTCAAGCTAGGGACCAAGAGGGAAGTTTAACTTGGCGGGAAATACTGCTTACACTTCTAGTCCTGCTGCGGAGGCGCAGACGACTCCTAAACGCAACCTTCGGTCGGGATCTAGAAAGCCCTCGGTCAAAGGGAAGGCAGTCGTGAATTCCCCAGAGGAAAAGGATGATTCTGCAAGGACTCGCCTTACCCTGACTTCGAGTCGAGGCACCGTCCCGAAATCGAGGAGGAATCTGAATCCGAATCCGAATCCGAAGAGGAGAGCAAATCGGGAGATAGTTCTGAAGAGGATAGTTCTGAGTATAAAGGATAGTCTGATTAGGAACTTCATAGAACTTATTATAACTCTACTCGTGTTTAGAATTATCCGTAGATTCAGGGACTCTTGGTGCGGTTATTTTTATCCGTGGCTTGCGTTAACTTTGAGACATTTTGTGCTGTCTAGGTGCTAGTTTTTATATCTGTAGCCGGAAATTGGCGAAGGGTTAGATTAGTCCTCAATAAAATGCGCTATTATAGCTTGAATTGTCTTCGTCCGGTGATATTCGTGCTTTTGTGGCAAGTGCATCCCGAAGCCTTACCAAAGGGGATGCCATCAGAAACCTCAGCTTGGTAGGCGGGGGTCTAGAATGGGGAGATTGGAGGGAAAATTCTCGAGAATATATCGGAAATGTGCGCGGAGTGAATCATGGTGAGAACGCCATCCCATCTTCACAGCTAATGGATATATTAAAGTGGATATATTAAAGTCTGTGCTCGTTTCCACAAATACCGAAGCGATCATGGCGGAATCGGCAACATATCGGGGACGAGAAGGGTATAGCAAAATGGTAGATGGATTGGAGTTGGGGGATGATTACGGGGGATGACAAGAATGAGGCCCCGGCTAGGGAAAAATCGAGGCTCGGGATGCTGGCTATGATGATGATCACCTTCGGCCCTCAACTACGACAGACTTTACAAGGAGAGGCGACTCCAACATCCAGGCGGGATTCTCAATTATTCTAGTTTTTACTTATCGGGCCTTCTAGTCACAAATATCCGAACACACGTGAACTTCTCCAGGAGTTATCAAAGCGATCAGCTTTTCTACATACCTAACTGCGGATATTGGGTGTCTCAGTTAACTAGAGGTCTGGAAGCCATTATGCGACCGCTATACAGAAAAAAGAAACAAATCGGAAGTCCGCTTTTTGAAAATCTGCCTAGTGCCTCCGTGCCCTCTAGCAGCCAACAAAGCGACCTTCCATGTGTTATATACTGTATCGCTTATTAACTAGGGTGCCCCCTCTACCATTAACCCCCCCTGCAGTTGAGACAGTTAGCATTGAATGCAGTTTGCAGCAGTAGCTGGGCAGGGTTGACTTACAACATTTAGATCTAATGTTTGCCATATCCGGCACAATTCCACACATAAGTTGAATAACGTTCGAGCTCCTCTTGAGAGAAGGTAAAATCCCCCTCGCCCTTGGCTGGCGGGCGAAGGAAGACACTTTCGAAGTTGAGCGTTAAGGACGCCTCGTTTGAAACGCCTGCGACTAAGTCGATTTCGCGAATTATTGCTGGGGCAGTTCCGGTAGGCCTGGGTTGGCCCTGAGTAACATGTGGGTCCGGAATGGTGACGAGTTCCCATTGCTAAAGATGTATTTCTTTCTTTGATACGGAGAATGAGATGACGAGAACGATTTTCACCTGTCCACCGGAGTTCTCGAGCCACCAGTGAGCATCGGCCACCAAGCGATCGCGGGATTTGGAAACCCCACATTCGATGATCAGCGTTGGCCAGTCGGTTCTAAGGGGGCGAGACTTCCAAGGTTTCCACGAGCAATCGGCCTCCTTTTGGCTCCCATTTCCTTTGTAGGTAGCAGATTCCGTCCGGCCAATATCCTTAAATAGCCCCATTCCAGCTATCTTACCATCCAACCAGACTCCGAATCCCTTGCTCGCCACTTCTTGAACTAGGCCAGACATTTGTTTGACTATCAATGTCTCCTCACGGTCGAAGTAGAGAAAGCGGTGTCCTTTGAAGCGGGTTTCGCGAATACGGTCGATGACCACGAGATGGGCTTGCGTCACAGGGGCAAATACTGTCTACTGCTGGCTAGCCTTACCGGAACATAATTTATCGGCTTGCGATTGAATTGGCCCTCATGAATGACTGCCTATCGCGGAATTGCCGGGGTTCTACACCTCCCAACCCCTCCGTAAGATAATAATGCATGTCGTGTGGTGCGGTAGGTTCTGGACTTAGATGAGGGGAGGCTGGGGAGGAATATGGGGTGTAACATAGTCCCTGCCCTGCCGAGGGATATCCTGATGGCGGGGCGGGTGGGGAGGGAGTTTGGGGCGAACTGACATCCTCTATAGGCAAGGCAGCCATTCCTTTCGAAGGTCGGTTGTGGGTGCGGGGGATAGTAGTTAGGTGGTATCAGGGTCGGAGGTTGTGGATTGCGGATTTGCGAGGTTGTGAAAAAAAAGGTGTGGTGGTTGTAGCATCAGATCGGGGAGTCTACTTTTTAGTTCTATGTCGCCAGTATAGTTCCGGTCACTTATGCACAACACCACGATTGAAGCAACGGGGGACCCCTTGGCATAAAATCGACTATGAAAAAAACTTGTTAGATAATCAAACCGCTACAGGAGCAGAGTTTTTTTATGATAAAAAATTTTATTCAAATTTTGTTAGGGCTAACTTAAAGGCTTAATTGCTCCAGTTTTTGAATCGACCTTATGCCAAGGGATCCCCAATTGCCTCAATCGAGGTGTTGTGCATAAGTGACCGGAACTATACTACTTTTTCCGATTGTTAGTCACCTTTCCTTACCCTTAGCTAGGAAAAAGAACGCGCCACTCTGAACATTGTTATCGTGCCCGCAGACCTAAGTTAGCCCCCCAAGACCTCTAGGTTAACTGAAAATAACCTGTTTTCCTGCCACCTAGGTCTCCTTGCTCACATTCCGAGTCTGTATAATAATACCCTTTGTTCCGGGTTTGCCAAGAGCAACCAAATCCCGGGCTGCAGTCACAATTCCAGGTGATGTCGCCCTATGATATTGGAAATACTAGCCAACAGGTGGCATCTTGATTCCATGCGTTATCCACCACTCTTTCTCACAGCATCAAAACCAACTATCGGCAGTCTTTGATCCCGAAACCACTACGTGATATTACCCCCATCCACAGCTATCACCAACTACAAGCCAGAATGGCAGCTGCGGCCACCCAGGATGCGGGTGTCTCTTCAAATTCATCAAGCGCACAAACCCCCCAGCTTAGTGTACCGCTCGATATACATTATTATCTTACAGTGGGGCTAGAAGGGATAGAGCGCCAGCAATATCGCAGTGCCCGCTCATTATCGAAAGCGATTGACAAACTCCACGATGAATTTGATTCCGGTAACTCGAGTGCTAGACAGTACTTGGTATTTGTCTCGGTAACGCAAGAACGGCTCGAGAAGATCGAGAGTCTTCGCGAAACCCGCCTCAAAGGGCTCTCCACAATGTACCTCAAGAACGAAGAGGTATTGATTGTCAAAATCATTCCAAACTGTGTTCACGAAATGACTCATTTGGAGTTTGGATCCATGCTTCATCACAAAACCAACGAGATGGGGATGGAGTGGGGTCTTTGTCCTAATGGTCGTGCAACGTTTGAAGGCACTCTGGGCCGGAAAGAGGCAGATTCAACATTCAAACCTTCTCCTCGCCTCGGGGCGGGCAATTGGCCAACTGTTGTCTTTGAGTGCGGGCTTGCAGAATCACTTGAACGCTTGAGGGTGGATTGTCGTTGGTGGCTAGAAAACTCTACTAGTACGGAAGTGAATATCGTTCTTCTCTTTTCATTCTCTGAAGCCGATAAGGGAATACATATTGAGCAATGGGAAATGTCCACAGCACCAAATTCGCGTGATACACGCCCCCATTCCAATCCTCTTACTAAGGAACTCATGAAAACCTACGAAATCGACATTGTAGCAGGTGTTGTTTTGGGAGCTCCGAGTCCCTTGACGCTTGACTTTCAGAAAGTCTTCCTTCGCCCACCCGGCCTGGGAGAAGGAGATATCGTCTTTAGTGTGCAGGAACTGGAGAAGTACGCCGGTCATATCTGGCTTGGTGCACAATAAGGTAAGCCTTCAACACAGCTATCATCTCGCCCTAGAAAGGATATCTCTTGAAATTGAAATTGAGGCTGATAGTGTTACCCACTTAAGGAGAAGATGTCGGAAGTGAGGTTACTTGGGAATGGGCTCTCTAGGGGATTAAAGTATAGAAGGTTGACGGCTTGGCTCTCGGAGGAACGGGTTGACTAGGGGGTTTCAGCGGGCTAATGGATAGTTTCATTGCTTGATTGTGTAAGAGGGTCTCGGTTCTTTTAAAAGTCCTTAGTCAACTGAAAATTTCGCTGGGCGTTAATGAGAAAACACAGTGACATACCCGGCCCACCGCTCGCATACTTCCAGGGCAAAGGTCACAACCCAGTTACGCATGCATCATTCTTATGTAATCTTACAAGATCACATGTGGGGGTTGACTTTGTCCTATCCAAATTGCATTCCCACAATCGAATACTAGATCTCGGCGGGTGATATATACTTGGTTGAATACGGTATCACTTTTCCCCTGGAATGGACTCTCATAAGTTAGTGTAAGTAAGCAACGGCAGTTCGGTCCTGTTGTCATTCGTTCATTAGGTTCATATCGTACCTAGGCGCATATCACGATTGCCGAGGAGGGCGTGGCTGGTGAGACGCGCGGCAAAAATTGTTTGGCCCACACATCATTCCCTTCCTCACGATCGGCCAACCTCACTCTCCCAACACTCGTCTACCCTCTGCACTAGAGAACAGGCCTGCCCCCCCTTTCATCCACTTTCCCTCTGCCATTACCAAACACCATGTCTGACAATCAGCCCAAGCATGTTTCGCCCGTTGAACTCCGCATTCTTCCTTTAACTTCTTTTTTCTAACACCTGACTCAATCTGTCCAGATCACCCTCCAATGCCCCCGCCAAGCGTCGGTTTCAAGGACAGCGGGGGCGTGCTCCCGCCAGTCGGCCGCCTTTGCCTTCAAAGCAGTCTAATGAGTTTAATCTTCCATCAACCAATCCCAACACAGTCACCATCTCGTCCGATGATAGTGACCTCCCTTCGGACGAAGATGACAAGCCCACCAAGCGTAAGTATTTTAAAAATTCGTTTCCTCTCCTGAGTGGATCCCCGGGCTCACAGAATTGCGTCTCTAAGGTCGCCGTCGGGAAGAAAGTCTTCAATCTCGCAGGTATCGTGAATCTGCTACCAGAGCTCGCCAGCCGCCAAACAAAAGTACGTATTTTCTCTAGCTCACCCTCCGTGCGGATCCCCGAAAACCTAACCACAGCTACCTTCAGTTCCTCCTCTCCAAGCTCGCCGTGATGCCATCAACACTGAAGTCATCCGGCTAACCCGCAAACTTGAGGACGGTAACCGGCGTGATCGCAGTACCAAGGATATAAGCAAGTGGTGCACCGAGCGTAGCAACGCCAGCACAGCCGTCACCAAATTCATTGGGAAATACTACCTGGACATGGGATTGATCCGCTCACCGGAGAGGCTCAATTTTTCCAAAGCGTGTGTTCTCTGCCTGCATCCCTACTGCGGCAATCGTCCGACTTTCGACGTCGCAGATGCCATGTGGCGCATGCTTCGAGCTTTGGAGTTAGATTTGGAGATGTCAAACGACTGCGGGGTCGATGCCCTGTTTGAGTATTGGCATGACAAGAATATTTACTGCAAGCGCGTGAGGAAGGTCGCCATGGAGGTAGAGAAACGACTGATGGATATGCGCTGCGTGTTGGCAGGGGAAGGAGAATATTAAAGCAGGTATTTGGTGTGGACTTCTAGTTCCCGCCTGAATATCATATGGGGCCTTTGTAGATAGCGCGAGGCAATTCCGGATAGAAACCAAGTCAACCTCATCTCACATAACTCGAATCACCGTTTCCTTCCCTAATTTTTATAATCGTAAAAATATATTTTTCCCCACCCCGCGCTTGCCCCTAGAAACCCCTGTCCAGCCACCACTCTGAGGGTGAAAACCCGAATGATTTCCACCCCCGTACTTATTTCCTATTGTCAATTATGGACACTCCCTCTATTGCAGGTCATCAGGCATCATTCTCGCTACCCCGCGCTCATTCTTGTACTTGTAAACCACCGGCGCTCCCCTATGTTCGAATATGATAGAAGGATATCGGAGCATTTCTCGTAGTCATATACTCGGTAAACTCCGTCATTTACCATAACCTACCAAGAGTATCATCTTGTCCCTGAAGTTTTTTTAGTCAGCTATCCCTCTCCCTCCCTCTTACAACCTTGATCTCTCATTCGCCTTCCCTTTCAAAAAAAAAGAAAAATATCATTTACTTTAATCTCATTTTAACCCATGGATTAACCGAATAGCCGATACTCCCCTACCAAGTCAACATTTTCTCAAGTGCCTCAGCTCAGCGCCAAGTTACCGTCGGGTAGTACAAAACAAATCACCCAGGAACGGTCAGGTTAGTGCTTCACGAAGAGAAGCACCCCGCAGAATTATCCCTTCAGCTATTGAAACATTCAGTCCCGATCGGAATGTCTAGCACCCGCTAATTGGGAGCGAATATGCGCGGAATCTCTCTCTTCCATCATCGCAAGAGCGAGTTTTGCTATATGCTGAAAAATACTACTCGCAAGTCCTTGCCAGGAATACCCCCGCCAGCCGATACTTTGCTGGAGCTCTCACCAAATATTCGGCTCACGGAGGTATTCTTGGTAAAGACGGGTGAGTACTTTCAGACTGCAAGCGATTTACTCTCACAATTACTAAAGCTTCACATTTCGACCCGGACGGATAATGCGTTTCACTATCCTGCTTGGCTCCAGCCTAGCACCCTCGGTACGCTAGTATGGACGCTGGCGATGGGATGGACTGGGGGATTAAGATGTCAAAGCTTTTTTAACCCTGCCTAGAATTATATCTACCTGGTTGAATTATTATTTTACCTTAGATAGTAATGAGTATTAAGACCTCCAGCCCTGTCTATCCCATCACTAACCTACCTACCCGAGTACTCACACGGCGCCCAGCAAGGCGTTACAGCTCATGATAACGCGCGATTATGCCCGTCCAGACACCAAGGTTCCAACAATAGTCGGTGCCTCCAGAGCCTCCAACCCGCTAGTCCCAGCTCGGACTCGCGTATCTTGGCGCTAGCCCACTCACTAGTCTTTACCAAGAATACCCCACTAGCCGAATATTAGCTGGCGACAAAAAGGAAATATCGGCTGGCGGATGTATTCTTGGCAAAAGCACGAGAAAGAAGTCTGCTGTTTCTTCTGGGCCACGAGGGAGCGAATATTATATAATGGAATGAAACAAACTACAAATCATACTCCCTAACGAGACCCGGCGATCGTCCGCCCCGTCCGATGGCTGGACATTGTCCTCCATCTCGGACAGACTGGCCGACTGGGAGCACTCCCGCTAATGGCAATTATCCATTGGAGGTAGGTACCCGTGACCGCGGGTGTTCACAGGGCATTATGGAAGTATTTTTTTTTACGCGATGTGTTCAGCCCCTCTGTCTAACGTCTTGGAAACGGGCGCACAGGCCCGGCGGGTAGGGTATGCACGAAATAACAGTTCCCCCTCGTCGTCACAACCCTGGTAGAGAGGCTTGGAGCGTAATACGTGTCCCTAACCATCCGGGGGCCCAGCGGAGGGTAGCAGGGGGGAGGGAGGTGGCGGGCGGGGATGGCAGAGGACTACCGGGGATCAGGCTAGAGAAAATATATGCTATGGTTCACAGAGTTTCCCTTGATTTTCCTTTATCACGCTTCTCTCTTCGGGTTTCTTTAACTTTTACTCTTCCCCAGAAATCCGAGTCAATCAGCCCATCCAAGTATTAAAGCACCCTCTGCAATAAAACACCCCTCGGCATTAGCGAAGCGATATTTTCTAACAACGCCATTCTTAAAGTGCAAGTTATAAGAAGGCATCCCCCCACAGTCCATCCAGTCTTCGCATTCCCGGGCATAGTTTATCCTAGCACCTCCAAAAAAGACGGGTTATTAGCTGCAGCCCGTCCTGTCCTGCTCAAATACGGACGGACTGAACCGCCGGGAACACCGAGCGTAACAAGTATCGCCGCTCGTGGATCGCTAGGCCTACTTTAGTAGGGTGTTCCCGATGCAAAAGAGGGCGCATTCGGGTTGTCGGAACATAATGATCGGATATAGCGCGCCGGTGGCACCATGGGTGGCCTTTTGTTGTGTTGTGGCTGTGATTTTCCTCATGATCGTCCGGGGAAGAGGCTCGCGAGGGGCACTTTAGGGGGGGGCCTTTCCGGGAGATGTACGATGAGAGAAGAGCTTAACCTAGAAACGGGAGAGGGTGTTTTTTTTCTTAGCTTTTGAGACTGAGGAAAGCGGATGGGTCAGCTCACGGGGAGTGGCCTGTTTGTCTTTAACTGCCATGAAAATATCATCCAACAATTGTATGCTGAACCCATAGCCATAGGCTATTGTCGCGATTTCTCTTTTCTTTTCCTTTTCTTCTCCCTCCTTTCTTTCTCTCTCTCTCTTTTCTCTTTTTTTTTCTTTTAGCGAGGATTTAGTTGTGGTTCCCAGCTATTGTCCCCGGTAGCCCACAATAACCCCTCGTCCAAGATCAAATCTCGAGTGCTCAAACAGGTAGCTGAGAACGACCAGCGTCAGGGTATCGCAGCGGTGGTGGACGCAAAGCGGGAGTAGGAAGCGATTGTACTCGAGTACTCACAAGTCAGGTTGTATGTGGGAGGCAGTCTACCGGTCATTGCTGCGTAGTTCCTCTAATTTTCCTTCCGGGACCTTCACGAACATCCTTTTTGCCGCCTTGACGTCCTCGAAGGGGCGACATATATGCCGCGATATCTCTTCTAGCCTCCTTTTATTTTCACTTTCATCCCGGCGCCATGCGATGCGTCGCGCGTCGCGTAAAATTAATTGTGCTTATCGAAGTTTTGGGGGTGGTGCGTAACTCTCGATTACCCTGCATCAACAGGCGCAGAAACACGTCTATAAATTTCCAACATCATTTGTTACTTTCAATAATCCCTTTGTGGTGTAGTTGGTATCACACCCGGCTGTAATGGTCAGTTCACCGGTTGGTCACCAGTTCGACTCTGGTCGAAGGGACATATTTTTGCTCTTTTTTTTTTTTGCCCCCGGGCAAACCCTACCGAGGACGAGAAGCCCCAGATCTCGTCAGGCTCTCTACTCGAGCCCATCCAGAACCTCGCTACGCGTATTGTCGCGCCATGCGCGGCTAAGGTAGCCGTAGCGCAACACATTCAACCAATTCGCTTTCTCTTAACCCTGCCATATCGCAAACAATCCTCCCCCCATAACGATATGCAACACCTCTACCACACCCCACAAATACCAGATCCCTCCTTTTATATCGCACTTTTGTCTCGGTGTTTTTATTTTATGCGGTGCCATTACCGGTACCGTATCGGCATACCGCAAATGCTATCCGTTAGGCAGTCTAATGCAGTCAAATTTAGTTCCAGCACTCAGCCTGTCCTACAAGCGCGGCTGATTGATATAACAGTCACGTGGGTCTGGGGGGAAATTTTTGGTCGATCTCACGGTTGCACTGCGCCTACATATGGCACGTGACTGTTATATCTATCCGTCGCGCTCATCGAACCACTTGAGCTCCCCGATCTGCTATGGCGCTGTTTAGCTGCGATGGTTCCGTTCCGTTGGGCGACCGTTTCTACTGTGAAAATAGCCTTCTGTCCTTTTTGGAACCGTCATTTGTATGGGACGACGGAATGGAATCATCGCAACCAAACAGGGTCTAAGGATATTCGATCGCTAAGAGTGCTGAGTGATTTGAGCAGAAAGCCGACCGAAAATCTGTTTTTCTAACCAGGTTCAGCTGACTGTGGCCAAATCTGGCCTTACTTAGAGTGCTGAAACAAAATTTACCTGCCTCAGACTGCCCGAGGGATTATATTTTGAAGAAGAAAAAAACAATAATTAGGTACAGTGATACGGCGACTACCCTCTTCATTCGCGATATCCAAATTGCGAGTTCGAGTTAAATTTCGAGTTTCCTGGCATGCACCGACATAGCCCGTATGGAGTGGCGCTCGGAATTTGTGAATTTCAAATAAAAAACAAGTGACAAATGAGGCTGTAGGTTAAAAATGTCGTATCAAATTTTCCCACACAACGAAGTGTGTCTGTAACGTACGTATGGTTGGGGTGTGAGCCAAAAAGATTTGGAGTTATAATAGGCACTAGATGTTCCGGGAGAGAGGCTTTCGTGTAGTGCAAGACAGGGAACATTTTGCGAGTTGACTTTCATCTCCTTGTCTTGAATGAAAAGAATCTCCCGTGCAACATTTATGGCTGCCCTCTGGTAGAGCGATGGGGGGGGTCATGGGCAGACAGACAGACCCGTCATTTGGGCGGGGGGGCATGTTGGGGATGTATCATACCGTTTTAGGAAATCTGTTGTATTCGTATGATATCTCTGAAACTAAATATCTTTGACAGCGCTGGAATTTTATGGTTGAAGGCATCCATACCCGGGCAGTTTGCACCAGATAGTTTTTTGTTGTTTAGTTTTCCGATTCATTTCATATATATATTTTCTTTGATAACAAGACTTTATAATTTTCTATCTTCGTTTATTTTCCCAGCTTTACACCCTCAATTTTACCACTCATTGTCAATAAGTTCCGAAGTCGCACTCCGCTCCTGTACAGTATACTGATCGGGATTCCTATCCTCCTCAAATTCGATATCTAAGCGAAGGCTCCAACCTCCACCTACGCCAGAGGGCGCATAGGCGGGTGTTGATATACAAGATCAAACCTTTGCGAGATTCTCCGGAGGCGTAGGTTCTCAGTCAGAGAAATATTCAAAATAAATATTCCGGCCATCGTCATAATTCTGGTTCAGCCGTTCTCCCGATTTCCTATTTCTCCCTCACTTTATTTGCCCATAAAGCTCTAGCTAATTAATATAGCTCCACCTGTTCTCACCTGGCTGCCTTCATTCCCGTTCCTCAACGTTCCTGCTGTCTACTTGTGCATTGCGAAACTTTCTGGAAACGTGGGGACTAGGCTTGGAACTTTTTATGAGGCCCCCCACAGCTAGCGTAGCGCCAACTTCGATGTGGCAGCCCCACAAAAAGCGCCAAGCCTAATCTCCACACCCCCGGAAACTTTTGCGATGCGCAAGTACCTATTATATGCTCGCTGGTGGCTTCCTTACGACACTTGTCAGTTTATATTCTTCTCGCCCCGGAAGCACAATTTATTCCTTTAGAGAGCCTCATTTAGTTCTGTGAACTGTGATAAAATAAAAATCTTTGGCTCGAGTTTGTTGCGCTTCCTCCACTCAGGTTTGATGTACGATTGGAATCGCTTCACCCAGGTCTATATTTAGATCCCACTTTTCCTCTCTTTCATGGCGTTATTCAGAAAGCCGGAGACAATACTTTTTTTCAAAGGCCACAGGAAATTTTCACAATTTCTTACTCACTTGTTCCTCCCTGACTTAGCCCCCGATGGCACATGGTGTCTGAGGTTAGCTCCCCAAGAATGGTGTGAGAATAGCCATATGTATTATCTCCCTCCCCTTCTCCAGTCATCTGGCTCAAGCTCCACCGAGTGTTTGGCAATTTTCATCTAGCTAGTGACTAGGAGTTGTATTTCCTTCAGATCCCCTGGGGCATTCGGAGGGTTGTTTCACATGCCTTAGTGGTAGCAGGAGTATTTTTCAATCCTATCTTGAAACAACTTTTTCTAGTCGCGCGTCGAATAAATCGCGATCACTCACTGTAGGGTGTTCCGACATTCAAACTTTCATTCTGCATGCCCATTATGATTCTCTTTTTCAAATCCCATAGCTACCACTCTCCATATAATGACACCCCCGACCACAGTGGGGCCGGGACCTCATCAAACCAATATCCCATCACTACCCCCGGACTACCACACAAATTCAATCCTATCCACAAAGTAACGTCAATACAAAATGAATCCTAGTTCCTCATCCACCGTTAACAACGCCGGCAAGCAACCCCAGAATTCCGGCGAAGGCACTCAGTGCACTCCAGACACCTCCCTAGCCCCCCATCCACTATACGAGCAGGCGGAAGCCTCCAAAGCCAAAATTGAGCGCACCGTGTCCCAACTTCCCTTACTCGCGGCGCAAGCGGAGGAGTACCTTACTCAAGAGACGGCTAATGTCACAGACTCTTACTTCGAGGGAATTTCAAGCGAAGACCCAGTCGATGCTCAGAAACAGCTTGAGGAAGCAATTGCCCGCATGGATGCTTTCTGCAATGACCTTGGTAATAGAACGCTAGCTAATAACTCTTCCTACAGTCGGTCATTTACCGAGCCTGGCGAGAGCAGTGCAACTGGCGCGCACCGACAACAACCACTTAGATCCCCGGGGATCTTCCGCGAAGAGCTTGAAAATGACCCTACTGACTATAGCCTCATGCACCCTAGCGAGCGGGTTACGATAATGCCCCCAGCCCCCACCTGTAGGGTTACCTTCGGCGAATCCACTGTGATCCCGGATTCGCCAACCGGTCCAGGATTGAGGAGACCCCTCACCTTCAGGTCTGTTGTCGGCGCGCTCAAGCGGACCCCGGGGGAGAGCAAGCGCGAGAAGGTCAAAGATCTTTGGAGAAAAATCCGGGGTCGCGTGAGGAAGGATCACAGCGCCTGGTTCGCTTGGTGATCAATTTTTGGGAGATGTCAGCAGGGAGTTCTATGACACCGGAGAGTGGTTCGGAATCGCGAGCTCAATTGGTGTTTGCCTCTTATGAATCTCAGGAAACCTAGTGTCGATTATTCTTTTTTTATTCGCCTTTCTATATTAGATAAACTATCATAGCTCAATATATTAGAAGATTAAAGGTTTGAAAGAATTTGGTCGTGATTGTCGTAATTTGGGGGCTGGAGGAAATTTTCACGGTAGGAGGCTGATGAGAAATCATAAGTCGGCTAAAAAGTAGCTCAAGCGTCACTTGTTTAACACTCCACCGATCCCAAGCCGCCAGTCTCCCTAGGGTCCGATACGGCCAAACTGAGTCAAGCCTTTTCCAGGAAAGCCTGAACACGCGGATGCGCTGCTAGAGAGCGTCACTTGAACAAGTGCCCGCCTAACCGGGAGTCTGCGGCAGCGAGGAACTTCTGAACAAAATCGGTCTCACAATTATCCTATTTCAATTGGAGAAGTTTCAAAGATGACATAATGTTTCCGGCGATCGTAGGTACAATAGATAGAAAACCTCCTGGTCCTGCCTTGACATCTGCAGACTCCTCCGGCCTCTCACGGCTCCAAACCTCGTCTCAACTTCAACTATTTTCCCAGCTATTAACGATTCGCTACCAGGTATTTCCGACCCTTTAACCAAAAACGGCACCGCCACATACCAAGCACACCATGGGTCTGAGTGGCCTCATGGGATCACCATCCACCTTGGGTGACGCGACTTCGCCAGTGAAGTTAACAATTAGCGCCGAATGCTGTGTCCCAATTAATTCCGATCTCTATGGATTGACACGTTGGTTCATGGATCATTGGTTTTTCTTACCGCGACAGCCAGCTCCTTGGCTGAAGGCCAAGTAGTCTCCAATAATACCCAAAAACAGCAACTCAAGAAGTAGTAACCCGCTTGCCTATACCGAGTTGGTTGGTACTCTAGCCGAACCCTGCGCAGGACGGCCCGATGTGGGGTGGTACTTTACTGTTGCACTGCTGGGCAGATGACGTTGAGCTGGCATACCAGCCGGTTGCCGCGCTATTCAGTAACGTATACCTAGATTAGTGGCGTCTCTCAGCTATTATTGTAGTCAGTGCTTTAATATCATCCAGGAGGGGGAACGTAAAATAACCTGAATGGGGCGGGGATCTGAAAAAGTGGTAGTGTAGCACACCACGTCAAGTGAGCTTGAGGCAGCTTCCCACAATCATACCTGCGGGGTACAGAAGTAGACTCAAGGGATCCTAAGTTTCCCCAGGCATCTCCCATCATCTAGACAGTTCCAGATCCCAGCGCCCGTGGAAGCCTTCCTCACCAACAATCAACCCTTACACGAAACAAGCAAATCAACGAAAGTATGATACAGGGGAGCAACAAAATAAAAATGATATCACAAAAAAAATAAGTCTCCTAGAACTTCCACAACAGTACAACACCGCCCCGCTAACCTCCATCAGAAATTTCATTGGCCCTCACAAGTAAATCATTAACATACAAAACATGAAGAAGAACATTTATCATCGTGTGTAAACAAACACGACGCGTGAAATAAAGGCTTTGCAGACGTCAATCAGTGACAACCACCAGACAAAGCGAGTGAGGAAGGAGAAATAAACAAATCCCCCACCGTCGGCCCCCTGACCCGACGTATCCATCCGCAAAACCCATCAACTCAAACTTTTATTAGGAAATAAGTAAATAGAAAAAGATAAAACAATCGCGCTTGAATGAGGGCCGCGGTAAAAAAATCCACATCGAAACGTCCCCTTGGTGTGGAAACCGAACGAGAGAGCTATAGAAATGTTAGTCCCAGCTATTTGAGCTTGATTTTGGAGTGAATACTTCAACGTCTCTGATATTGGCGAGATGTCGCCCAACTTTGTCCGCCATGGGCAAAGCCACTGGATCCCCATCCGTTGTTTCCAATACTGCCACCTGGGTGGCCAGCGGAACCTGGAACATGGGATGTGTACTGACTTTCATCTCTCGTGGGCGAGCCGGCCAGCCCAGAATCGCGGCCGCTATCGGGAAAATATCCTGAGGTATTACCACCTCGATAATCTGGCTGGGGGCTAGTGTAACCACCAATACCACCGGTACTGCTGCGGCGACGAGTATGATTGCCATGATGTTCATGACCTCCGTAGCTACCAGGACTGCCGTAGCCAGCAAAATTCCCGTAATTACCACGACCACTGTAGGTTTGAGGGGAATGGCTTTCACTCCCTGGCGTTGGGCTGAAGTTAGGGTAATTTTGGCGTCTATTGTGGTGTTGTTGACGACTCTGTACTCCACGGCTACTAAAAAACTTCTTGCGATTGCCTCTATGTCCTTGAGAGGCTGGATCACAGAAGGGAGGTGCTGTGGGATTCAAGGGAGGTGACACCCGAGTTCCATTCGTGCAAGGAGGCAATTGGAAGGGCGGGACACGGCCTGAAGTGACCCGCTCGACATCGCCCCCTTGACGTCCGGGAAACCAACTACCCCTGCTATCGCTGTGATCAAATCCTGTGTCTGGTTTATGTTTGCTGCGCTCATTAGGCTTGCGGCCGCCGCTCCCTCTACCTTTGGCGGCTGCAGTATGTGCGACGCGGAGCTCTTCTTTCTTGAGCCGCTCCTCGGAAATCCTGCTCTGCTCCTTGTGGACAATGCTCACCGATTCATCCGAGATATGGCCGATGTAGTCTCCGAGCAAAGTGGGTTTGATCTCCTTGAATACCTCCAAAAAGAGGAGGGAGCCTCCCAAAAACACTTCGCGCTCATCAGCGACAAGGGGCAACACTGGCCTACCAAACCTGGAGGGTGTCGGTGCCATTGGGATAAAGCTTTTGGAATCTCGAAAGCTCACCCCCTCCCAGCCATGGCGATTGCGTGTGGTACAGCACCTGCAGAGAGTTAGTAGTACTTCCTTCAGAGTAGAGTTGACGAAACTTACATGACCCACAGCATTTGCTGGCCATCGGAATCCACTCTGTCGGATCTATCAACCACCAACCAAGGCCTCGTCTTGAATGATTTATTTTTCGAGCCAACCTTCAAGGCGCCTAGCTTCAGTTGCTGTTCGACATTCAATCTAGTCCATATCTGATTACTGAAATAGAGTTGTCCGGGTCGGACAGGTACAGGAGGTGGAATAGGGGGACCTGATCTATTCCTAGCGCGCATGGGTTCGGAATGCTCGCCGCTCGGAGCGGCATATTCGGACACCCCATCACTATCATCATGGGATTCGTGGGCAGTATCGCTGTCCTCACTATATTTGAGGCCAAATTCTCCCATAGTTGATTCACTATTGCAATCCTCGTTATCACGGTCTTGGTGCTTTGTCTCTTGAAGTTCTGTCTCATGACGTTCCTCTCCCTCCGCGTCATTCATGTCAACAGAAGCGCCGGACGCGTAACCAAAGGGTGACTCATGCCCCTCGGGGCTACCACCCGAGTCCTCTATCACTCGAGCTTCATCAGTAGAAGCGGAGCGCAAGAAGTTATTAAAAACTTCTCCCATCAACGAAGGATGGGGCGTGCTAGTACCGCCACCCGGTGGCGGACTATTTGAGCTACCACTGCTCGCGGTTGCCCAAGACATTGCTTGCTGTAAGTTAGGTTCTTTATGTGGAGGTAGTAGGGAAGGGGATGGTGGAAGAGCTTTTGTGGTGTGTGGAATGTGGGCGTTGTTGTGGAGTGGATGACTTTCTCTGAGAAAATGTTTGCTATTGTCCTTCCCCAGGAAAAAAGGAAGGGAAGGGAGGGAGGGCTCTCTAGAACCGGCTTATATAGTGGTATTGTGGGCAGGGACGGTTGTGTTGCCAGGAGGAATTTTTTTCAGGTCATTGACCTCCCACACAATTAGGTCTATTCTCATACGGTCATAATTGGGCACAAATACCACTGACTCATATCCTTCGCTGTGAAGTATTTCCAATACCGCTCATAGAACGTTCAATATACCCACCGACCCGGATTCTAACGTCGGCCAAAATATTCCCCATCATGATATATCACTCGGGAGTGGTGGGCGCTCACTGTTGAAAATCAGGGCTGTGGAGGTAATGATTTACGGTGAGGATTTTACGCAGTGGACCGAAACCGCTTAAGTGGAGATGATGATCGTGGTTGATTCGTGATAACTTGATGAGAGGAAAGGCGTGAGAAAAGTTGTTTTCAGGAAGGAAGGAAGGTGTGAAGCGAGGAAAGGTATGAAGGAAAGAAAAACAAGAGGGGTGAAAACATTTTAGAGCTTGCGCGTCCTTTGACTAATAGTGCGTGCATGTGCCTCTCAGGCGATAGAGTGCGGGCACATCCCGCATCAAGCGCTGCCATCAAACAGCCATTTCCAACACCCACTTACAGAGGCAGGCCCCCGAACTTAGGGCCTGTTTGGTACGCCAACTTTTCCAAGGTATGATAATACCTTACCAACCGCGATTTGTAAGGTTTCCCGGACTGTGGTTTGTAAGGTGTGCAAAGCTGTAGTTTGTAAATGATACCTTGCCAAACACCGGGAGGAACCTTTAGAATAAGGTAAAGATAATAGATGCACGGCTATTTAAGCCCAACCCTAAGGAGGTGTGTAGGAGATAATATTATTATAGAGGTAAGTCAAGTTTGTTGGAGGGGAAACCCACATATTTGTTAGTCACCAGTTTGTTTTCAAGATCTTCTTAAACCCCAATCCATATCGCCCCCAACAGCAGTGATCGAAACTTCACACAGTAGGGTGTAGTTGATTTGAATGAAATATGCAGCTCTTGTTCTTGAATTATAATATTCAAATATAGTGTTTATCATAATATTATTGTCTCTTGAATGCGATTCCGCTCTAACCCCAACGTTCCCGAGAGCGCAAAATATTAGCCGGTAATAGTGTTGGCGAAGAACGAAGGCTATAAGCTCATATAGCATAGCTATTTTCCGTATTATACCCAACGGTCGGAAGCGCATAATATCTCAGCAGATCAGATCGCCAAAAACCCCCTCCCTATCTTGCTGAGTCTGGGCAAGGTATGTAAGCTCAGAACAAGAGAATCGAAAGTTAGCTCTAATTGTTCCCCCGAGAATCACAAAAAAACAGTTGTATTTTCGGCTCAAGCAGAATCTCCAAGTGTAGCAACCAGGCCAGCAGCACAAACTCAAAACCGCAATTATCAAACAAAGATACAGTGTCTCAAGACCCACGCATTCTATGGATGTCTCAGACATTCCCGCAAGTTTCACACGTGGTCTGTGCCCTTCTACTTTTCAACCATAGAAACAATTCAAGATTCGATAACGACCTAGAAAGAGCTCGTTCAGACGACTATATATATTTCCGGGGACGTGCCCTTGTCATGCCCTACCCCATAACTTCAAACTTCCAATAAACCTTCCCTCACGCTCTTTCACATATATAATCTCACCTCAATAACTTTTCTTCACACATCTCACTCCGACACACAGGTCGCACAGACAACAAACACAACCGACCATGCACCCCACCACTCTCCTATCCTTCGCAGTCTTCCTGCGCGCAGTCACCGCCCATGTCACAATGTTCGAGCCGAAGCAGTGGAACGTTCCGGAGATTGTCCGCGCTGCTGTGGAAAAATCCGACGGAAATCTCAACCCACTCCAAGGCGACGGTAGCAACTTTCCCTGCCACGGCGTGGCCCCAGAAGCTCCCGTCGCGACCTACCTCCCTGGCACCTCCCAGTCGCTGAAGATCAAGGGTTCGGCGGTTCATGGCGGCGGCAGCGGACAGATGGTAATCACCTACGACACCAATCCAACCAAGAAAACCGTGTTCCGCGTAATGACGAGCTACATGGGCGACCACCCCATCAAGGCTGCCGGGAACTTGAGCCCCGCAGATCGCGATCCCAAGTCATTGAAGTCGGAACTCGAGCTTTGGAAACTCAACCCCCTCAGCTTTACCGTGCCCAAGGGATTGCCCAAGGGGAAAGCGGTCGTCGCTTGGACTTGGTTCAATCGTATCGGTAATCGCGAAATGTATATGCACTGCGCTACCGTTATCATTGGGGGGGAGGAAACCTCCACGCGCGCTTTTGAAGCACTACCCGGCATGTTTAAGGCAAATATTGGCGGCGGGTGCCTCGTTCCGGAACAGGTTACCGCAATCGATTTCAAGCACCCAGGCCCGGAGGTCTTTGGAAAGGGGATCACCCCTGTTCCCTGCGGAGAACCTTCCATCACCGGGTCTGGAGCTAGTGGGCCCGCACCTGTCGCAGGGGGAAATTATGGGCCGAAGGATAACTCTTCAGTCGGAGGCTCCGTTACCCCTACTAAGACTGGCACTTCATCTCCCCCGCAACCTACGGAGGTCACCGCTGGCGACGAAGGGGTGTTAACTACTTATGTTACTATCACGCCTTCAGTTACTGTCGCCCCTTCGCTTACCCCCTCGAACAAAGTGCATCTTCAGACATCCCTTCCAAGCGCTCCTACCACGCTCGCCGCATCTACAATTAGCGACAATCTCCCCCAGAAAACTGGCGAGGCAACGGTCGAAGCTTGTACCCCTGAGGGCCAGGTCACCTGTGGTGAGAATAGAACTTGGTATATGTGCGGCTCGGGCCGCAAGCAGTTCATGGGCAGTCTTGCTGCTGGGACTACTTGCACCGAGGGAAAAATCGCCAAGAGGGGTATCCGTGGGTACCACTTCTAAAAAAAATTTAACTTCATGTTTCACTTTTCCTCTTCCTTTAATGTTTGTCTCTGACGCCAACTTTCCTTAATTTTCTTATTTGTTTTCCTTAGTTAGTTCTTTGGGTAGATGGGAGGGGCTTTTGTTCCTTGTTTCAATTTCAAGTTTTTAATACAGATATCTGCTTAGATCACATCTCTCATCTCGCTTCCTTTTCACTGTGGTAAAAAACTAATGGTACGGTAGGGGGTAAAGTTATTGGCTAAGTTAGAGTAGAAGTCTTTTTTTGGCACACCCTGTAATGGTTGCTAGACCCGCTTGGCAGACGTTGTTCTTCTAGCTAGTGAGTTTCAGATACTGGATACTTATTATAAAAGCTTTCATAAAACAGATTCTTTGTCTTGATCTTCCGGGACTTGTGACGCGACAATGCAGTTTCATGTGCGATCGTGATGGATTGCTTCAGTCCGTAAGTGATTCCACGGGATAAATGTACAAAAGATTAGAGCGAATTACAAGGCTGACTGCTATGCTACTGTAGAACGGATATCCGTTTACCGTTACTCCGACGCCGTAGCTGCAAATTATGACAATCGCCCCATACCAAAAAGAAAAAATCCTTAAGTCGATCCCTAGAAATCCTAGTTGGATATTGTTAGCGAGTTGCAGGGCACCTCTACTCGAGTATCAGTCTCCTACGGTAAGAAACTCGAACAAACGATCCTAGTGCTATAATAGTTAGCCCAAAATTTCCCCCTTTGGAAAAGGGGGCGAAAAACACACCAAGACACAACGCCCCGAGACAGAAAAAAGAAAGCAAACACCAGGACTGACCGAGAGAGGCAACTCCAACGTCCTGGAACAAGGATCGTTTATTCGAGTTCTTACGGTAGAAGTTACAGGCATATAGAACCAGAACACTTCAGTCGGAATTTTGCATGGGCTATTAGATACGCACAGACAATTTTCCATGCAAATTTTTTACCACCGTGTTTGGGTTCTATATGCCTATAACTTGTGCTCTCGAGTAGTGTGATATCGGACCGGATGCTGCAAGAAATATTGCCCCCGGAAACCACCTATGTGAGCACAAACAGAGCTTTCTATGTCAGCGCACGTCTTATACCTGGGTGAATCGGGACACCGCTCAGGTATGATATATCCACGCCCTTTAGCTTCTTCGGTGGGTGCTAAAGAGTAGTAGAGAGATTGACGGGGGAGGGGAGACGGGGATGGAAGCCACATTCAGTTGTCTGCGACATTCGGGTGTCTTGGCGATCACCGGAGGCCCGCAACGAAAGATATTTCATGGGTCTTATCCAATGGCTTTGTTTCGCCTCATCATCGCGCACGCCCGGTAGGTGTTAGTGTTCGTATAACGGAAAATATTTTGCGCATCCCGGAGCTCGATTTGGGTGGTAAACCGGAGTGGAGGTTGTAAGTTGTCGAAATAAGTGATAAGTGGTGCTTGGGGTGGGCTAGGGTTTTGAAGTTAGATGGGGCTTATGCAGGGTATTTTCGAGCACGCGCGCAGTGCAGTGCACGAGTATCGGAAAGCACATAACCGTTTTCCTCGGTTAAGAAAAAATTTGTCTCTCGGGCTTAAATATCTCGTTAGGCGCCTTCGCGACATTATCCCCAATGAGCTTGCTCCGACATCCTATTAATCCTCCCTCCATGTCCATCGCTATTTTCCGAGAATACAGACAGAAATGGGGCAAGGTAAGCTACGGTATCGCTTCTAGCCCGGGCCGAGGAGGTGTCACTCCGGCCCAATATCCTCCCAGGTTCTAACAAACAGCAGTTTAGGATCACTATAAATCTTGGTGATTGCGAAGGATAGGAAGGTATCGACCTTGGATTTTTTTTCCACGGCCAACTGCAATCGGTTCTTGTTTTAGGAATATTTCCCCCCAACGAAATGCATACCCGATTCGCCATGAGAACAATCGGCAGCTAGTTGGCGATCCAGGCTCCTGCACTACGAAACTGTGCGTTAAACCCGGCGATAATAGATAGTTCCGAGGTAGGAATTCCGAAAAGGCGGTACCACAAGTTCCTGGCATACCCGAGTATCTGGGAAAGTGATGAGACGCACAGAAATCCAAGATGTAGAAACTTCTTACGTTTTCTGGCATCACTCTTACCAAATTAAATAACTTTTTCCCTCTTGGGTCATGAGCGCCCCGACTTTTAATCCTCTGTCTATCTCATGACTTTCCTGGACACCTCAATAGGAGACCGGAACACCAGAGTCCGAATTTGGTATGGGCGATCAGATAGGTGGAGATAGTTTGCCCCACAAATTTTGGCCCCTGCGTTCCGGCCCCTTGTGCCGTGAGCTTGTGGCGAGAGGATCTGCGATGGGGCGTTGAGGAGGGTGTGGATGAGGACTACTGGTACCGGTATGATACTGCAAAACTCAGTAAATCTGCCATCGGATTGCACAATTCAAATTCCCCTGCTAACTCACAATAGGCTGAGAAAATACCGGTAGCGAACACCGGTGAACGAGATCCCGCAGGCTCGGTTTGATCAAGCAATACCGTTTTTGGGAAACACTTCTCCCTCTCGGCGTGCTTTGTCTCTGATCGTGGAGATTAGAGGCCGATTCGAGATGGCAGATTTACTGAGTATTTGCGGTATTTTCCTAGTATCGCTGAAACTTGTCAAAAGCGAAGCTGACAAGCACAGTGGGGTGTTCGTCTCTAGTTTCCACCCACTAGGCAAAGGTACTGTCGGAGGTGTTGAGAGGCTCGTCGAATTGCGTGCATGACTTCGCATGCACACCTACTTGTTTCCCGGTCAACCACTATGACTTTTTTTTCCCGAAATGTTGCATAAAAGGGGGGCTCTGCGGATGTCAGTAGAAGCGAGAGACGAGAACCGAGATTTTCCTCAACCGCGGAGGTTGTTTGATCTTTCCTTCGTTCAAATTTTCGTGTTTCGTTTTTCTAGCCCTGCGACGGTGATAAAATCCCTTGCCAACCCGCCACAAGAGAACGCCATCCACGGAGGATATCCGACAGGTAGACTATCGAATATGAACACTTGATATTAGCGAATGGTTCAGCCCAGGCAATTATTAGTCATACATTTTGGTACAAAAGCGGTAATGGAGAGTGGTTTTGCCATGGTTGTACAAGCTCCTTATCCTCAGAGCGTCGAACCAAATTCCTTTAATGTTCCCCTTATCTTTACCAGCGGGATGATTGAACTCCCAGATAGGTAAATGAGCCGACTCTAAGAGGTCCTCTTCCCGCCGTCAATACGATGTGTGTTGCAACTTCAAGCCTCCGATAGGCGGCTCAACCACACAGGGCCATCATCCCACCCTTTAGTCGAGCAAGTTTCTGCCCTCATGAGTTGGTTCGAAAAATAGTCGCAGGATGCTCCAGTACTTCGAACTGCCGGTAGTGTACCTTGATCGCGAGGCTTTCTTTGGAGATCATAACATGAGGCTGGGGTGTCGATGCGGTTGGACCTTGGGGTCTGTGGGTTAGGTTTACCCCCCTGATGGGCGAATGCTGTGCCTCAGGGACCGTTTTCCACCGCCGCCCAGATGCATCTCTGCGAATTATGAGGATTACTATTCTCTGGCCCTCAGCAAAACATTACCTGTATTCCCTTATTCCCGACAGAGAGATGGTCCAGTTGTTGCCTGATAAGTTCAGCACGTGTCCATAGGCTCCCCCGTGGCCCTTCCTCCGCCGGGTCGATAAAATGAACAACTGATCCATGATCAACATGATACCCCTGCGCATGCCACTTGGGGGACGGTGCTGACTCTTTAATACCGGCGGAAGCAGAACCGGCTTCACGTAATACATACCTTAATACCCCGTCTATAATCCTCCGAATTTCCCTTCATCTCCTATTTTCCTCCACTCACTCACTCACTTTACCAAACATTTACGGAGAAGAAGAAGACAAAGAAGACAAAGAAAAATAATAATCACGAAATGGCTTCACCATTCATCATCCTCCCCCCAGAGCTCCTCGTCGAAATCCTACAATCACTCCCGGACTTCGCGACCCTCCACGCTCTAACCCTCGCTCACCCACGCTTCCACAACATCCTCCACGCAAACCCAACACCAATATGCTCCTCCATAGCCAAATCCGATTTCGCGGAAATATACCCCCTCGCCCTATCCATCCTCCTCCCAGTAGTCCCGGCGACGACGACACCCCCACGCGCAATCGGAATACAAGAGGCCACCGAACTCCTGCATGCCCGGTCAACCTGCCAGAAACTAGCCGACGCCTGGGGATGCTCGCTTTTGGAAACGCTGGGGTTTGCGGACGGTTACGGCGCGCCGGTGATCACTCGGGTGCAGAAACGGCGGATCGTCACGGCGGCCTATCGCTTTTGGCGGGTCGTTCGTGAGACGGGGTACATCGCTGAGCTGGACGATCTCGCGATACTGGAAATGGCGGAGTTTGTGGGGTTATTGGGGGACCTACGGATGCTCGAGAGGATGGGTGATCCGGTGGAGGTTATCACGGCGAAGACTTTTCTGCAAAATCGTGCGAAGCAATCGGGTTTGAAGGTGTGCGTTATGGACCTTCAGTTGGTCAGGGAGTGGTTTGGGGAGTAGGATAATCGCGGAGTGGTTTGCTTCCTTTGTCGTGTGTTTGATTTCAATATATTTCTTTTGTACTATCTTCATTTATGCTATCTAAGTGTTTGATAGAGGTTAGCACTGGTGCGGGCGCATAGATGGATATAATGTAATTGCTTCTTCTATTTATTCATATATATACGTCTATTTACCTGGGGCCCGCCAGAAACGGTGATGTCGAGAATGAGAGAACAAGCGTCGCGCAGGTGGGACTCGGGTTAACATTACATTGTTCCTGCAGCGGTAGAGCACCAGAATACCGGTATTCTACCGACAGCCCGCAGAACAAATCCAACCGCGACCACCACCAGAAAACCCTTTTCACCAATCCAGCGGGTAACCAAAAACCAACCCCATTACCACACCGCTAAAGCAGCCAAGATCCCCAAAAACATGGGAAGCAAACTCGTGGAAAATCCAGAAGGAAGGGGAAAGAAAGAAAGGAAAAGGCAAGACCCGCATGACTTCCAAGTATGCAGCCACGCGCCTTGCTGAGACCCTGGAATGTGACATTTTAAGAAATCTCTGAAACCGCAACACACTTTTTCGGGTAAGACGGGTACAGTACCCGACCCGCCCAAAGCTCTCAAAATACCGTATGCTCCCAAGGCCATGACAAATCAACGCCTTGCGAGCGAGCCCAAAGCATCGCCGGCTTCAAACTACGGCAGTGCCAGTGTAGGCAACCGTAGCCCCTTCGCATAATTATCTCCTCTCCTCCTCCTCCTTTCTACTAGAGATCCCACGGAAAGGAATCTTTTTTTTATAAAAAAAGTTCACTTGAGCGGGAGATAGGGTTGATTTTAAGTTCGGGGAAGCTTTGCCCAACGGACAGGGATAGGGGCCAAGCGTGGTGGGTGACATCTTCCTGATTGGGGAGCTGGTGTGGGACTCGTGCCACAGTGAGATTTGGGGAATGATCGACAGCTTAATAAGCGAGCTTGAATTAGCAGAAAGTATCTGTTTGTGCTCACGCACTGGGAAATTTTGTCAGTTGTCTATATGACAGAGATGACTAAGGTGCTCTCAGTATTCTCCGGTCACGTTGTAAGCAGATATCAAATAGCTAAAATTGGTTATGGCCTGGAGTCCGCATACGGTATACCTGTGAATTTGTATGATACTCAGAGTAATCAACAAAAGTCGCTTATTAACTTATGTCTCAGCGACAGGGGTGGCACAAAAATTTCCACGGTTTCAGGAGACACAGTAAGTCGCTGGGACTTGTATCAGACCACTTTCCAGACCGTGGGAAGAAGATACTCGAGCACCGATACCGGAAGTTCGTGGGAGAAAAGTAAAAAGGGAAAACCCAACGCAGGGGTCGAGCACACAACTCTAGATGAGATGTCCGGAGTACAATACTCGAGTAGAAGTCTGACGTGCGACCATTGCGCCAGCCGGGCTACATTGAAAGATAACATTGTGAAGAATAATTGGTGCCTTGTAAGGTGAGAGGGAGGAGATTGTTCGATGGCTTTTTTTTTGGGGGTTGCGGGAGCACGAACTTGAAGGTTGGCTTGTTCGCGAGCAAGGGGTGCGGCTCTGCCGATGTTTGTATTCTTGGTAACCTAGTCGCGTGGGACAACGCCCTCCTTGCCTGGGCGAGATTTTTGTTTTTTTTTCTCTCCCCTCCAGCGCTTCGGTTCGCGGGTGGCGAGGACTGATACTGTTGGGTTCACTGAGTGGAAGCTGCTAGGCTACCGCAGTCGCATATCGCAGGATCCAAATTTTTGTTGCTGTTTCGAAGGTTTCACTGGTCGCTCCGCGGCTTCGTTTCCCTTCGGTGTTCTGTAGGCGTTTGCCAACCGTCAAGTAATTTTCTGTGAAGCACCGCTCTGCTTGGTTCAAGTGAATAACGCCTCTGCGTGGGGTTTGGCCGACTTTGCGAGATGGAGGAGAGCGCGAGAGCGAATTTCTGGTGTTCCATGGTAAACGACCCCCCCTACCGTGGTCACTGCCGCGTGGGGTGCGGGATGAACCAATGAGTGATTGGGTATCGGTGGGTTACTATTCCTAGTAACAAATTATTACCTTTGCGTCCATCTTTGCTAATGCGGCTGACCGAAAGGAGTTAGAGATCTCCGTAGTCAAATAATTGTCTTTTCACCACCGGGCGGTGAGTTTGTGGCGTAGTGGCGCTGGGGCAGGCTCGCTGAGGCTGGGATCTCTCGTTATCCGTGGAGGTATTAAGCGCCAGATTCTGTGGACTGAAGAGTATTCCAGTTGCGGTTTCTGTAGTGAGAAGAGGGGTTAAGGTGATTTGTTATGACCCAAATCCGGGGGAGAGAGCAACAAATGTCTTTGATCAGAGGATTTCACAGAAGGATTTCGAAGTTGGGATATCGGTTTTGTCGGTGGGAGATATATACTCTAATCCGCAGCGACCATATTATCTAGCGGCCCTTTGTGGTTTCAAAATGTGACAAGCAGAATTGTGCTATAGGCGAATGAGAGTGTTTGTGCGGGCGCACCTTGGCAGCTTTACCCTCATATCGCTCGTTCGGAGGTGCCTCGTACGGGGGGGGCAGCGGGCTAATTGTACCTTCAATACATTCGCGCGCTTTCTGTAAAACTGTATTAAATAGAAGAGGCCAATTACGTCCTAGCCAAGGAGGATAATACGTCGCGGGCTATCCTATGGCCCAAGTATTTCACTATTAGGTATCTCCTGGCATATTCATTTCTCATGGAATTGTTGGGTCATGGCGAGTGTTTTGATAGCCCTGAGTTCCCGCCCACATCCCGAAGAATCACACAATTCTAGAACCCCGCGCTAACAGAAGTCCCAACGCACGAAGAATAGAAATGTGACTCCTCGCTAGAGAATCACCAGAAGCAGACCAAATGCCTCATTGTGGCATCGGCTTCCTCCCACCAGTTCGACCAACTTCTTTATAAACCATAGATGCCTTTGGCCACTCACTCCTCCTTCCACGTTTTCCATCACAACACCAACACACTTTCATCCACTCTCTCAGATTCAAGTATGAGCCAAGCTTCCAGTGGCCGCCGGGGTGCCAACCCCCCCTTCAACCGTCGGCAAAGTCGTACCACCCATGGGCAGTCTCAAGCTTCGCCTCTAGCTGATGTGCCTTTAGGAGACCCGAGAGATGCCTCATCTTGTGGCAGTACTCAAAACATACCCGCTGCTACCGAGACTAACACCATGCCAATTGGGAGGGGTCCTCTTGAGAGGAGGACCATAGCTCTTTCAGTGGCGGCCAGCCAAGAGAATGCTGGCACGTCTAGTTTCACCGAGGCCACTGACCGGGTGCGTATGCCCCCCCCGCAGGCACCAGAGTGTCCTTCCATGTGGCCTGAATCAGAAGGGTTGAGATCTCGCGGTCGCAGAGATAGTGCTGGAGAGTCCTCAATGCTTTCCACAGCAACCGATCCCACACAGCCTGTCTCACCTCCGCCAATATCATATCTCGCTTCTCAGAGGCTAGGGGGCGGGAGCGCGGCTCATCGTGAGAATACTAGATCGCGTCTTCCGCTCAGCCCTGCAACAGCTCAGATCGTTCAGGAACTTGAAGACCTGCTTGATAGCAATCCTTTTGAGTGGCTTTCGAATGACACTGAGATGCCTGATATGTTTGCGGAACCTGCACTCCCCCAAGGAGGCGAGGCAGAAAACTTGCCTTCCCAGCCGGAGGCATTCGTTCCAGAGGCATCAGACGCGTTGGATTTGATTTTTAATGCGAATGCGAATCATTCTACCATGTTTGATGGGGAGGGATCTTTGACAGCTCTCGCGAGCGCCATCCCGCCCCCACCAGGTTTAGCCTTGCATCCGCTCAGATCGCCGGGCCGATTTTCCGCCGTTGGGGAGATGGAGGCTCTCCCTCCTCTTCTATCAGGTCCCGCGACAGATGCACCTCCACCGGGGGCACTTCCAATCGACACTCAAGTCACTTTAGGGTTTTCTCAGGTATCCGGTGGATTTTATAGACCACAAGAGGACACACCCCCTTCGGGGCACCATGTGAATCCGGTGGTGGCTGAACAAAACCTGTATTACTCTTCCAGGAATCCGGTCCCGCGCTTCCAAACAATGTCACAAACCCCATGGGTCGTCGCGCCAGCAGAAATTCCAACCATTAGTGGGGCGTCCACGGCAGGAGGAGGCTCTAATATTTTTGGAAATAGGAATTTTGGGTGTTCATCAGTCCATGATACAGAATATATGGGCGCTGATAGTTCCGGAGCGGGATTCCCCCCCCTTTCCGCTATTACAAGACCAGGGTTCTCCGATGAGACACTTCTTAGTGATTCCAGGACCCATCTGGTGCAGGAGTGGGAGGGCTCCGCCCACCACACCCCCGGACCACCAGCGCCCAGCGGTTCAAGCACCGGATACAGCAGCGTAGGCCAGCCGTATCTCTATTCTGCAGCAGACCCACTGCTCTCGGGACCCTCTCAAGCAAGTGCCGCGCAGCTGGGTGGTCACCCCTTCCCCATGGATCCTCTTGGAATCGGCGAACCACTGATATTCCACATTCCCGCACCGCCGGCTATTCACCATAGGGCAACTTATAGCTCATACCCACCCTTGCCGCTTCCTCCTCGCGAACAAACTAATAGGCCATGGACAATGGATGTTTCCGAAGATGGGACACAGTATATTTCCTTGAGAAATTGTGAGTTGAGATTTCCCACTCAGGGAGATGAGAACGGAGCTAGTTCTGGTGTTTGGGCGGGTTGGCCGGAAGGGCGTTTGAACCCCATTGGTGGGCACCTCTTGGAGATTAGGGGGTCTAACTCTGGAACTGTAATTGGTTAGTTGCCCTTCATTCCTTCCCTCACCCCCATCAGCCTTTTTTCTTTTCTTTTTTGCTCGACTACCATATCCTTTCTGGAGTGAACTCTGCCCGTTTTGTTCTTAAAAATTCTGATTTGTGGAAACAGTCACAGCTACACCCCCGGTTGAAGTCCAGGAAGAGAATGTAGAAAACAGTGACTCTTCCAACCAACAACCGGTGACCAAGAAACAGCGCACCACTCAGCACAGGCAACGGACCCAACGCACCCCCGGGCAGACCTCTACCGATGATGTTCGTATAGTGGATGTCACTTCGTCTGCAGGTGGAAAGTCCATCCCTGATTGGGTGTCGAAGGCAGTTGCCGCCGAACAGGCAAAGGGTAATGCGAGGACCAGAGGGGAGACGAAGACACCAGCAAAGAGCCACCGGAAGAGCCAACGATCCAGGGAGGCGGTATCTCTGGCAGTCGCGGAATCTTCAACTTCAGCCGCTAAGGAACTAATTCCGTCTCGCAAAGCGGGAGTAACTCCAACTGGTTCCTCTATGCCATATAGAAGGGAGGGTGGGGGTGAGGTGGGCAACGATTCTCTTCTAACGTCAGGAAAGAGAGCTGCGACACCTGCTCCAAGAAGACTTACCCCAGTTGTGGAAATTATTGTACCTGCCGTTCCCCGCGCCATGTCAAATGCTCCTACTGAGGTGGCACCTGTTCCGGAAAAACCTCGATCCCGTGGGAGGCCGAGCAAAATGTCAGTCGTGGAGAAACCCGTCGCATCTAAGAAAAATACGCTCGTTGATGCTGAGTTGCACACTGGCCCTATGGTTGCACTCGGATGGCTTGTTCCGTATAAGAGTATGTTGTGACCTCAACGGCCGTTATCAATGCTAATTAATTAATTGTAGGAGGTGAATCGATTTGCCTACCCGGGTGCGAGAGTTTACCTGAAACCATTGGTTGTCTGAGATGTTTTGATAAGAGATTTCCGTAAGTTGGTTTCTTCTGCACTGGGGTAGATTAATTGGCTAATGGTATCCTAGTGGGAGGAGGGAAAGAGAAGGTTTGATGAAGTATGTTTGCTCTCCCCCGACACCTCCGAGTTCCTGATGTGTTTTTTTATTTCGCGGATAATTTTTTAGAGGGCCCAAATTAACTGTCATAGTCCGGAGATGGTTTTCCGCCGCCAGAAAAAGGTGCTAGCTTCTAGGGAAAGACTAGAGGCCCGAGTAGGACATAGTCTGCCGGCTCTCTCCATGGAACCTGCTACCACCCAATCTGCGAGTGGAGGGTCTAAGTCAGCCAGGAAGCGTTCTATTTCTGTTAAGAAATCACAGGTTGATGTGCCGAGTAACCTATCTGGCTCCACCAAGAAGGGAAAGGCGCCTACTTCAGCCAAGAGCGTATTGCCGGAGAGATCTGTTGGAAGACATGTTCACGCTCCCGTGGAAGCTCCGGGTGCTCGTGCGTCGGCGAGGCTATCCGTCCCACCCAGTTTGCAGGCACCCGTTACTCGAGCGTCAGCAGAAGTGTCTCCTTCGTGCCACGCGAAAGCTGTTTCGACTCGTGGCTCTACTAGGAGATCAACCTTGTCGATCATGCCGACCAAAAATGCCGCTCGAGCCTCATCGGAGCGTGTGAGAAGATCGACTATCGATACTTCGGAAACCCAAGTTCCCGAGAAACAAGCCCCGGGTCAAGCCTCCTCTAGTAAAACCAGGGGGTCCACCCCTTCTGGGAGGAGACTTCCAGCTAGGGATCCGAAAGGGAAGTTTATCTTGGAGGGAAAAACTGCTGACACTTCTAGTTCTGCTGCGGTTCGCTCGGCATCTAGAAAGGCCTCAGTCAAAGGGAAGGCAGTCGTTGATTCCCCGGAGAAAAAGGATGATTCTGCAGAGGACTCGCCTTACCCTGACTTCGAGTCGAGGCACCGTCCCGAACTCGAGGAGGAATCCGAATCCGAATCCGAAGAGGAGAGCAAATCGGAAGATAGCTCTGAGGAGGATAGTTCCGAGTATAAGGCATAGTCTGATTGGCAACTTCATAAAAACGTTATAACTCTACTCGTGTTTATAAATTATCCGTAGATTAGGGACTCTTGGTGCGGTTCTTTTCTATCTGCGGTTTGAGCTAGCTTTGGGAATTTTTTTGCTGTTTGGGTGCTGGTTTTTATATCTGTAGCCGGAAATTGGCGAAGGGTTAGATTAGTCCTCAATAAAATGCGCTATTATAGCTTGAATTGTCTTCGTCCGGTCCGGTGAGATTCGTGCTTTTATGGCAACTGCTGCCCCCCCGAGGTCTTACCATAGGGGATACCATCAGAAACCTCGGCGTGCTAGGCGGGGGTCTAGAAGGGGGAGATTGGAGGGAAAATTCCGGAGAATGTATCGGAAATGTGCGCGGAAAAACTCATAGTGAGAACGCTATCCTATCTTCACAGCAAATAGATATATCAGGGTCTGTGATCGTTTCCATAAATATCGATCATGGCGGAATCGGCAACATATCGGGGACGAGAAAGGAATAGTAAAATGATAGATGAATTGGAGTTGGGAGATGTTTACGGGGATGATAAAAGGACTGATGCCCCGGGTAGGGATAAATCGAGACTCGGGATTCTGGCTGTGATGATGATCACCTTCGGCCCTCAACTGCGACAGATTTTACAAGGAGAAGCGACTCCAACATCCTGGCGGGATTCTCAATTATTCTAGTTATGGAGCCTTCTAGTCACAAATATCTGAACGCACGTGAACTTCTCAAGGAGTTATCAAAGCGATCAGCTTTTCTACATACCTAACTGCGGATATTGGGTGTCTCAGTTAAATAGAGGTCTGGAAGCCATTATGCGACCGCTGTACAGAAGAAGGAAACAAATCGGAAGTCCACTTTTTGAAAATCTGCCTAGTGCCTCGGTGCCCTCTAACAGCCAACAAAGCTACCTTCCATGTGTTATATATTGTATCGCCTATTCACTGGGGTGCCCCTTCTACCCTCTACCCCCGGTGCAGTTGAGACAGTTAGCATTGAATGCAGTTTGCAGGAGTAGCTGGGCAAGGTTGACTTACAATATTTGGATCTAATATTTGCGCTATCCGGCACAATTCCACACATGAGTAGAATAGCTTTCAAGGTCCTCTTGAGAGAAGGTAAAATCCCCCTCGCCCTTGGCGGGCGGGCGAAGGAAGACTTTTTCGAAGTTGAGTGTTAAGGACGCCTCATTTGGAACGCCTTGGACTAAGTCGAATTCGCGAATTATTGTTGGCGCAGTTCTGGTAGGCCTGGGTTGACCGTGAGTAACATGTGGGTCCGGAATGGTGACCAGTTCCCACTGCTCAACATGTATTTCTTTCCTTGATTCGGAGAATGAGATGAGGAGAACGATTTTCACCTGTCCACCGGAGCTCTCGAGCCACCAGTGAGCATCGATCGCCAAGCGATCGCGGGATTGGGAAACCCCACATTCGATGATCAGCGTTGGAAAGTCGGTTCTAAGGCGGCGAGATTTCCAAGGTTTCCACGCGCAATCTGCTTCATATTGGCTCCCATTTCCTTTGTAGGTAGCAGATTCCGTCCGGAGAATATCGTTAAGTAGCCCCATTCCAGCTATCTTACCATCCAGCCAGACTCCGAATCCCTTGCTCGCCACTGCTTGAACTTCGCCAGCCATTACTTTGACTATCAAGGTCTCCTCACGGTCGAAGTAGAGAAGGCGGTGTCCTTTGAAGCGGGTTTGGCGAATACGGTCGATGGCCGCAAGCTGGTCTTGCGTCACAGGGGCAAACACTGCGTACTGGCTAGCATTACTGGAACATGAGGAATAGAATTTTTTGGATTGCGACTCAATGGCCCTTATGAATGACCTCGCATTGCGGTATTTCTGGGGTTCTACACCTTCCAACCCAGCAGTAAGATAATAATGCATGTCGGGTGGGGAGGGAGTTCGGGGTGAGCCAACATTCTCTGTAGGCACGGTATCCATTCTTTCCGGAGGTCGGTTGCGGGTGCGGGGGATAGTTAGGTGGTATCAGTATCGGAGGTTGTGGATTGCGGATTTGCGAAGTTGTGAAGAAAGGGTGTGGTGTTTGTAGCATGAGGTCGGGGAGTCTGCTTTTCGGTTCTGTATCGCCAGTATGGTTCCGGCCACCTATACACAACACCTCAATTGAAGCAACCGGGGATGCCTTGGCATCAAGTTGACTCAAAAACTGGAGCAATTAAACCTTTAGCCCTAACAAAATTAAATTATTTTTATTAAAAAAAACTCTGCTCCTGTAGCGGTTTGAACATCTACAAGTTTTTTTCATAGTCGATTTATGCCAAGGGGTCGTTGCTTCAATCGAGGTGTTGTGTACTAGGCGATTTTTAAAGTATTCGGAATCTTGGCGCTGATTTGTATGGGTCTTGGCGCCAAGCCGTCCGAATATTAAAAAAATCCCCGAGTATAGGTTGCCGGAACCATACTGGCGACACAGAATTAAAAAGGAGACTCCCTGATCTGATGCTACAACCACCACACCTTTTTTTCACAACCTCGAAAATCCGCAACCCACAACCTCCGACACTGATACCACCTAACTACTATCCCCCCCCACCTACAACCGACCTCCGAAAAGCATGGCTGCCTTGCCTATAGAGGATGTCAGCTCGCCCCAAACTCCCTCCCCACCCGCCCCGCGATCAGGCTATCCCCCGCCAGGGCAGATACTGTGTTACACCCCACCTTCCTCCCCAGCCCCCCCTCATCTAAGCCCAGTGTTCCCAACGGGCCGGGTAGGCCAGGCTTTACTGAAGCCGGGCCCGGCCTGTCGAAATTCTCGCGGATCTAGCCTGGCCCGAGCCTGCAGGCCTGGTTAAACCTGAGCCGGGCCGGGCCGGGCCCGCCTATAGGCCATATAGGCTTTTTCACGGCTGCTTGTATAGCCTCGGCCGACCCGCTCATAGCGAGCCGCCACTTCGTGTCAACCGCAAAGTTTACAGTAAATATTTCCCAATTACCCAATATGATTAAAAATAAAGGAACAGATACTAGCGATAGTGAATTAATTAATTGAATTAATTGTGGAAAAAGAGCTGTTGTTGTTGTGGATCAACGTGCGCAGTAGGATGGTGATTATATAGAAGGTATCAATACGGGGGTTAACTGTAAATGGTTTACAAAATAACATTTAAAATACAGCAGTTTCGCATTATTTTCTTGGGAATTTAAAGTAGTTCCTGCTAAAGAGGAAAAATAGAAGAGAATGATGGTAGGATGGTAGCCCTGGAGGTAAATCTTTGAGTATCACTCGTTGTGTGATTAATTAAGAAGCAATAGCCAAGGGTAAAGTAGAAGAAAATCAAAGGTGCGAAACTCGAAGGAGAGGATGGGGTTGGAATACCCCTGGGGCGATCTGTCCTCCGCGCTAATCTCCGGGCCTAGGCGCCTATTAGGCCTGATAGGCTTTAGTAGGCCGATCGAATTCGGCCTAGATCGGCCTAGGCTATCTTCCGGGGTGGCCTGCCTTGGCCGGGCCTACAGCCTATAGGCCGGCCTACCAGCTGCCTGGCCCGTTGGGAACACTGTCTAAGCCTAGAACCTACCGCACCACACGACATGCATTATTATCTTATAGAGGGGTTGGGAAGTGTAGAACCCCGGCAATACCGCGATGCGAGGTCGCTCATAAGGGCCGTTGAGTAGCAAGCCGGTAAATTATATTCCGGTAAGGCTAGCCAGTATGTAGTATTTGCCCCTGTGACGCAAGACCAGCTTGCGGCCATCGAGCGTATTCGCGAAACCCGCTTCAAAGGCCACCGCTTTCACTACCTCTACCGTGAGGAGACATTGATAATCAAAATATTTGCCGGCCCATTTCAAGGATTGACGAGCAAGGGATTCGGAGCCTTGTTGGATATTAAGATAGCTAGAATGGGGCTATTTGAGGATATTGGCCGGATGGAATCTACTACCTACAAAGGAAATGGGAGCCAAAAGGAGGCCGATTGCTCGTGGAAACCTTGGAAGTCCCGCCCCCTTGGAACCGACTGGCCAACGCTGATCATCGAATGTGGGGTTTCCAAATCCAGCGATCGCTTGGCGGTCGATGCTCACTGGTGGTTCGAGAACTCCGGCGGACAGGTGAAAATCGTTCTCCTCATCTCATTCTCCAAATCAAGGAGAGAAATAAGTCTTCAGCAATAGGAACTCGTCACCATTCCGGACCCCCATGTTACTCCGGGTCAACCCAGGCCTACCAGAACTGCGCCAGCAATAATGCGCGAATTCGACTTAGTGGTAGGCGTTTCAAATGAGGCGTCCTTAACACTCAACTTCGAAAAGGTCTTCCTTCGCCCACCTGCCGAGGGCGAGGGGGATTTTACCTTCTCTCAATAGGAGCTTGGGAGCTATTCTACTCATGTGTGGAATCATGCCCGATAGCGCAAACATTAGATCCAAATATTGTAAGTGAACCATGCCCAGCTACTGCTGCAAACTGCATTCAATGCTAACTGTCTCAACTGCAGGGGGGTTTAAGGGTAGAGGGGGCACCCTAGTGAATAGGCGATACAGTACATAGCACATGGAAGGTAGCTTTATTGGCTGTTAGAGGGCACCGAGGCACTAGGAAGATTTTCAAAAAGTGGACTTCCGATTTGTTTCATTTTTCTGTACAGCGGTCGCATAATGGCTTCCCAACCTCTAGTTAACTGAGACACCCAATATCCGCAGGTCGGTATGTAGAAAATCTGATCGCTTTGATAAATCCTTGAGAAGTTCACCTGGGTTCGGATATTTGTGACTAGAAGGCCCCATAAGTATGAACTGGAATAATTGAGAATTCCGCAAGGATGTTGGAGTCGCCTCTCCTTGTAAAGTCTGTCGCAGTTTCTTCAATATTTATGGAAACGAACACAGACCTTATAATGTCTATTAGCCGCGAAGATGGGATGGTGTTCTCACCATGATTTCTTCAGCGCACATTTCGAGTCATTTTGCTGTGCCTTCTCAAACAACGATTAGTGTTTAATATGCGGTGTTCCTAACCGTCTAGGGACCCCACAGAGACGGTGGGGATAATTTTAAGAAGACGGAACGGGACTACTAGCTGTGGTTTTATGTAAGGCAAATTACTTGGAGGACCGCCGGGCCCTGCTAGTGTTGTGCACGAGCCAAGCGGACTCGAGCCAGACTCGAGCCGAGCCTGGCTCGAGCCCTTCGAGCCCGGGGGTGCCACGAGCCGGCTCGAGTCTCTTGGCAACCGGTCTCTTGGCGGCTCGAACAGGGGTCCACGAGCGGACTCGAGTCTCTTGGCGGCTCGAGCCGGCTCGGACAGGGGTCCACGAGCCGACTCGACTCTAGACTCGAGCCTCTTGGCGGTTTCTTGGCGGTTTCTTGGCGGCTCGAGCCGGCTCGTGAACAACACTAGTGCAAAGGCACTTGGATGGGCAGCTGTTGGAGGAAATGGGGATATCATAAAAGTTCTGTTACAACAAAAGGATATCAATCACAACATTGCGGACACCCAATATGGTGCGACAACACTCTCGTGGGCTGCATAGAGCATGCATAAGGGAGCGGTAAAGTTGCCTTTGGAACGAGATGCTATCAAGGCCAGCGCTGCGGACACCAAATGTTGCCTAACAGCAAGCGTGTGGGCTGCGGAGAGCGGGAAAGAGGGAGCCATAAGGTGGCTCTTGGGGCGAGAGGATGTCAACCCCAACACTCTGGACACCGGGTTTCGCTGGGCTCCACTCGGGCGGGTTGTGTGGGCCGGGCATGCTGGAGTAGTAAAGTTGCTATCGAAGCGGGAGAATATTAATCGGAACACAGCGGAAGCCAAGCATGGCAGAACGCCACTCGGCTGGGCTGCAATGGGTGGGCATGAGGAGGTAGTAAAGTTACTATTAGATCGAGAGGATATCGATCCGAACATTACGGACACCGAACATGGTCGAACGCCACTCGTGTGGGCTACCGACCGCCTGCATGAGGGAGTCATAAAGTTGTTATTGCAACGGGAGGATATCGATCCAAACATTGCTGACGTCAGATATGGCCGGACACCACTCACGTTGGCTGCAATGGATGGACATGAGGGGGCAGTAAAGTTGCTATTGCAACGCGTGGATATCAATCCTAACGTTGCGGACATCGAACATGGCCTAACTCCACTCATGTGGGCTGAGCAGCGCGCGCATGAAGGAATTAAGCAGTTGTTATTAGCACGAGTGAATGTGAATGCCGACACACAGACGCACACTGACAAAACTGCCCCTGTGATTGACACCCCCATCGAGCCGGCAGGTGCCATGCAACTATGGGTTCAAGGATGGAAGAGTGTCAACCATGTGGCACAGTGAAATGCAACAGTGGCTGTGCAGCAAAATTGCCAAGTCTGTCAGTTTAGGTGATAGATTGTGAAGCTGTATACAAGTCTTAACAAGGGATAAGAGTATATTTATTTAATACAGTATTATCTGAGTTTGGTACCTTGCCTTCCCATGGTTTTTTCATAATTCTAATTATTTTGAATTTATTTGACATATTTGCTCTGTCTAGCCACTTGCTTTTTCCTTATATATTCAAGTTAGTATTTGTCATTGCCTAAAGCTTATAATCTGGTGATTAGTCAGAATTTTATGTTGTATCACAGTTCCAAGACCTTAATTCTTACACCTAATATTCACCTTTTAAAACCTATTTGCATCTCTATGAACACTACCAGTAACTAAAAAAACTATAAATTTGGTTATCTTTTTTTTGCTAATATTAGATGGTATTTGCACTCTATTTAGGTCAATATTGGCTGTATAATATGTGAATAAAAACACAATCTCAGGATGGTGGTGTCACAAATTGTGACTAAGAAAGGCAGATTTCACATGGCTAATAATTATTGGTTATAAGGTATGTTGGTTTTACAATATGAAGTTTTTGACTCATAGTATCTCACATAACTGTGCAATAGCGAGTCATTGTTATGTTATAATTGGTTGATGATTTTAATGACTCATGATGATGAGTCATATGATGTAATGACATTTGCCCAGGACTCACGTTTTGAGTAATAGGTTTTGCACATGTGACTCATTTGAGGACATGATGTCAAGTTATTTTAGGAGTTTTGAATGGTTAAACGGTATGTTGTACCGTGACTCATATAAGTCATCTGATGTATCTCACGCTATGACTCACTTATGTGTTATAAAAGGTATGTAACACGAGATGATGAGTCACCAGTGTTAGGATTGTGAAGAGGCCTATATAAGGCAGGCCATCTGGGCTGAGTGATAGGATCTTCACGCAATTATCTAAGTATTGTTCTATACTAAGAACCTGCAATACGATTCTCGTTATTGTAATACTATTGAATTCTATCAATTCTCTACCGACAAGCTGTCAACGCTTATAACTGTTGTAACTGTTGGAAGAGGTGTATCGATAATATTGGATTAATGAGATAGTCTATAGAACGACAGGACAGTTAAACACTATCTGATAGGATAGTAGAACTACAATGATGACAAGCCAGTTCCTTACTATGTGACAAGATAGTAGATGTTAACTTAGTAGAAAGAAAGGTCGTTACCTGAGGCAATATAACATAAGAACAATAGGATTGTTACAGTTGACACTTTCCTATTCTTGTATTATATCAGTGATAAAGTACTGATTACTCAGCATTTTATATTACTTCATACTGCCAAGACCTGTAGTTTCACACCAAAATCTCACATTTTAAAAGATATATTCCTGTTCTCTCATTTGCTTCTACAATTTAAGAAAACAGTCCTTATATTATCTTTCACTTTTACATTATTTTTACAGTTTTTGTTTTGATTTGGGCAAGTTTTGAGTGGGGACTACGTGTTTGAAAACCTCCCTCAATAGGGTTGACACTTATTCATTCTGGCATGATACTCTCCTACCTTAAACTTGAACCCCCTCTGCCTACCTCAATAGAAACCAACAAAAACTCTCAATATTGAGCTCTTTAGTCCTATCATTCTTGTTTCAACAGACTCTTCACCCTTTCCTTTTAGCCAATAATACCCTTGGATATTTCCTCCATTCTTTCCCCTACATGAAGTCTCATTATAAAGGGGGCTCTTGTCATCACCATTCCTTTCTCGCTGATTATTCTCTTCTACCTTATTTGTCTTGTTCCTCCACCCCTATGGTTCTCCTCTCACAGTGTCATCGAGGATTGCAATATTGAGATGTGGAATAGGTGGGGACAAAACATTACTGCTCACAGTTTGACTACTAAATCGGAGCCCACACATGAGCATCATTGGAAATTTCAGTTATGGAGTCCTCTAGTAGAATGTGGCACATAATCTCTGATCTCTTATTTTCTTCCTTTTCGTTTTTTCAAGTTAATATTTTCTCTTTGCATTTGACCACACACATACACTGTCTTGACTTAAAGACTAATCCCCCCTTTTCTTCTGCAAATTAGTTGTCATTCATTTTTTCTTCTAAAGGAATCTCTCACTGGTGTGTAAAACTGGAGGATACAAGAAACGATGAAAAGGTTCGAAGGAAAAAGGGATAAAAACAAAACAACTCCGAAGCACAATCTAGAAAGGAAGCTGACTGAAATTGAACAAAATCTATCTTGACCGAGATAGGACATAGAAAGAGGCTCTTTATAATGCTGTCAAAGACCAGCTATCCCAGGCGATCAAAGACACTATCAATAACAACAAGAGTATCCATACCGTTAATAATGCTATCGTCAACAAGCTTGCCAAAGCAGTGAACGACACTGTCAACACGAAGCTAGTGAGTACTATGCACGATGTTCTCACCTACAAGCTCTGTCAGGCAATTAGTAATCCTTTCAGAATGCTGCCCCAGGTCAGCCACGATGATCTTAACAGTCATCACCACTCCAGCCTTCCTTTAACCACTTAGGACTGGGCCAGCCCCGTAGGTGCATCTGGTTAGATAGAGGATAGTGTTGGAAACATTCTCGATGTTTGTAAGGACCCAAAAATGACTAGAGGTCCCCATGAGGAACTTGCTATTGTTGAAACTCACTCTGCCCAGGCCTTGAGTTTCACACCCTTACTGGAACCACTTGGCTTTTGGAAATCTCTGATATTCATTTGACTAGTCTACTGGAAACATGAAATGTTGGATATCAAACTGACTAGTACTAGCTATCAACCCTGACACTGAATTAGTCTTTGGATTCAAGTTGTTTGAGATCCAAGACAGTGGTGGATTTCATACATTTATCGTTTCGTCTTTTCTTTTTGGTGTCTCTCTCCTTTTCGCTGTCACTGTTTCTATAAGATACCATCTGGTGCTTGTTCCTTTGCTGATATCGCTCTATGATTATTCGTTTTGCCTCTTTTGTTCTTTAGATACAAATCAAGTCTTTTGTCGCTTGCCTTGTTGCCCTGGTACTTCAGTGAAGATAGTGACTGTCTGAGCACCTCGTCCGATATTTTCAGAGTAAATACTACACAACTATTGTAATTCACTGGCACTCCCTCGGGCACTATCCCAGTAGGGTCTTGTACTCGGTAATTGGTGCGAGAGGCGGGATAGTGAAGAAAAGGGGAGTAGTGGTGAGCAAAAGAGGAGTAAATGCGGTGAGAAGTGGACTGGGAACTGAGGGTAGGAGGATAGAGTCATTAGTACTGGATATGATGTGATCATAGTGTGAATTCTATGAGAGCGAGTACTTCTAGGCTTTTGTACTTAAGAGTTCAGTTCACGCACAATTGTAAAAGACAAGTGAGAAAATAGTTTTTTCCTCTCAGACATCTTTTGATTCTCTCGCCCGTGCCTCTTTATATACGATTGGTAGTTGTTCAGCAAAGGATAAGAAGAACTAGTTCAAGCGCATAGAGAACATGGCTAACGGCATCCCTAAGAAGGCTTCTCTAACATGTGTACATGTTCCAGTAACGGTACACAGGAGCGGGCAGTGCAGGATCTCCTATGTTTAGTTGATTTATATTTAGTTTATTTGATTTGATTTCAGCTCCGCCACTGTCTCTGAGTCAGATAGGCTATGCTATCGTATTGCTATATTTAGTTTGCTTTGTTGGAAGTTTATATTTAGGATTCCGGGTATGGAATGGTCATGTAACACTGGCAAAGGCTGAGCACTGTTTGTTTGTTTCTTTCTTTGGTGTTGCAGGATTACAGGATTCCGGTATGTGTGCAGCTACTGGTAATGATCGTGATTGCAGGAAGGCTATCGTTCTTTGGTTTTGCATTTAAACCAGTCTCCTAGCTAGCAGGAGACAGCAGACTTCGACAGACCTTCAGTCTAAGAATACACTAGGTCGAACGGCAATCCCTAAGTTCTATTTTGTCCTTCAAACTATTATCCTTCTAGCTACCAGTCCCTTGAAGCCTCCCTTAGCACCAGCACTAGCAGGTCTACCACAGGTCCTATTGTATTTTCGTTAGACAGGAATAAACCTGTTACAGCTTCAAAGATTGGACAGGTAGCAACCCAATCTCTATTCCTGATTAGATCCCACTTGTAGACCTCACCTAGTCTCTTGGAATTGTTGCGGTATGTGGCGCCAGTGTCTTCGTTATTGTTTAGCTTTTGTTCTGATACACCAGTCTTGAAAGCTCTTCCTTATCACTCGTTTGAGTACATTGGGCATGCACAAGGACTGTGGCTATATGAGGGTTGTCACAGTCATTGTATCTTGAGAAAGGTCAACAAATAAACTACTTCCATTGCGGAATATCTGCGTGTTTGATATGAGTAAATGTCTACAGTTTCACCTTACTATCTCAAATGGCTAAATTTTGATGATTTCATCCGGGATAATGGGGTATCCGCAACATAGGGGTATCACGAATAAAAACAAATTCAGTGACTATTATTATAAGACAAAATGAAGAACATTTATTCTCATTCTCTTGCCAAGATTTAATTGAAGGATATTGGTAGGCTGTTTGTTGTCCATTTAGTAGCCACAAACGTAGCATGTCCTTCCCCTTCTTCACCGCTTGTCCCAATACAGAGAGTAGTTTCCCCCTCCGCTCTGTTCCCGGCATTCATTTCCCCTCTTTCACTAGGCCTCCTCCCACTCCAGGGACCATCTTCTGGGCATATTGCGGCCTATATTCCCTCCAACTTCCCCGGGGTTGAAAGGTTCCCAATTTGGCGTCCTTCGCTTCCGGGGAAAACATGTTTGAATCAGCGGTCAACACGGTTCCGAATGGTCGGCGGAAGACTAGACTGGACTATCTAGTCCGGTCGGAAGTCCATTCTGGTCTAATGATGGAAATTAGACCGACTGGACAGTCAGGATTATCGCAACCGACTCAACCAGGACTAGTTCAACCAGGCCCGCCAGGCAATAGGATATTCTATTTTTATCACAATATATTATGTTCAAATAAAGCTTTTCTTAATTAAATCTATTGTTTCCATTGATTATATGGTGGGGATAGTTCCTCGCTTAGATTAGGGGCGGCAAAAAGCAAAAATAGGTTCTCAAGTATAGAAACTATTGTTGGCTCACTAAGTGAGTGATATTACATGACCAACTGCCACAATCCCGGTATTAGATGCGACTTATCCATTGGGTAATTGCATTTCCACCACATACTATCCTCTCCGGGATGTTCTATAAACTTCTATTGAGAGGCTGTTGATTTATAATGTGACAAGCGACTTTAAGGTCATACTTTAACTATACTTCTATTCTTAGCGAATGTTGGCACAAGTGCCATTCCAACTCGTGCGATCTTTTATGAAGAGACCAGTCCAAACCGGACCGGACCACCCGAGTTAATCGGGTCCAGTCATTGACATCAACCAGGACTGGCCGGCATGGTCCTGAATCCAAGAGTTGACCGGTCGGACTATTCGGAACCATGGTCAAACTCTCGCTGCAAAATCACCACTTCTTCCGCTCCTCTTTGAACGGCGGGGAAGAGGTTATTTGTACGGGACAACGGGACCATCGCAACGAAACGGGCCCTTACCGTTCGACCCCCGTGTCGAGTCCTGGATTGACATTGCCCCCCTTGGTTTATAATAGATTTTTGATTGGAGTGCATCAGAGCTTATCTCCCTAGTATTTGTTGCAATTTTGCCCCACTGTGCGGAAGCCAAATGATCAAGACTTTGGGCAACTTCAACTCGCCGTAATATTCTTTCTTGCTATCAACCAATAACGAAAGGGCGAAATGGCCGAACATATAGAGAACTTCAGGGACTTCATCCCTCATGAGAAAGAACCTGTTTCCCGTCATTAGCCCATAGCGTATGATGAGTTTCACCCTAGTATACGCCTCCGAACTTGGAGAGTGCAAAGAGGCCTAGCCGATACGGGACTGTAGTATAATCAAGAACCAGCCAACAATATCTCACCATCACATAAGAGATAACCCCATAGGACGGAATGAGATAGGAAAGAAACTATTGTGACTAAGCCGTTGTTTGAGGACAATGGGAGACTTGGACGGTAGCAAGAAATTCAACTGAGTTCGTTTGGAACGCCCGAGTGATATCCCATGAATGAATGGGCGGCCCTAAGACCTTGTGCCGGGGCAGCTAATCTGGGCTAGGGAGAAAGATAGTATTTATCCAGAAAGCATACCCTGCCCCGCACTCCAACTAACAGGCCGCACACACGGGAAAACCCTCCGGATTCAACATAAGGCTTGGTCTTCCTTCTTCTCCTGCTCCTTCCCCCATCCTCATCCTTCCGGTAACAACGCTTTCGGAAACGAGGAGAAGTTTCGGCAAACGACTCCCCTCTCCACTTCTGATTCAACCTTTTACCTTGTTTTTTTTCTCTGCTCCCATTAGGCGCCTTTGTCCGCACTGCTTGGAAAAGAAGGTAGTCGGGTTCCTAGGACGATATTTTGTTCCGATTAGAACTCCGATTAAGCGCTTCCTAACTCCATCCCGCGCGTCCCAAGTATCCGATCATTGATCGAGTACCCCTCTCATTCAGCACCTTTAGGCTTCTACTCCTCTACCTATTCTTTACTCGCCTCCTCCTTCGCTCTTGCACTCCCCTCTCTCCACTCCTATAATTACATTTCCTCGGAGCTTTCCCCGAGTCGACGAAGCCTCGAGGTTGGTATCTCGGGCCCTCGCGATTCTTTCCCGTCGTCGATTCATTAATTCATTCGTTCATCCATCCATCCATCCCATCCATCCTTTCATCCTTCCATTCACCCATCGACCACCTAGTGGCTTTTATTAATCCAGGTCCTTCAATAAAGATGGCCACCCAATATCCAAAGTTTGCTCCAGAAGGATCAGCGGAGTGTAGGGACCCCCCAGCCTCCCCCGCCCCTTGAGTATGCTCAATATAGAGCGAATACTAATAGTCGCTCTAGCCGCTCCCAGGATCCCCGTTTCCGCTCTGGAGCATTTCCTGAACAGCGCCCCGGCCATCTCGGGCCCGGCTGGCCCCATCACTCATCGTATGTCGGGTTGGTTTCCTGGCAAGCGCGTCGGAGGGGTAGTCGTTCCGGATCCTAACCTGGTGGCGGAGGTTACTGGGTCTCTGGAAACTTCTGCGGGGACACTTATTCCCGATCCTAGCGTCGCACCAGAGGACAATATTGTTCCGATCCCTAGTGTTGACGACAGTGCCCCAAGTGAAGTTGACATTTTCGCTGGTGGTGCCATACCTTCAGTATTGCCCGGGGGTGGCGTCAGTGAACAGCCATTACCATGCGGTATGCCTGAGTTGCATGACCCGAGCTATATGTCTGGTATAAGTGGGGTTTGTCCTGCCTGGCCGGTAGCCAAAGATGCCGAGCTCCCTCCCTACATTAGTGATATGAAGGACTTCGACATGGTTAAGGCTTTTACACCGAATACGCTTGTGGCCAGCCAGACCCCAGAGGCTGTTGGTTTGTGGGAGGTTCCTGAGGGCGCCCCGATTACTAGCGTTAATACTGTCTTTGAGAACACCGGGCTCCCGACCCCCATCCATCCACCTATTCTCGCTACTGTTTCTGTTGAGCAAGAGGAGACCATCAACAGTGCTAGTCCTTTGTCTCTCGTTGAGAATTTAGATAGGCCTCCCTCTCCGGGTGCGCTACCTGTCGAATTAGAGTCAACGGGGTGTAACGGCGAGTGGGCCGCATTTGCAGGAACTCCGACCGAAGAAAACCAAGAGCGAACCACCTCATCGAGCACCGAAAACTGCCAACCTATAAATCCAATTGGGGCTTCCATCGAAGTGGACGAAGCTGAGATCAAGAGCACCAGCCACATCAATCCCAATCCTATTAGTCAATCTAAACCTCCCTCAACTGATGAGCTGGCGGGAGCGGATGGGGGTGCCATCAAATTTTCTTTCAAAAAAGATTCCGCAATTGGTGCAACTTTTGGGAGTGATGCCGAACCACCTCTAGAATCTGATGCGTGCCACACAGTATTAGAGCTAGTGGTCCAAGAGCCCGCCTCCCCTAAGCACTTTCTGGATGGACATCAATTACATATCCCTCCACCGATCAATCACAATTCAAACTTCGCAAGTCCAACAAAGTTTCTCCCTGGCGCGCCCAAAGCCAACACGGCCGATTTGAGAAATGAAGATTCCAATTCGTCAGGTTCAGTGAGACCTCAGGCAGGACATGGGGAAGTGGGTACTCCGGGAACCAGGGAGAGTTCTTCCGAGGACACTGCTACAATCAGCGCTGTTATAGAGGGCGACTCCTCGCCAACTATCTCCGATGTGCTTGCTGTTAGGATGGAGCCGACGGCTGAAGAGGCCACCTCCACAGAAGCTCCGATGGATGAAAGTCAACCTCAAACACCCGGAGATATCTCTGGGAATTACCAACTTCCAAGTGAAAGGCAAGTTCAAGCCAGGGAGGGCACCTCCGGTACGGTGCCTTTCATCACGGACGATTCCAACTTCGACGACCTCCAGGATTCCGATGAGGAAACGAGTATAGTCGAGCCAACCAAGGGCAGTAGATTCCATAGGCCTCCATCACCAATCCCGCACCGCCTCAACTGGTCGCTACACAGGTCGGCGCCCCTGACCATACCAGTCCCGGATACAATGCTTCAATTCTTCTTTTCAAGTAAACCCCCAGCCCCCAAGTGGGCACCTCCCACTCTATATTTCCCAGGAGGCCGCATAGTCAACTCCGTTGATCCTGACTATCGCTTCTTCGATGAGGTAGCGCTGTTCCAACCTTGCCCGCGGCCTAGCGCCTATGCACGGAAGACTCCCTTGCCCCGTGATAATTCCCAAGACGCACGCGGGTTAATCCCACCGAAACCAAAAGAAAAAAGAAAACTTTCCATATACGATTTCATTGACAAGATCAGCCGGGTTGGGAAAGTCGTGGACCCGCAAATCGCTATCAATGCAAAGTCTGTGGAAGATTTTGTGAAAGCCTACTACATAGTAGGGCCCAACGGGGAGCCCCTGCTGAACAATCCTCCAAAAGGAGCTATTCCACAAGTCAAAATCCAGCACGAATGGATTCCCACGAGCATTGTGGAGCGGCATCGAATAGAGCGGGTTATTAGGTTACTTGATTTGGAGATATCTCCAGCGACTAGAGCGGCTCTGTTCTGGATCCTGATTGAGAGGCAGACAGAAAGGACTCGTGTCCTATTGAAGTATCTTGCCGAATACCCAGAGCCAAAGCTCAAAGATGTTGAAACGAAGTTAATCTCGTGGGGATATTTGCCAGGGAAAGACCAGACGATGGAAGATAGGATTGCCATTGAACGCAAGCGCCCCACCAACTGATTCGTTTTGAGATCAAATACTAACATGAGAGTAGATGCACCAATGGACTCCAAGGATGTGATCAAATCAGAGGTGGTGGAGGAGACCCAGTGGCTGCTTGACGCTCTCGGAGAAGCTGCAGGACACCAGAAAACACGAAAATTCCTCGCTCCGTTTATGGCAGATTATAGTATTCGCAACATGGGCTTTTTCGGCTTGATGGGATCCGATAAAATGATTGAACTTGTCGAGGGACTTTGCAACTGCCTTCAGATGGGGGAAAATGGCTCCAACCTCCCGAGTTTCCCTATCCAGATGGGATGTTGGAGCCTCCTGAACGACTTGAGACCATCAGCGTTTGTTGCAAGGTCTACTTCTCTCTGTGATCTAGAATATTTGTATGTGGTTACCCAACGCGCAGAAGTGCAGCCAGAGCTTTTGGAAGTAGTGGCGCGGGTGATGGCCCCGATTCTGAAACATATCTCCGAACATGACGATATACCGCTTCGACGCGAAATACCGGAAGAGGTGATGCGATCTCTGGAACAGACGGGAAATGCCCAAATCGCTCGCTACCTAGAGGCACAGCTTCCCCCCGCTATGCCGACTACCCTGGAGCTAGCGGTTCCGAAGAGAGCGAGAATTGAGAGCTACGAAGAAGAGCAGGCTAGGTTGGAGGCAATAAAGCTAAAGGAACGCCAAGAGGTGATGAGGGCGCGAGTGCGATATATGAAAGAGGGCATTCCGTGTGATTTGGCAGTCCACCCGGCGGAGATATATTCGCCTAGCAGGAGGCGTCGTAAGCTTCTTGAAGGAAAAGCGCGCATTTCCCGGTCATCGAAGAGAAGGGCTGGTATAACAAGGACTCTGGGGGATGAGGAGGAAAGAGAGCCTCTTGGAGAGGCGGCGATTGCACCAACAAATATCAAACCAAGAGTTACCAGAAAACGTGGGAGAGAGGAAACCCCTGGTCCCTCTGAGGTCTCATCGCCAGGGGACGTTACCAGCACAAGACCAAGAAGCAAGAGGGTACGTTTTGCGCTAAACCTGCCAACGGTCGAAGAACCTCTTCAGCCAGTTCCACATAAGCCGAGCCGGAATACCCGCGAATCAGACTCGGACGCCTCAGATCCTCCCAGCGAGGGTGACGGCAGTGATTGGGATCGGGGTGGGCGGAAATCGAGGCCTGCGGCAGTTCGGAAAGCAATCCTGATGGCCGATCATGACGACCAATCCGGCAAGGGTGAGGATGAGGGACCGCAAACTAGGGCATCCACCTCGGTGTCAAAGAAGGGTATGAAAAAGAGTGCAACAACTGGGAAGGCCAAAGCGGCGCAAATTCCTAGCGATATATCGAAGCCCATAGAAGCAAGCGCGACACGAGCACTTTCACCGGTCTACGGGACTCCACAAGGAGACCTGGCAGCGCCAAGTTGGATCCTACCAAACCTTGACAACGGGAGTGGTGAGGCGGATGAGGGACATCCCAGAGGGGGGTCGGCTCGGGCACAGAAGGAGGTGAAGAAAAGGGGTGGTATCAGCGGTGAAGATAAGACCCCAAAGAGTTTATCTACTAAGTCCCGGCCAGGGGTTCACACACCCTTGGAATCTCCAGTCATGGAACCCCTCCAGAAACCCTCCAGGAAACAGCACAATAAGCGGGGATACGAAAGCGACTCTTCCTCATCCGACGAAGGCGATAATGACGATGCCTATGATCCGCCCCAAACTCATCGCAACAAAAAAAGCAAGGTGTCAAAGCGCGCTAAGCACAAGGGTTCCCGCAAAATTAAAATTAAAACCGAGAAAGAGGCCCCCCCTGCCGGGGTACGCGCCGGAACCGTGAAAGCCAAAACAGGGCCGAAAGGGAGACAACCCCGATTACCGATCCAGAGAGATGAGAGCGATATTAGTGATGAGGGTGAGGACGATAAGCCTCGATCACCACTGCCCAAGGTATCTGTGCCTGGGAACGAGAGTGATATCAGCGACGAAGGTGACACCCCGAAGCCAACATCCATCGTCGCCCTACCGGGACCTCACACACCCCCGCTGCTTCCAGTCCCGCAGCCGCCCCTCCGGAGGTCACCCCGGAAACATCACCCTAAGAGAACATACGAATCTGACTCTTCCTCATCCGACAAAGACGATAGTGGTGATTGCTATGTACCCCGGGCCAGCCGCAGCACCAAACGAACCAGGGCCTCGGAGGGGGTCGGTAAACAAGACCTCGGTCAAAATGCGCCTAAAGCCGAGAAACCGCAACGGCCTCCACCCACACAGTGCATAAAGACTGAACCTGTCGCGAAAGCGGTGGCAAAGAAAGCCGGGGCCCGATCAGCTGCAGCAAAGAAAGCCGATGCCCGATCGGCTGCGGCAAAAAAGGCGGCTGCAACGAGGGCTGCGAATCACCAAGCTTTGGTGGACAAGATCACAGCAGAGCTAGAGGCTGAGGTACAAAGGGCTGCGGATGCTGGTGGGTACCAACCAGGCGCAGTGACTAAAACTCAACTTAAGTCTCGAATGAAGAGGGAGAAGGAGAACATCAAACAGGAGGAGACGCGGGAGAGGTTGGAGGCCGCAGCGGCTAGGAGGGAACAATCGGCTGAAGCCAAGCAGATCGCGGCGGCAGAGAAACAGGCTGCGGCAGCCAAAAAGCGAGCGGCCACTATTGCTGCAAAGAAGGTTGCAATTAGCGAGAAGATACAGTCGAGATCTCAAAGAACGGTTGAGACAAAAACTGCTAATGCCAATATAAGGGACGGAGGTGGGACGGCTCGGGGGAGAGTGGCAAAGGTAAAAGTTGAACGGGCTGCAGCCGAATCGGCCTCTGGAAGAAACGAAGAAAACCAGGCGAGCACACCTGAGACCGTGTTGGAGGGCCAGAATGTTGATCACGGAGAGAGTTCCAGAGCCGGTGAACAGGACGCGGAGGAGTCTGACTATGGGGCCGCTAAAAAGGGGAAGCGCCGCAAGCGCAATCCTAAGAAATAAGCATATGCTTTTGGGCGTTCTTTAGCCTTTGCGTTTGCCATTCGCCCCCTGTTTCACTTGAGTGGGCACTTGATTAAGCGGTCACCGGTTCAGCAATTTGACAGTCATCTACTGAAACAAGTACGATATTTGATTTAGCGAGCACTTGATTTAGCGAGCACTTGATTTAGCCGGAATTGGTTCCTGTCATCATCTCACAATCCCTAATAATCCCCGTCCCTCCCACTCAGAACGTATCCACCCCTCCAAAAGGTTAGCAACTCCCTTCGCTCCTACCCACCTCGAGCTAACTACTAACTACTAGTCCCAGGCTACAAGCACCCGAAAGCACGAATTTTGAGTTTGTATGGGCGCTCAGACAATCCCAGGGGTTTTCACATGTATTCTTTTAATTCCTACTTACGAGTAATTCTTGCCTAGGACGAGTACTCCCTGGATTAGTCTGTCACCCTCTCAAGCAAAAGATGACGGTCATTACGGGCACCCATCATCTAATTCTGAAGAGCAGCCAATTATTTACTCTCCGGTCCTCGCATGTGTTATCATCCATCTTAAAAAAGCTGTCAGAGGTATAACTTCTCGGGGAGTTCTTTTCCAACCCGAACCCGATTTGCAACATTCCTACTTTGACGCATACACTAACTTTACCTCTGTTACAGCCTCAATCTAAACCCCCGCCCCGGCGTCGTGGGGGAAGAAAAAACCCCCATGCAAAATTACCGAATAGACTCTTGCACCAAAGCAAAGGTGTGCAAGAGTAAGCTAAGCGTTGTTTGTTTTTTATTCGACTATTCTCAAAAGTTATGTGCTCTTTATGTTGTATTTAAGTTTTTCCTCTCGGGGGGCCGTGGATAAGGGTGTACGAGAGTGCTTAAGTTATTTTACATGTTTATTTATTCTACGCTTCGTGAGCAATGAATAAATAATGTTATGTAAATAATAATATACAACAAAATAACAAAAACTGACAAAGCGGAAATCGGCTCTTTGGCCTTGAATCTCTTGTGAATCACTGGCGCTCTCCAGATTCCAACACCTATAACTCCTAGGCGTAGAAGATGCTAATGGGGATCGGAGAATTCCCCGTAGCCGGGCACACTGTGATTGTCACGAGAAGAGGGGTTGATGATTTACCAAGGGGGGTAGAAAAGAGGGGAAAGCGGGGTAGTGGCCATTGCGTGAGAACTTATGGAAATGGTGTGATAGTGTTGAGGCCATGCGTGGAAGACTGAAGATTGGTTGTGTATTTAAAGACTCCCCTCTGCCCGTCATTGTAGAAACGTAGGCCAAGAAGAAAGTTATAATTTAGTCTTTGATATAGTCTATTGCATCCCCAAGCACTCCTCTTTGTCAACGCTGCACATTCCCATTCGCGAAAATTTGAGAGAATCTGGGGCGGATGCTTCAACTATCGCCCGAGTGCTCTTAATAGTGATGGGCACGATCAGATCATGATCAAGCAGAGCCTCCATGATCTGATCGATTTGCTCGATCATAGGTACTACTGAATCATGCTCGACAATCATCGAGTATACTAGATCATCTGGAATCATGAGCGATGACTCTACTAGTCTTACTATTAGCGGCAGTGTTCCCAAGCGTCCAGTCCGTCCGTCTTTTGCCTAGGACGGGACGGACGCCAAATTTGCGGCCCTTGGACGAGACGGACGCCAAATTGTAGTCCGTCCTAACCCATGCCCGGGACGGACGG
>Ga0307509_10000641_pt1 | contig 59448 bp, 53 predicted proteins | sample 10_EM_MG_FD_202245 | JGI IMG/M metagenome (GOLD analysis project Ga0307509, IMG submission 202245) | Populus trichocarpa ectomycorrhiza microbial communities from riparian zone in the Pacific Northwest, United States - 10_EM | ecosystem: Host-associated > Plants > Roots > Unclassified | place...
CGTCCGCACGAATGTTGGGCTTCGAAGACTCTGCCCAACCTACGACACCCGCCAACCTGCGATACCCGTGCCCCTCAACTCAGGGCAGAACTTTCGCGCAGATATCTATGAGGGCGCCCGGGAAAATACCAAGGGCGAGCACGGCGATGCCGTTGATGCTGAGCACTGCCCGCAGTACGCCGCCGGCCTGGATCTCGGTGGCGTCCGCGAGTTCATCGAAATACATGAGCTTGATGATGCGCAGGTAGTAGTAGGCGGCGACGACCGAGAACAGCACCGCGACGGCGGCCAGCCAGGACAGGCCGACGTTCACCACCGCGCCGATCACGGCGACCTTCGCCCAGAAACCGACGAACGGGGGCACACCGGCCGTGCTGAACATCAGCATCAGCATGACCAGGGCGAACCACGGGCTCTTGCGGTTCAGGCCTTTGTAGTCGTCCAGCTTGTCGGCTTCGAAGCCGTCGCGGGCCAGCAGCAGGATCACGCCGAACGAACCGACCGCCATGATCACGTAGGTCAACGTGTAGAACATCGCAGCGCGATAGCCCTCGGCCGTGCCCGCGAGAATACCCAGCAGGATGAAGCCCACGTGCGAGATCGCCGAGTAGGCAAGCATGCGTTTGAGGTTGGTCTGCGCGATCGCGACGATATTGCCCAGTGCCATCGACAGCACGGCCAGCACGATAAGCATGCCCTGCCAGTCGGCCACCATGTCGCCGAGGCCTTCGGCGAGCACGCGGATGGCCAGAACGAACGAGGCGATCTTCGGCGCCGAGCCGATGAACAAAGTCACCGGGGTCGGAGCGCCGTGATACACGTCGGGTACCCACATGTGGAACGGCACCGCGCCGAACTTGAACGCGATGCCGGCGATGATGAACACCAGGCCGAACACCAGGCCGAGCTTGCTCGGATCGCCCTCATGCAGCGCCAGCGCAATCTCGTCGAGCTGCAGCGTGCCGGTCATGCCGTAGATCATGGAGAAGCCGTACAGCAGCGTGCCGGAGGCAATGGCGCCGAGCACGAAATACTTCATCGCCGATTCGGCCGCAATCCCCGAGTCCCGGTCGAACGCGACCATCGCATAAAGCGACAGCGACAGCAGCTCGACGCCCAGGTAAACCGTCACCAGGCTGCCGGCCGAAATCATCACCATCACGCCGAGCAGCGCGACCAGGCCAAGCACGAAGTACTCGCCCTTGAACAGGCCGCGGCGCCGCAGATAATCGTGCGAATACAGGAACGCCACCGCGACCGTGCCGTAGGAGAACAGCTTGAGCACGGTGCTCATCGGATCCACGACGAACGTGCCGCTGAACGCCGAAACACGCACGTCGACACCGTTCTGCACTGTCACGATGGCGGCGCCCACCAGGGTGAGCAGCGACAATGCGTAGGTCACCCAGCGCGTGCGCTCGCTGAGGAATACATCGATCAGCAGGATGGCGCACACGGCCGTCAACACGAAGATTTCGGCCGAGGCGGCGCCAAAGTCGAGGCTGGTGATTGCTGATTCCGTCATGAAGATGATCGACTTGGGGTTGGCACGGTCAGAGTTTGGTGTGGATGATCTGCTGCACGAGGTGTTCCACCGTCGGGCGCATCACGTCCAGCAGCGGCGCCGGCCACGCACCCAGCAGCAGCACCGCGAGGGCCAGCACGCCGAGCACGAAGAACTCGCGGCCGTTGATGTCCTTCAGTTCGGCGACATGGTGATTGGCAACGGGTCCGAAGATGACACGCTTCACCATCCACAAGGTATACGCCGCGCCGAGGATCAGCGTCATCGCGGCCAGAAATGCGTACCAGAAATCGGCGCGGAAGCTGGCCAGGATCACCAGGAATTCGCCGACGAAGCCGGACGTGACCGGCAGGCCCGAGTTCGCCATCGCGAACCACACCATGAATGCGGCGAAGATCGGCATGGTGTTGACCACGCCGCCATAGGCGCTGATCTCGCGGCTGTGCACGCGGTCGTACAACACGCCGACGCAGAAGAACATCGCGCCGGAAATCAGGCCGTGCGAAATCATCTGCACCATCGCGCCATCGAGTCCCATCGCTGCGCCTTTCAGGTCACCGTTCACGCTGACCAGTTCGAACACCAGGAACGAACCGAGCGTCACGAAACCCATGTGCGCAATGGATGAGTACGCGATGAGCTTCTTCATGTCCTGCTGCACCAGCGCCACGAAGCCGATGTACACCACGGCGATCAGCGACAGCGAGATCACCAGCCAATCGAGCTGCGCGCTGGCATCCGGCGTGATCGGCAGGGAAAAGCGCAGGAAGCCGTAACCACCCATCTTCAGCATGATGGCGGCGAGGATGACCGAACCGCCCGTCGGCGCTTCGACATGCGCGTCCGGCAACCAAGTGTGTACCGGCCACATCGGCACCTTCACCGCGAAGGCCAGCATGAACGCAATGAAGATCAGCACCTGCGCGTTCAGCGCGATCGGCAGTTGCTGGAAGTCGGCGATGGAGTAGCTGCACTGCCCCGTCTTGCAAGTCTGCAGGTACAGATAGATCAGGGACACGAGCATGAACACGGAACCGAGGAACGTGTACAGGAAGAACTTGAGGGTCGCGTACACGCGGCGCGCGCCGCCCCAGATGCCGATGATGATGAACATCGGGATCAGCATGGCTTCCCACAGCACGTAGAACAGCAAGGCGTCGAGCGAGGCGAACACGCCGATCATCAGCCCTTCGAGAATCAGGAACGCGGCGAAGTAGTGATTCGGCTTCTTCTCGATCACCGTCCAGCCGGCCACGACCACGAGCGGCGTAATGAACGTCGTCAGCACGATGAGCGGCATTGAAATGCCGTCGACGCCGAGCGCATACCAGGCATTGAACGCACCGATCCACGGCAAGCGTTCGACGAACTGCATCTGCGCCGTCGCCATGTCGAAGTGCGTGTAGAGCTGGGTGGAGATCAGGAACGTCACCGCAGTGGTGAGCAGCGCGATCCAGCGGCCCAGTGCGGCGCTGCGGTCGCCGAGCGCGAGCATGACCACGCCGCCGGCGATCGGCAGCCACATCAGCACACTCAAAATAGGCCAATCAAGTTGCATGTCAGGCGTTCTTAATCTTGTTCGGTGACTTGGGTCGGGTGGATCAACGCAGCACGTACCAGGCAAGCAAAGCCGACAGGCCAATGATCATGGTAAAGGCGTAGTGATACAGATAGCCGGTCTGCCAGCGGCGGAAAATACCGGACATCCACCCCACCAGCCGCGCCGAGCCGTTGACCAGCGCGCCGTCGATCAACGCCTCGTCGCCGACGCGCCAGAGCGCGGCGCCGAGCCCGCGGCTGCCGCCGGCAAACACGGCCTGATACGCCTCGTCGAAATAGAATTTGTTGGCCAGCAACTTGTAGAGCGGCGCGAGTGCGGTAGCGATCTTGCCGGGGATTTCCGGCTTCTTCACGTAGAACAGCCAGGCGAGGAACCAACCGAGCAGCGCGAGGTACACCGGCGGCGCCTGCAATGCGTGCACGATGAACTTGACCGGGCCGTGGAACTCTTCGGCGAGGTGGCCGAGCACATCATGCGCCGGCAAGACGAAAATCGCGGGGCCGAAATACTCGCCGAACAGCATGGGTCCGATGGTGAACCAGCCGATCGCAAGCGACGGGATGGCCAGCAGGATCAGCGGCAGCGTCACCACCCACGGACTTTCGTGCGGAGGGCCGCTGTGATGGGCGTGCGAATCGTCGCTGCCGTGCGCCCCATGAACATCAGCGGGCTCGTGATGAGGTGCATGGGCATCGTGAGCTACCGCGTGAGCGGGCGCATGGCTGCCGTGTTCGTCATGCGCGTCCTTGCCGAAGCGCTCCGGACCATGGAACGTCATGAACACCAGGCGGAAACTGTAGAACGCCGTGACGAAGACACCGAGGAACACGCACCAGTAAGCGTACGTCGCGCCCCACGCATGCGACTCCGCGACCGCTTCGATCAGCGCATCCTTGGAGAAGAAGCCGGATGTGCCGGGAAAGCCGATCAGCGCCAGCGTGCCGATGACGCAGGTCCAGTAAGTGATCGGCAGGTACTTCCTCAGGCCGCCCATCTTGCGCATGTCCTGCTCGTGATGCATCGCGATGATCACCGAGCCGGCCGCAAGGAACAGCAACGCCTTGAAGAACGCGTGCGTCATCAGGTGGAAAATCGCGCCGCTGTACGCCGACACGCCGAGCGCCACCGTCATGTAGCCGAGCTGCGAAAGCGTCGAGTAGGCGACGACGCGCTTGATGTCGTTGTTGACCAGGCCGAGCAGGCCCATGAAGAACGCCGTCGTCGCGCCAATCACCAGCACCGTCGACAGCGCGGTCTCGGACAGCTCGAACAGCGGCGACATGCGTGCGACCATGAAGATGCCGGCGGTGACCATCGTCGCAGCGTGGATCAGCGCCGAAATCGGCGTCGGACCTTCCATCGAATCCGGCAGCCACACGTGCAGCGGCATCTGCGCGGACTTGCCCATCGCGCCGACGAACAGGCAGATGCAGATCACGGTGATCGCCTGCCATTCATGGCCGGGGATGATCTGCATGGTGTTCGCGACGATGGTGTCGCGCATGCCGAACACCGTCGCATAGTCGAGCGAACCGGTGTAGTACGCGACGCCGGCGATACCCAGCAGGAAGCCGAAGTCGCCGACGCGGTTGACCAGGAACGCCTTCATGTTCGCGAAGATCGCAGTCGGGCGCGTGTACCAGAAACCGATCAGCAGGTACGAGACGACGCCCACCGCTTCCCAGCCGAAGAACAGCTGCAGAAAATTGTTGGACATCACCAGCATCAGCATCGAGAACGTGAACAGCGAGATGTAGGCGAAGAAGCGCTGGTAACCGGCGTCTTCGCGCATGTAGCCGATGGTGTAGACGTGCACGCACAGCGACACGAACGTCACCACGACCATCATCATCGCCGTCAGCCGGTCGACGAGAAAGCCGATGTCCATGCGGATGCCATCGCTGACCAGCCAGGTGTAGACGCTCGCGTTGTACGTCGGCACGCCTTCCAGCAGCTGCTTGAGCACCACGATCGACAGCCCGCACGCCACGGCGACGCCGGCAATCGTGACCGTGTGCGCACCCGCGCGGCCGATGACGCGTCCGGCGAAACCGGCCAGCAGCGCAGCGAGCAGCGGCGCGAGGACGATGGTGAGAAGTATGGATTGCGAGATCACTGCTTCAGCCTTTCATCGTGTCGAGCTGTTCGACGTTGATGCTCTTGCGCTCGCGGAACAGCACCACCAGGATGGCCAGGCCGATCGCCGACTCCGCGGCTGCGACCGTCATGATGAAGAACACGAAGATCTGGCCGTCCAGGTCGCCCAGGTGGCGCGCGAACGCCACGAAGTTGAAGTTCACCGCCAGCAGCATCAGCTCGATGCACATCAGCAGCAGGATGACGTTCTTGCGGTTGATGAAAATGCCCGCCACGGCCAGCGCGAACAGCAGCCCGGCGAGTAGCAGCGTGCTCTCCAGCGGAATCATGTTTCCTTCTCCGACTTCATCTTGACGATGCGGATGCGGTCTGCGGCGTGCACCGCCACCTGCGCCGCGATGTCCTGCACCTTGAGTCCGGCGCGATGCCGCATCGTCAGCACGATGGCCGCGACGATGGCGATCAGCAGGATCACCGCCGCCAGTTCGAACGGATACAGGTACTTCGTATAGAGCAGCTCACCCAGTGCCTGCGTGTTGCTGTACCCCTCCACGGCGACCGACGGGGCCGCGTCCGTGCTGCCGCCCAGGTGCTTCACCCACACGACGCTGCCGATTTCGAACACGACCAGCGCCGTGATGATGAAACCCAGCGGCGCAGAGCGAGTGAACCCTTCGCGCAACTGCGCGAAGTTGACGTCGAGCATCATGACGACGAACAGGAACAACACCATCACCGCACCGACGTAGACGAGCACCAGCACGATAGCCAGGAACTCCGCTTCCATCAGCAGCCAGATCACCGCGCTGTTGAAGAACGCGAACACCAGGAACAACGCCGCGTGCACTGGATTGCGCGCGGTGATGACGCCCACCGCCGCCACGACCAGCACGGCGGAGAAAACGTAGAAAAGCACTTGCGTAATGGTCATGGCATTCAGCGATAGCGAGCGTCGGCGGCCTTGTCCGCGGCGATCATGGCTTCGTAGCGCTCGCCGATGGCGAGCAGCTTGTCCTTGGTCATGATGTTCTCGCCGCGATTCTCCATGTGGTACTCATGGATGCGCGTCTCGACGATGGCGTCCACCGGGCAGGCTTCTTCGCAGAAGCCGCAGTAGATGCACTTGAACAGATCGATGTCGTAGCGCGTCGTGCGGCGCGTGCCGTCGGCGGCCACGTCGGATTCGATGGTGATGGCCAGCGCCGGACACACCGCCTCGCACAGCTTGCAGGCGATGCAGCGTTCCTGGCCGTTCGGATAGCGGCGCTGCGCGTGCAAGCCGCGGTAGCGCGGGGATTGCGGCGTCTTTTCTTCCGGATACTGCACGGTGATGTTGGGGCGCGCGGCGAACTGCCGCAGCGTGATCCACAGGCCGGCAAACAGCTCGGTCAGGAAAAAAGTCTTGAGGACGTAGGGCATTCTCATGCGATTACTCCAGTCCAGCCCAGGGTCCGACGCGGTAATACACGAGCACGCCCTCGAGCGTGATCCACACCAGCGTCACCGGAATGAACACTTTCCAGCCCAGGCGCATGATCTGGTCATAGCGATAGCGCGGGAAAGTGGCGCGGAACCACAGGAAGCAGAACAGGAAGAAGACGACTTTCAGCGCGAGCCAACCGAAGTGCGGCGCAGCCAGCCAGGCCAGAAAACCCGGCAGCGGATAGCCATCGAACGGCGACAGCCAGCCGCCGAAGAAGAACACCGACGTCAGCGCCGAAATCAGGATCATGTTCACGTATTCGGCGACGAAGAACACCGCGAACGCCATGCCCGAATACTCGACGTGGAAACCCGCGACGATTTCCGATTCGCCTTCCACCACGTCGAACGGCGCGCGGTTGGTTTCCGCGATGCCGGAGATGAAGTACACGACGAACAGCGGCAACAGCGGCCAGAAGAAGTAGCTGAAGGATCCGCCGCGCTGCGCCTCGATGATCTCGCCCAGGTTGAGCGAACCGGCGGCCATCACGACGCCGACGAGCGCGAAGCCCATCGCGATTTCATATGCAACCATCTGCGCCGCCGCGCGCATCGCGCCGAGGAACGCGTACTTCGAATTCGTGGCCCAGCCCGCGAGGATGACGCCGTACACGCCCGTCGACGTCAGCGCGAGGATATACAGCAAGCCGGCGTTGATGTTCGACACTGTAAAGCCGGGCCACAGCGGCACGACGGCCCAGGTGCATAGCGCCGGAATCAGCGCGAGCAGCGGCGCGGTCAGGAACAGGTACTTGTTCGAGCTGGCCGGAATGATGATTTCCTTCAGCATCAGCTTGAGCACGTCCGCGAACGGCTGCAGCAGGCCGAATGGACCCACGCGGTTCGGACCGATGCGCGCCTGGATGGAGCCGATGACGCGGCGTTCGGCCAGCGTCAGGAATGCCATGCACAGGATGACGCTGATGAACAGGATGAGCGCGACGACGCCGTACCAGACGACGGCCTGCGCCCACTGCGGCAGGAACGCCAGCAGGTCGGTAGCGAATTCGGGAATGCCGCTCACTGGCTCTTCTCTCTCTGGCCCTTCCCTCGCACGCCGGCGCCGCGCTGGGCCTCGGGCGTGTTTTGCAACGCCGGCGAACGGCGCACGACTGCATCGACTTGATAGATCGGCACATCGCGCAGCGCCGCAGGCGCAGTCAACGCGAGCTTCGATTGCAACGTGCGCGCGGCAACCTTCGGCGTTGCATCGGCGACGTCGCTCGCCAGCTTGCGCACCTCTTCGGTGATCTGATCGGCGCTGTTGTAATCGAAGGCCGGCAGATTCAGCAGATTGCCCAGCACGCGCAGCACCTTCCAGGCGGGGCGCGACTCGCCCACCGACGTCGCAGCGCCTGGCACGCTCTGCCAGCGGCCTTCGAGATTTACGTACGTGCCATACGTCTCCGCGAACGTGCCGATCGGCAGGATGACGTGCGCGTACTCCTTCGCGGTGGAATACGGCGACAACGCGACGACGCATTCGGCGGCTTTCAGCGCTTCGAGTGCGGCGGGCGCTGCGATATCGAGTTGCGGTTCGATGCCACCCATCAGGATATAAGCCTTCAAGCGGGCGGCAAGCATGTCGGCAACGTTGAGACCCGAGGCTTGCGTCGCACGACCGCCCGCACCGCGTAACGGCAGAGCACCTGCGAGATGCGCGCCGACTGCGTTGCCGCCTTCCGGCAGATAACCCAGCGTCGCGCCGGTCACCGCGGCGAGCGCCGCCGCGACGAGGCGCAGGTCCGCGAACGCCGGATCGCGCAGCGCAATCGCACCCAACAGGATCAGGCGGCGCGAGCCGTCGCTCAATTGCTGCGCGACAGCTTTGTGAGCATCGCTGGGCTGCGCATTGACAAGCAGTCCGGCAACCGAATCCGGTGCCGCTTTGCCGGTCACGCCAACCGCCGCCGCGGTGATCGCGGTCAGGTGCTCGAACATGTCGAGACCGTTCGAGGCAAAGTAGCCTGCAACCGGGAACATGTATTCGTAGCGCTGTGGGTTGATGAACGAAATCTTCGCGCCCTGCGTCGCGGCAGCCTTGCGGATGCGGTGCGCCAGCAGCGGCACCTCCTTGCGCAGGTTCGAGCCGATGACGAGCACCGAGCTTGCCTGTTCGAGTTCGCCGATCGAGCACCCGAGCGCCGGATACAGCGGATCGCTCGCCTCGTCACGGAAATCCGTCCGGCGCAGGCGGTGATCGATGTTCGAGCTGCCCAGGCCGCGCGTCAGCTTGGCGAGCAGATACAGTTCTTCGAGCGTGGCGCTCGGCGCGGCAAGCGCGCCGATCTGTGCGCCGCCGTGCTGTTTGGCGATGCGGCCAAGCTTTTCGGCGACCCAGCCCAGGGCCTGTTCCCAATCGACTTCCTGCCACACGCCGTTCTCGCGCAGCATGGGCCTGGACAAGCGATCGTCGCTGTACACGCCCTGGAAACTGAAGCGGTCGCGGTCGGCGATCCAGGTCTCATTCACGTCTTCGTTGTTGCGCGGCACGACGCGCATGATTTTTCCGCGCAGCACGTGCGCGTACATATTCGCGCCGACGCAGTCGTGCGGCGACACCAGCGGATGCTGCGTCAGCTCCCACGCCCGCGCGCGGTAGCGATACGGCTTGTTGTTGAGCGCGCCGACCGGGCACAAGTCGATGATGTTCGCCGACAGCTCGTGGTCCACGCTCTTCTCGATGAACGTGCTGATCTCGGTGTTCTCGCCGCGGCCGATGGTGCCGAGTTCCTGATAGCCCTGGATGTCCTGCGTGAAGCGCACGCAGCGCGTGCAGTGAATGCAGCGCGTCATGTCGGTGGAGACCAGCGGACCGAGGTTCTTGTCTTTGACGACGCGCTTGCGCTCGTTGTAGCGCGAGATGTCGCGACCGAAGCCCATCGCCAGATCCTGCAGCTCGCACTCCCCGCCCTGGTCGCAGATCGGGCAGTCCAGCGGATGGTTGATCAGCAGGAATTCCATCACGGCCTTCTGCGCCGCAATCGCCTTGGGCGACTTGGTGAACACCTTCATGCCTTCGGCAATCGGCGTCGCGCACGCCGGCATGGGCTTGGGCGCCTTCTCGACTTCCACCAGGCACATGCGGCAGTTGGCTGCCACGGGGAGCTTTTCGTGATAGCAGAAGCGCGGCACGTAGACGTCGTTCGCGTCCGTCACCTGGATCAGCATCTGACCCTTGCGCCCTTGCACCGGCACGCCGTTGACTTCGATATTGACCAGATCGTCGCTCATGATTCTTTGCGGTGTTCAGGCGGCGCGGAGTTTGTCGCGGGCCACGATGCTGTGGCCGTGTTCGATCATGTACTCGAACTCGTGGCGGTAGTGTTTCATGAAGCTCTGGATGGGCCACGCGGACGCATCGCCGAAGGCGCAGATGGTGTGGCCTTCGATCTTGCCGGCAACGTCGACGAGCATGTCCAGATCCTGCAGGCGGCCTTCGCCGGCGAGGATGCGCTTGAGCACGCGGTTCATCCAGCCCGTACCTTCACGGCACGGCGTGCACTGGCCGCAGGACTCGGCGAAATAGAAGCGCGAGATGCGCTCCAGCACGCGCACCATGCAAGTGGTTTCGTCCATGACGATCATCGAGCCGGTGCCGAGCGATGAGCCCACCTTGCGCAGCCCGTCGTAGTCCATGGTTGCGGTCTGCATGATCTCGCCCGGCACCACCGGCACCGAGACACCGCCGGGAATCACGGCCTTGAGCTTGCGGCCGTCGCGCACGCCGCCGCAGATTGCCATCAGTTCGGTGAACGGAATGCCCAGCGGCAGTTCGATGTTCTGCGGCTTGTTGACGTGGCCCGACACCGAGAAGACCATCGTGCCGCCGGAATTCGGTACCCCCAGGTCCATGAACCATTTCGCGCCCTTGCGCAGGATGGTCGGCACCGAGGCATAGCTTTGCGTGTTGTTGATCGTGGTGGGCTTGCCGTACAAGCCGAAATTTGCGGGGAACGGCGGCTTGAAGCGCGGCCGGCCCTGCTTGCCTTCGAGCGATTCGAGCAGCGCGGTCTCTTCGCCACAGATGTAGGCGCCCGCGCCGACGAACGTGTGCAGGTCGTAATCCACGCTCGAACCTTGAATGTTCTTGCCGAGCAAGCCGGCCGCGTACGCCTGCTTCAGCGCGTTTTCAAAGCGCGGCACCGGCTCGTCGAGGAATTCGCCGCGAATATAGTTGTAGCCGACGGTGGCGTTCATCACGTAGCCGCCGATGGCCATGCCTTCGATCAGCGCGTGCGGGTTGTAGCGCAGGATGTCGCGGTCGTGGCAGGTGCCGGGTTCGCTCTCGTCCGAGTTGCACACCACGTATTTCTGGATGGGCGACTGGCGCGGCATGAAGCTCCACTTCAGGCCGGTCGGAAAGCCTGCGCCGCCGCGGCCGCGCAAGCCCGATGCCTTCAATTCCTCGATGAGCTGTTCACGCGACGTCTTCTCGCGCAGGATTTTCTCCCACACGTCGTAGCCGCCGATCTTGCGGTACGTATCCAGATCCCACGAGCGCTCCATGCCGAGCGGCTCGAAGCACACCAGGTTCCGCGGATATGTCTTGGCCGGCGCTGCGCTGCTCATTTGTGGCGATCCAGAATCTCATCCACCGTCTCGGGCGTGAGGTTCTCGTAGTAGACGTGGTCGACCATCATCATCGGCGCGTTATTGCACGCGGCCAGGCATTCTTCCTCGCGCTTCAGGTAGAAGCGGCCGTCGGACGTGCTCTCGCCCACGCGGATGCCGAGGCGCTTCTCGACGTGGCTGAGAATTTCCTCGCCGCCGCACAGCATGCACGAGATGTTCGTGCACACCGAAATGTTGTGGCGGCCGACCGGCTTGGTCTCGAACATCGAATAGAACGTCGCTACCTCGTAAACCTGCACGTTCGGCAGGCCGATGTACGCGGCGACCGCGTCCATCGACTCGCGCGTCAGGTAGCCGCCGTTGTCGTGCTGCACCGTGCGCAGCGCGGCAAGCACGGCCGAGCGCTTGCGCTCGGGCGGAAACTTCGCAAGCCACTCGTCGATGTCGTGCTTCGCGTGGTCGGAGAGCCCATTGACGCTCTTCGGATGCTGCGTGCCACTGGAATTATCTGCACTCACCGGTCAATTTCCCCGAACACGATGTCCTGTGTGCCGATCACCGCCACCACGTCCGCGAGCAAGTGGCCCTGCACCATCTCTTCCAGCGCAGCCAGGTGCGGGAAGCCGGGGGCGCGACACTTCAAGCGGTACGGCTTGTTCGCACCGTCCGATACCAGGTAGATGCCGAACTCGCCCTTCGGCGCTTCGACCGCGGCGTACGTCTCGCCTTCAGGCACGCAGTAGCCTTCGGTGAACAGCTTGAAGTGATGGATCAGCGATTCCATGTCGTCCTTCATCTCTTCACGCGTGGGCGGCGCGATCTTGTGGTCGGACGTCATCACCGGGCCGGGATTCTGCTTCAGCCAATCCACGCACTGGCGCACGATGCGATTCGATTCCCGCAGCTCGGCCATGCGCACGAGATAGCGGTCGTAGCAGTCGCCGTTGAGGCCGATGGGAATGTCGAAGTCCATGCGATCGTAGACTGCGTACGGCTGCTTCTTGCGCAGATCCCACTCCACGCCGGAGCCGCGCAGCATGGGGCCGGTGAAGCCGAGCTGCAGCGCACGCTCGCGAGTCACGACGCCGATGTTCACCGTGCGCTGCTTCCAGATGCGATTGTCGGTGAGCAGCGTTTCGTACTCGTCGACGCAGGCCGGGAAGCGCTCGGTGAAGTCCTGGATGAAGTCGAGCAGCGTGCCGCTGCGGCGCTCGTTGAGCTTGTCGACGTCCTTCTGCGAGCGCCACTTCGACGCCTGGTATTTCGGCAGCGACTCCGGCAGGTCGCGATACACGCCACCCGGACGATAGTAGGTCGCATGCATGCGCGTGCCCGAGACCGCTTCGTAGCAGTCCATCAAGTCTTCGCGTTCGCGGAAGGCGTACAGGAACACCGTCATCGCGCCGATATCCAGGCCGTGCGCGCCGAGCCACATCAAGTGATTCAGGATGCGGGTGATCTCATCGAACATCACGCGGATGTACTGCGCGCGCAGCGGCGGCGCGCTGCCGAGCAGCTTCTCGATGGCCATCACGTAGGCGTGCTCGTTGCACATCATCGAAACGTAGTCGAGCCGGTCCATGTAGCCGATGGACTGGTTGAAGGGCTTGGATTCCGCCAGCTTCTCGGTGCCCCGATGCAGCAAGCCGATGTGCGGATCGGCCTTCTGGATCACTTCGCCATCCATCTCCAGCACCAGGCGCAGCACGCCGTGCGCCGCGGGATGCTGCGGGCCGAAGTTCAGCGTGAAATTGCGAATCTCAGCCACGGGCAGTGGGCTCCACGTGCGCCCCGACCGGGACGTCTTTCAGGTTCTTGTCGTAACGGTTGTCTTCGCGGATGACGCGCGGCACGAGCGTGCGCGGCTCGATGCTCACCGGCTGATACACGACGCGGCCCTTGGCCGGATCGTACTTGACCTCGACGTTGCCGATCAGCGGGAAGTCCTTGCGGAACGGATGGCCGATGAAGCCGTAGTCGGTGAGGATGCGGCGCAAGTCCGGATGACCTTCGAACAGGATGCCGTACAAATCGAACGCTTCGCGTTCGTACCAGTTCGCGGACAACCAGATATCGTTCACCGACGCGATGACCGGCGGTTCGCTTTGCGTGGTAAAGCACTGCAGGCGCACACGCCAGTTGTTCGTCACGGAAAGCAGGTGATAGATGACCGCGAAACGCGCAGGCCGCGGCGCGCGCACCACTTCGCCGACGCGATCCACGCCGCGGCTGAAGCCGGTCGAGGTGGAACCAAGCGTGCTCCATTCTTCGCGACCGTACTGCAGATAGTCGATGCCGGACAGATCGATGAGCTGTTCGAAGCCGAACTCGGCGCTGTCGCGCAGCTCTCGGCACACGCTGAGGAGATCGGCTGCCGCAACGGTAAAGCCCACCTCGCCCGGCACGCACGGCAGCGCCTGCAAGCGATCGCCAAAGCGCGCTGTCACTCTCGAGGCCAATGTCTCGCTGCGTAACGCCATCTCAACTTAACCCTGCCCTAGCGGGCGATCGTGCTCGTACGGCGGATCTTGTTCTGCAACTGCAATATTCCGTAGAGCAGCGCTTCCGCGGAAGGCGGACATCCCGGCACATACACATCCACCGGAACGATGCGGTCGCAGCCGCGCACGACTGCATATGAGTAATGGTAGTAACCGCCGCCGTTGGCGCACGAACCCATCGAAATCACCCAGCGCGGCTCGGGCATCTGGTCGTAGACCTTGCGCAGCGCCGGCGCCATTTTGTTGACCAGCGTGCCGGCGACGATCATCACGTCGGCCTGGCGCGGGCTGGGTCGGAACACGACGCCGAATCGATCCAGGTCATAGCGTGCCGCACCCGCATGCATCATTTCGACGGCGCAGCAGGCGAGGCCGAACGTCATCGGCCACATCGAACCGGTACGCGCCCAGTTCATCAGGCTGTCGAGCGACGTGGTGGCGAAGCCGCGCTGTGCCATCGCAGCATCGGGCGTCTCGTTGGTAGGTGCGATCAATCCCATTCCAGCGCGCCTCTCTTCCACTCGTAGACGAAGCCGACGACCAGCACCCCCAGAAAGATTCCCATCGCGACCAGGCCGGCCGTGCCGATCTTGCCGAGCGACACCGCCCACGGAAACAGGAAGGCGATTTCCAGGTCGAAAACGATGAACAGGATGGCGACGAGGTAGTAGCGCACGTCGAATCGCATGCGCGCGTCGGTGAAAGGTTCGAAGCCGCACTCGTAGGCAGAGAGTTTTTCGGCGTCGGGGTGGCGTGGGCCGAACAGGAAGCCGAGCCCCATGAGCAGCGCGCCAAGGCCGGCGGCGACGCCCAGAAAAATCAGAATAGGTACGTAGTTTTCCAACATCACTGCTGCTGACTAACGGCGCATGGGGAGGCGCCGGCGCGCATTGTAACAGGCCCGCTGCGTAGCAAAAGAGAAAGAATTGGTGCGGATGAGAGGACTCGAACCTCCACGGATTGCTCCACTACCACCTCAAAGTAGCGTGTCTACCAGTTCCACCACATCCGCATCGTAACTTTCAAACGTCGTGCTGCCCGTGTGCGGGCCTTCTTGTTAATTTTTCGATATCAATTCTTCGGCGCCGCTTCGTCTGCCGCCGCAGGCGGGGCATCTGCCGGAGGTGTGGCAGGTTGCTGCTGCGCCGGTTCCTTCGTCGTGGGCAAGTTGGGCAGCGCGGGCGGCTGACTCTCTTCCACGTTCGCCGGCGCCGTCACGCTGTCGACGACGCTGCTCGGCGCGTCGGTCTTGCGGCCGCCCATGTACGCGAGCGCAAGGTTGGTGATGAAGAACAAAGCTGCCAGCGTTGCCGTGGCGCGCGACAGGAACGAAGCTGAGCCGCGCGCACCGAACACGGTGCCCGATGCGCCCGAGCCGAAGCCGGCACCGGCGTCCGCACCCTTGCCACGCTGCAGCAGCACGAGGCCGACGATGCCTGCGGCTATCAGCACGTGAAAGACGATGGTGGCAGTGTGGAGCAGGTTCATGTGATGTCAGTGTAGTCGGTTCAATGGTCTTGGGCCGCGGCGCAGATCTTCAGGAATTCTTCCGCCTTCAGCGAGGCGCCGCCAATCAGGCCGCCATCGACGTCGGGCATCGAAAAAATCTCGCGCGCGTTGCCGGCCTTGACGCTGCCGCCGTACAGCACCCGCAGCGCGGCCGCGATCTTACCATTACGCGCTGCCACCTCTGCACGGATATGTGCGTGCACTTCCTGCGCCTGGGCGGACGTCGCATTCTTGCCAGTACCGATGGCCCACACCGGCTCGTAGGCGACGACGGCGTCACGCAGCGACTCGACGCTCGCCACATCCAGCACCGCCGCGAGCTGACGCGTGACCACCTGCATCGTCAGGCCTTTCTCGCGCTCATCGAGCGTCTCGCCTACGCACAGGATGGGCGTGAGCTTGTGCGCCTGCGCGGCCAGAAACTTGCGCGCGACCAGAGCGTCGTCCTCTCTATAGAGAGCGCGCCGCTCGGAGTGGCCGACGATCACGTAGCGGCAGCCCACGTCCTTGAGCATCGCGGCCGATGCTTCACCCGTGAACGCACCGACGGCTTCGGCGCACACAGATTGTGCACCCAGTGCAATGCTCGACGATTTCAGGAGCCGGCCGACTTCCCACAGATACACGAACGGCGGACATACGACGATGTCGACCGCCGGCTGGGCGGGTACGCCGCTGAGCAACGCCTCGATCAATTCGGCGTTTTCGGCGCGCGTGCCATGCATCTTCCAGTTCCCGGCGACGAAAGGCCGGCGCATCGCGATACCTCGGTCAAAAATAAGGAATATTCGCCGCGCTCAAGGAGCGAACGGGTTGCCCAAAAAAGGCGCGGCAGCTTAACGACGGGAGGGTGGGAATGCAAACGAGGCGGCGTGGTTCAGGCGGCGAGCGCAGTAACCAAACCCGCCCCCTCCCTAACCCTCCCCTCCCGCGGGATTCCCGTTGGTCACGCCTCGCGGGGAGGGAACCGGAATGAGACGAGATGCGTGGACGACTCCTAACTTCGATCTCCCCCGTTCCTTACGGCGACCAACGGGAGTCCCAAAGGGGAGGCAGGCCTACGGGAGGGGGCGCGCGTTCAAGCTGCCTTCGCTGCCGAGGCGACCACCGCCGCCAGCGAACTGGCCAATTCCTTCACCAGCTTCTCGTCGCTGCCTTCAACCATCACGCGAATCAACGGTTCGGTCCCGGAAGGCCGCAGCACGATCCGTCCGGTCGTGCCCAAGCGCCGTTGCGCCTGGGCGACCGCCTCCTGGATCGCCGGCGAGGCGGCCGGGTCCATTTTGCGAGCCAGCTTCACGTTCTCCAGCACCTGCGGATACTTCTGCATCGGCGCCGCCAGCTCGGCGAGGCTGCGGCCGGTCCGCTTCATGATCGCCAGCACCTGCAGCGCGCTGATCAGCGCGTCGCCGGTCGTCGTGCGATCCAGGCACAGCAGGTGGCCCGAGGATTCGCCGCCGAGAATGCCGCCGGTTTCGTTGAGCATCTCCATCACATAGCGGTCGCCCACCTTGGCGCGGCGGAAGGCGATGCCCTCCTTCGCCAAAGCATGTTCGAGACCCAGGTTGCTCATGACGGTGCCGACGACCGGACCAATGAGCGTCTTCTCCTCGTGGCGGGCGCGAGCAATCACGTACAGCAATTGATCGCCGTCCACGACCCGACCCAGGTGATCCACCATCACCAGCCGATCGCCGTCACCGTCCAACGCGATACCCACCTGCGCGCGCACGCCGGGCACGGTGAGTTGCAGGAGTTCGGGCGATGTCGAGCCGCAATTCAAATTGATGTTGCGGCCGTTGGGCGAGCAGCCGATGGGAACTATTTCCGCGCCCATGTCGGCCAGGATGCGCGGTCCGACTTTGTAGCCTGCGCCGTTGGCGCAATCGATGACGATCTTGAAATCGCTCAGGTTCAGGCCCTTCACGGTCGCGGCGCAGAATTCCTGGTAGCGCACGCGCGATTTGTCGACGCGGGTGGCCTTGCCGAGTTCGCCCGAGGCGCGCGTCACCGGCGGTTCGTCCAGGTGCTGCTCAATCCGGGCTTCGATCTCATCGGACAGCTTGCCGCCATTGGCGTTGAAGAACTTGATGCCGTTGTCTTCGTAGAGATTGTGCGATGCACTGATGACCACGCCGAAATCGCATTCGAATCGCTTGGTGAGATAGGCGATGCCGGGCGTCGGCAGCGGCCCCATCAGCATCACGTTGACGCCGGAGGCGACAAAGCCCGCTTCAAGCGCTGCTTCGAACATGTATCCGGACAGGCGCGTGTCCTTGCCGACCAGCACCGTACCGCCGTTGGGCGCCAGGATGCGCGCTGCCGAACTGGCGAGGCGCAGCGCGAACTCCACGGTCATCGGGTGATGGCCCACGTGACCGCGCACGCCGTCGGTTCCGAAGTATTTTCGACTCATGATTTGTATTCTCCCGTTGCGTAGCCTGCGCGCTTGAGTGCGCTTACTACTTTGACGGCATCGACAGTTTCAGCCACGTCATGCACTCGCAGGATGTGTGCCCCCGCCAATGCCGACGCGGTCGCCACCGCCAATCCCCCCGCCATGCGTCCCTCTACCGGCCGGCCCAGCAGGGTCGCGAACAGCGACTTTCTCGACACGCCGATCAACAGCGGCAGCCCCAATTTCGCCAGTTCGGGCAGCGCCGCGAGCAGTGCCAGGTTGTGGTCGATACGCTTACCGAAGCCGATGCCCGGATCGATCGCGATGCGCTCCCGCCCGATCCCCGCCGCCTCGCAGGCCGCCACCCGCGCTGCCAGGAAATCCCGCACTTCGACAACGACGTCGCCATAACGCGGATCGGCCTGCATGGTGCGCGGTTCGCCCTGCATATGCATCAAGCATACGGCAGCGCCGCCTTCGGCTGCAGCCTGCAGCGCGCCATCGTCACGCAGCGCGCGCACATCGTTGATCATCGCGGCGCCCGCTTGCACGGCCGCACGTATGACCGCAGCCTTGCTCGTGTCGACGGATACGAGCACGGAGGGTATGCGCGTGCGCAGCGCTTCGATGACAGGGACGACACGGCGAATTTCCTCATCGGCGCCGACCGCAGCCGCGCCGGGACGCGTCGACTCGCCGCCCACATCCACGATGGCCGCGCCGGCTTCGATCATGGTGAGCGCGTGCTCGATGGCGCGATCACGTTCGGCGAAACGGCCGCCGTCGGAGAAGGAATCCGGCGTGACGTTGAGAATGCCCATGACGACAGGTGTCGTCAGGTCGAGGGTGTGGGAAGCGCAGCGAAGCAGCATGGGATAGGTCTAGTCATTTTTCGAGACGTAGGTTGGGCTAAGTCTTCGAAGCCCAACATCCCTACGGCAGCGTCGTGAAAGTTGGGCTTCGAAGACTTAGCCCAACCTACAAAAAAAAAGCCCGAGTGAATCTCGGGCCTTTGTCGTTCATGCGATGGCGACGCGCGGGCTCAGTGCTGGCTCGCCGGCTTGCCGATCGGCGCTTCGGTCGTATCGCGATCGCGCGGCTTGCCGCCGCTCATCGGCGGCGTCGCGGTATCGTCCCAACCCGCCGGCGGCTTGGGTTCGCGGCCTTCCATGATGTCCTTGATCTGCGAATCGTCGATGGTTTCGTACTTGATCAGCGCATCCGCCATCTTGTGCAGCTTGTCGAGATTGCCCTCGAGAATGCTCTTGGCGCGTTCGTAGTTCGAGTCGATCAAGCCGCGGATCTCCTGGTCGATGGCGTGCGCCGTGACGTCGGAGACCTGCTTGTGCTGGGTGACCTGCCGGCCCAGGAACACTTCGCCCTGATCTTCGCTGTAAGTCAGCGGGCCGAGGCGCGCGGACAGGCCCCACTTGGTCACCATGTTGCGGGCGATTTCGGTGGCGCGCTCGATGTCGTTGGACGCGCCGGTGGTCACCGACTCGGGTCCAAAGATCATTTCCTCCGCGAGGCGGCCGCCGAACAGCGTCGCGATGCGGCTTTCGAGCCGGCGCTTGCTGGTGCTGTAGCGATCACCCTCGGGCAGGAACATGGTCACGCCGAGCGCACGGCCGCGCGGAATGATGGTGACTTTATAGACCGGATCGTGCTCGGGCACGGTGAGGCCGATGATCGCGTGGCCGGCTTCGTGATAGGCGGTGAGCTTCTTCTCCTGCTCGTCCATCACCATGGAGCGGCGCTCCGCACCCATCATGATCTTGTCCTTGGCGCGTTCGAATTCCTCCATGGTCACCGTGCGGCGATTGGCGCGCGCGGCGAACAAGGCGGCTTCGTTCACCAGATTCGCCAGGTCCGCACCCGAGAACCCGGGCGTACCGCGCGCAATGATCTGCGGCTTCACGTCTTCGGCGAGCGGCAGCTTGCGCATGTGAACTTTCAGGATCTGCTCGCGGCCGCGCACATCCGGCAGCGGTACGACGACCTGGCGGTCGAAGCGGCCCGGACGCAGCAGCGCCGGATCGAGCACGTCGGGGCGGTTGGTGGCGGCGATGACGATGACGCCTTCGGTGCCTTCGAAACCATCCATCTCGACCAGCAACTGGTTCAGCGTTTGTTCGCGTTCGTCGTGCCCGCCGCCGAGGCCTGCGCCGCGGTGCCGGCCGACGGCATCGATTTCGTCGATGAAGATGATGCACGGGGCGTGCTTCTTGGCCTGCTCGAACATGTCGCGCACGCGCGAGGCGCCGACGCCGACGAACATCTCCACGAAGTCCGACCCGGAAATGGTGAAGAACGGCACTTTCGCTTCACCCGCGATGGCGCGGGCAAGCAGCGTCTTGCCGGTGCCGGGCGAACCGACCATCAGCACGCCGCGCGGAATCTTGCCGCCGAGGCGCTGGAACTTCGCCGGATCCTTGAGGAACTCGACGATCTCGACCACTTCCTCCTTCGCTTCGTCCACGCCCGCGACATCGGCGAACGTGACTTGCACCTGGTCTTCACCCAGCAGCCGCGCCCGGCTCTTGCCGAACGACATGGCGCCGCGGCCGCCCGCCCCGCCTTGCATCTGCCGCATGAAGTACACCCATACCGCGATCAGCAGCAGGATGGGGAATGAAGACATGAACAACTGCATCAGCAGCGACTGCCGCTCAGGAGCCGCTGCGCTGATTTTTACGCCAGCTTTCTGCAGCGTGCCGATGAGCACCGTGTAATCGGTCTCGGGGTTGTAGACGGTGAAGCGCTCGCCCGACACGCGCTTGCCGGTGAGCTGATCGCCCTTGAACACGACCTCGTCGACACCGCCATCCTTCACCTGCTCGAGAAACGTCGAATACGGCAGATCCTGGTCAGCCCCGGCGCGGGTGCTGAAATTGCTGACCACCATCGCCACGACGACGGCGATCACGATCCACAGGACTATGTTTTTGGCGAGATCGTTCAATGGGGAATCCTCGGGTGCCTACGTCCCCTTGCGGGAAGCAACAGCTCGACGCAGAAATTGCTGTAAACCTCGGTCGACACTACTAAATCTGCGGGACCAATACCAGAAGCAAACGCCCGGAAGCCAGGCTGGCCGGGTGGGGAATTGTTGCGGCTGCGACCGGGACCGCGATTTTGCAGCAAGGCTTGCGCGCACGGCCTCACGGGGAATCCCTGCAGCATGCAACCGCGCGGCGACAAGGCGCACCAGCGGCGGCGGAAGCCTGCCGACGCATGCTCAAATTCGAGTGATCGTTCAACTACATGCATGGCGGTCGGGCTGGCAGCGGCATTATCGACCATGGTGGGGGCTGCCCCCGACATTGCAAGCCGGCGGCGCGCGCTCAGCCACAAGTTCGCAAGCCAGCGGCCACGGGATTTGATACGTTGCGCGCCCTGCAATGAGCAGCCCGTCACCGACTCCCATGAAGCTGTCCGAAAAACAACGCAAATACCTGCGCGGCCTCGCCCACGGCCGTGACCCGATCGTAATGATCGGCAACGGCGGACTGTCGCCCGCCATCGTCATTGAACTGGACATCGCCCTGGGTGCGCACGAACTGGTGAAGGTGCGCGCCCGCGTCGGCGACCGCGAGGCTCGCGATGCGGCGCTCGACCTGCTCGCAGCGCAAACCGGCAGCTCGCTGGTGCAGCGGATCGGCAACGTGGGTGTGTTCTACCGCGCGAACAAGGCAAAGCCGCGGATCGTGCTTCCCGCCGAGTGATGCGGGCGAGTGGCTGCTGCCGAACGGCTCAGACGTACTTCACTGCCATGATTTCGTACGACCGCGTGCCGTTGGGTGCGACGACGTCGACGACATCGCCCACCGATTTGCCGACCAGCGCGCGTGCAATGGGCGACGACACTGAAATCCAGCCATGCTTGATGTCGGCCTCGGCGTCGCCGACGATCTGGTAGATCACCTTGTTGCCGTCACCCTCGTCGACCAGGTTCACCGTCGCGCCGAACACCACGCGCTCGCCAGCGGCGACGCTGGTGACGTCGATGATCTCGGAATTCGACAGGTGCGCCTCGATGTCCTTGATGCGCCCTTCGATGAAGCTCTGCTGCTCGCGCGCGGCGTGATACTCGGCGTTTTCGCTCAAGTCGCCGTGGGCGCGCGCTTCGGCGATCGCCTGGATGACGCGCGGGCGATCCTCGCCTTTCAACTTCTTCAGTTCAGCGCGCAGGCGTTCCGAGCCCTTCAAGGTCAGGGGTTTGCGGTTCACGATGCGATTCCTTGGGCAATTCCTTGCACGTGCGCCGGCGCGGCGGGGGCAGCCGCCTGCGACGTCAGTTCCAAGTGCAGATCCTGTAGACGGTTCACGTCGACCTCGTTCATGTGCGCGATCGCATCACAGGTGGCCAGCCCCGCCGCGACCGTAGTGTAGTAAGTGATTTTCTTGTAGACCGCCTGGCGGCGGATGGAGCGCGACTCGAAGATCGCCTGCTTGCCTTCGGTGGTGTTCACGATCAGGGAAATCTCGTCATTCTTGATCATGTCAACGATGTGCGGGCGGCCGTCGCGCACCTTGTTGGCCGTGCGACAGGCAATGCCGGCATCGGTGATGGCCTTGGCGGTGCCGCTGGTCGCGACGATCTCGAACCCTTGCGCGACGAGCCGCTGCGCAAGCTGCACCGCGGCCGGCTTGTCGCGCTCGCGCACGCTTATCAGACACACACCGCGTGTCGGCAACGTGACGCCCGACGCAAGCTGCGCTTTGGCGTACGCTTCGCCGAACGAGCGGCCGGTGCCCATCACTTCGCCGGTGGACTTCATTTCCGGACCGAGGATGGGATCGGCCTCGGGAAATTTCGCGAACGGGAACACCGATTCCTTCACCGAGTAGTACGTCGGCTTGCGCTCCTGCGTCAACCCCAGATCTTTCAGCTTGGCGCCGGCCATGACGCGCGCCGCCATCTTCGCCAGCGGAATACCGGTGGCCTTCGATACGAACGGCACGGTGCGCGATGCGCGCGGATTCACTTCGAGGATGTAGACGATGCCGTTCTGGATCGCGAACTGGATGTTCATCAACCCGACGACTTTCAGGCCGAGCGCGAGCTTGCGCGTCTGGTCGCGCAGGTCAGCCTGCTGTTCGGCGCTGAGGCTGTTCGGCGGCAGCGAGCACGCGGAATCGCCCGAATGCACGCCGGCTTGTTCGACGTGCTCCATGATGCCGCCGATGAACACATCTTCACCGTCGCAGATCGCGTCCACATCGACTTCGATGGCGAGATCGAGGAAGCGATCGAGCAGCACAGGGCTGTCGTTCGATACCTTCACCGCGTCCGTCATGTAGGTGCGCAGGTCGTCTTCGTTGAAGACCACTTCCATCGCGCGGCCACCCAGCACGTACGACGGCCGGACGATCAGCGGGAACCCCACCGTCTTAGACATCGCAATCGCCTGATCCTCGGTCCGCGCGGTGCAATTCGGCGGCTGTTTCAACTTCAGCGTCTGCACGAGCTGCTGGAAGCGCTCACGGTCTTCGGCCACATCGATGGCATCAGGCGTCGTGCCGATGATCGGCGCGCCCGCCGCCTCCAGCGCGCGGCACAGCTTCAGCGGCGTCTGGCCGCCATACTGCACGATCACCCCGGCGGGCTTTTCCTTGTCGATGATTTCCATGACGTCTTCGAACGTCAGCGGCTCGAAGTACAGCCGATCGGACGTGTCGTAGTCGGTCGACACGGTTTCCGGGTTGCAATTCACCATGATGGTTTCATAGCCCGCTTCGCGCAGCGCCAGCGCGGCGTGCACGCAGCAGTAATCGAACTCGATGCCCTGGCCGATGCGGTTCGGACCGCCGCCGAGAATCATGATCTTCTTGCGATCGGTCGGATTGGCCTCGCACTCTTCATCGTAGGTCGAGTACATGTACGCGGTGGATGTCGCGAACTCCGCGGCGCAGGTGTCGACGCGTTTGAACACCGGACGGATGTTCATGGTCAGGCGGCGGCGGCGCAGGCTGGCTTCATCGATGCCCAGCAGCGTCGCCAGGCGGCGATCGGAAAAGCCCTTGCGCTTGAGCGTCCACATGCGATCGCGATCGAACGCTTCCAGGCCCTTCGCCTGTGTCGTCTGCTCTTCGCGGACCAGGTCGTGGATCTGCGCCAGAAACCACGGATCGATGCGCGACAGCGACTGCACTTCCTCGAAAGTCCAGCCGGCCCGCAGGGCGTCGGCGACGTAGCGAATGCGATTCGGCCCCGGCATGCGCAGTTCTTCGCGCACGCGATGCTGTTCTTCCTCCGACAGTGGCAGCTTGACGATGGGATCCAGGCCGTCGGCGCCGGTTTCCAGGCTGCGCAGCGCTTTCTGCAGCGACTCCTGGAAGGTGCGGCCGATGGCCATGGCCTCGCCCACCGACTTCATCTGCGTCGTCAGGCGATCGTTCGCGCCGGGGAATTTCTCGAACGTGAAGCGCGGAATCTTCGTGACCACGTAATCGATGGTCGGCTCGAACGACGCGGGCGTCGCGCCGCCGGTGATGTCGTTGCGCAATTCGTCGAGCGTGTAGCCGACGGCAAGCTTCGCCGCGATCTTCGCAATCGGAAAACCGGTGGCTTTGGACGCCAATGCGGAGGAGCGCGACACGCGCGGATTCATTTCGATGATGAGCAGGCGGCCGTCGGCGGGATTGAGCGCGAATTGCACGTTCGAGCCGCCGCATTCCACGCCGATCTTGCGCAGCACTGCGATGGACGCGTTGCGCATGCGCTGGTATTCCTTGTCCGTCATGGTCTGCGCCGGCGCGACGGTGATGGAGTCGCCGGTGTGCACGCCCATGGGATCCAGGTTCTCGATGGAGCAGATGATGATGCAGTTGTCCTTAGCGTCGCGCACCACTTCCATCTCGTACTCTTTCCAGCCCAGCACCGACTCTTCGAGCAGCACTTCGCTGGTCGGCGACGCGTCCAGGCCGCGCTCCACGATCTCTTCGAACTCTTCACGGTTGTATGCGATGCCGCCGCCGGAACCGCCCATCGTGAACGAAGGACGGATCACGGTGGGGAAGCCGATCTCGGCCTGCACCGCCAGCGCTTCCTCCATGCTGTGCGCGATGCGCGAACGCGGCGACTCCAGGCCAATCTCGCGCATGGCGTCGCGGAAGCGCTCGCGGTCTTCGGCCATGTCGATCGCTTCGCGCGACGCGGCGATCAGTTCGACGCCGTGTTTTTCGAGTACGCCTTCACGCACCAGATCCAGCGCGCAGTTCAGTGCCGTCTGGCCGCCCATCGTCGGCAGCAGCGCGTCGGGCTTTTCCTTTTCGATGATCCGCTCCACCGCGCGCCAGTTGACCGGCTCGATGTAGATGGCGTCGGCCATTTCCGGATCGGTCATGATGGTGGCGGGGTTGGAGTTCACCAGGATGACCCGGTAGCCCTCCTCCTTCAGCGCCTTGCAGGCCTGCGCGCCGGAATAATCGAATTCGCACGCCTGGCCGATGACGATCGGGCCGGCGCCAATGATCAGAATGCTCTTCAGGTCGGTACGCTTGGGCATCAGGACTCGGTCGTTCTCGTGTGCGTCTGCATGTGGGCTCGTGTGCCGCTGCGGCTCGTCTTCGGCAGGGTGCTCAGCGCGACCGCGTGCCGTCTTTGACCGTGGTCTGAGTGTTCAGGCGTTCGTTGATCATCGCTGCGAAGCGCGTGAACAGCGTCATCACTTCGTGCGGACCGGGACTGGCTTCCGGGTGGCCCTGGAAACTGAAGGCCGGACAGTCGGTGCGCTCGATGCCTTGCAGCGACCCGTCGAATAGCGATTTGTGGGTGACGCGTACGTTCAGCCCCAGTGTCGACTCGTCCACCGCGAAGCCGTGATTCTGGCTGGAGATGAACACCCGGCCCGTCGACTGCTCCTGCACCGGATGATTCGCGCCGTGATGGCCGAACTTCATCTTCACCGTCTTCGCATCGCTGGCGAGGCCCAGCAGCTGGTGGCCCAGGCAGATGCCGAACACCGGGATATCGGTCTTCATGAAGCGCTTGATGGCCTCGATGGCATAGGTGCACGGCTCCGGATCGCCGGGACCGTTCGACAGGAAAATGCCGTCGGGGCTCATCGCGAGCACTTTCTCGGCGGGCGTCTGCGCAGGCACGACGGTCACGCGCGCGCCATGGTCCGCGAGACACCGCAGGATGTTGCGCTTGACGCCGAAGTCGTAGGCAACGACGTGGACGCGCTGGCCGGGACGCTGCTTCGGACCGCGCTCGTCGCCCCAGTTCGTGCCTTCGTTCCACTGGTAGACGCGCTTGGTGGACACGACCTTGGCGAGGTCCATGCCCTTGAGCCCCGGAAATTTACGCGCCGCATGCACGGCCGCGGCGGCATCCGCTTTCTCGCCCGTCATGATGCAGCCGGCAAGTGCGCCTTTCTCGCGCAATATGCGCGTGAGCTTGCGCGTGTCGATGTCGGCGATGGCGACGACCTTGCCGCGTTCCAGAAAACTTTCCAGCGATTCGGAGCTGCGCCAGTTCGAATAGGTCGCAGGCAAGTCGCGAATGACCAGGCCAGCTGCGTAAACCGCTGCCGCCTCCATGTCTTCTGGATTCACACCGGTGTTGCCGATGTGGGGATAGGTGAGCGTCACGATCTGCCGGCAATACGACGGATCGGTCAGGATTTCCTGGTAGCCCGTCATGGCGGTGTTGAACACCACCTCGCCTGTCGTATTGCCTTTGGCGCCGATCGAGCGGCCCTGGAAAACCGTACCGTCTTCTAGCGCGAGTACAGCGGCCATTCTGTCGACCTGGGTCACATCAGCTCCCGTTGTCAGTCATTTCAGGCGCGCATACTTAAGAGCAGGAGGGCTTGGGCCCCATCCCGCTACACATGTATTTCACCGCGTGCTGAAGAAAGGAGTCTACGCGAGCGCGAGCGCGCGGTCTACGGCGAAAGGCCGAGAACATCCTGCATGGAGTACAAGCCGGGGGCTCGACCCACTATCCATTGTGCCGCGCGCACCGCACCACGCGCGAAAGTCAGCCGGTCGCTGGCGCGATGCGTCAGCTCGATGCGCTCGCCGCTGCCGGCAAACGTGACAGTGTGATCGCCGATGACGTCACCGCCGCGAAACACCGAGAAACCAATGGCGCCGGGGCGGCGCGCGCCGGTCTGTCCGTGCCGCGCGTAGTCAGCCACGTCGGCCAGTGCGACGCCACGTCCCAGCGCGACGGAGTTGCCCAGAGCGAGCGCGGTACCTGAAGGCGCATCCTTCTTGTTGCGGTGGTGCGCTTCGAAGATCTCGACGTCGTAATTTTCGCCAAGCGCCCGCGCGGTCAATTCGGCGAGCTTGAGCAGCAAGTTGACGCCCAAGCTCATGTTCGCGGACAACAGCACCGGAATCTCGCGCGCTGCGCGCTCCACCTCGGCAAGCGTGGCTGCGTCGTGGCCCGTCGTGCCGATGACCAAAGGACAGCGTGCGGCAACGCAAGCGCGCAGGTTGGTCACAGTCGCGGCTGGCAACGTGAAGTCGACCGCGACCGTTGCGCCTTTGACTGCACTGGCCGGATCGGCGGTGATAGAGACATTACGCGGGCTGCCAGCGGCGCAGGCGCTGACATCCTTGCCTAACCACTGGCTGGCGGCAGATGCGCTCGCGCCGCTGAGTTGAGCGTTTGAAATTTCGTCGAGCGCGGCGAGCAGGGCTTTGCCCATGCGGCCGCTGATGCCGAGAACAGATACTCGCAGTAAGTTGGATGTCACGATGTGCTCTCGCCTCGCCCCCTCCCTGCCCTCCCCCCGGCGACCGGGGGAGGGTGGCATGGAGGCATGTTCCGCGGATCGTCAGCTACGAATCGTCAGCTGCGAATCGTCTCGAAGAACCGCTTCACGCCATCGAGCCAGGTGCTTTCGCGCGGACTGTGGTTGCGTGAGCTGTCGTGCATGGTTGCGTCGAAGCGGCGCAGCATGTCGCGCTGTTCGTCGGTGAGATTGACCGGCGTTTCCACCACGACGCGGCAGAACAGGTCGCCGGTCGGGCCGCCGCGCACCGGCTTGACGCCTTTCTCGCGCAGCCGGAACACCCGTCCCGATTGAGATTCGGCCGGCACTTTCAGATCGACGTTGCCGTCGAGCGTGGGCACCTCCACCGAGCCGCCCAGCGCCGCGGTGACAAAGCTCACCGGCACTTCGCAAGACAGGTGGCTGCCGTCGCGCTCGAAGATGGCGTGGTCGCGCACGCGGATCTCGACGTAGAGGTCGCCCGCCGGCCCGCCGTTGCGACCCGCCTCGCCCTCGCCGGACACGCGGATGCGGTCGCCATTGTCGACGCCTTCGGGCACTTTGACCGAGAGCGTCTTTTTCTTGCGGATACGGCCCTGCCCGAGGCAGGAATCGCACGGTTGGTTGATGGTCTGGCCGCGGCCTTTGCAGCGCGGGCAGGTCTGTTGCACGGCGAAGAAGCCCTGCTGCATCCGTACTTGGCCGACGCCGTTGCAGGTTTCGCAGGTGACCGACTTCGAGCCCGGAAAGGCGCCGGTGCCATTGCACGGCTCGCACTCGCCCAGTGTCGTGAATTCGACGCTGGCGGAATAGCCGAACACGGCCTGTTCGAGATCCAGCTCCAGGTCATAACGCAGGTCGGCGCCGCGGAACACCTGCTGGCGCCCGCCGCGCCGGCCGCCGCCGAAAATCTCGCCGAACACGTCGCCGAACATGTCGCTGAAGGCGTCGCCGGAACCGAAGCCTGCGCCGCCACGCGCAGCCAAACCCTCGTGGCCGTGCTGATCGTAAATGGCGCGCTTCTGCTGGTCGCTGAGCGCTTCGTAGGCTTCCTTCGCCTCCTTGAATTTGTCCTCGGCCTCGTGATCGTCGGGATTGCGGTCGGGATGGAATTTCATCGCCAGGCGGCGGTACGCCTTCTTGATCTCCACCTCGCTCGCCGTGCGGGCGACGTCGAGCACCTTGTAATAATCGCGTTTGGACATGGGCCGAAATTTCAGTTGACGTTGACTTGCGACGATCGCGAGCCGCTGCGGCCCGCCGTCGCCGCGCATGCTCTCACAACAGGTGCCGGCGCCAAACAAAAACCCTCACCGCCTTTTCGTCATCGGCAGGTGAGGGTCTTATTTCGAGCTGCGGGCCGTTCGCTCCTGGACGGCGGGTGCTTGCGGTTAAGCGCCCTTCTTCTTGTCCTTGACCTCCTCGAACTCGGCGTCGAGCACGTCGTCCTGGCCGCCCGGACTGCCACTCGCACGGCCGCCTTCGGCGCCAGCCGTTTCGCCCGCATTCGCCTGGGCATACGCCTGCTGCGCGATGGCCGAGGCCGCCTGCGTCAATGCGTTCGCCTTCGTGTCGATGACATCCTTGTCGTCGCCCGTGATGACGCGTTTCAGGTCCGACAGCGCCGACTCCACCTTGGCGCGCACGTCAGGGGGCACCTGCTCGCCCACTTCCTTCAGCGTCTTTTCGGTGTTGTGCACCAGGGCATCCGCCTTGTTGCGCGACTCGATCAGCTCGCGGAACTTCCTGTCCTCCTCGGCATTGGCCTCGGCGTCCTTGACCATTCGCTTGATCTCATCCTCGGACAGTCCGCTGGACGCCTTGATGATGATCTTCTGCTCCTTGCTCGTGGCCTTGTCCTTCGCCGACACGTTGAGAATGCCGTTCGCATCGATGTCGAACGTGACTTCGATCTGCGGCATGCCGCGCTGCGCCGGCGGCAGCCCTTCGAGGTTGAACTGGCCGAGCGACTTGTTGTCAGCCGCGCGTTGCCGTTCACCCTGCAACACGTGAATGGTCACCGCTGCCTGGTTGTCGTCCGCGGTCGAGAAGGTCTGATTCGCCTTGGTCGGAATCGTCGTGTTCTTCTCGATCAGCTTGGTCATCACGCCGCCAAGCGTTTCAATGCCCAGCGACAGCGGCGTCACGTCGAGCAGCAGCACGTCCTTCACTTCGCCGGACAGCACGCCGCCCTGGATCGCGGCGCCCACGGCCACAGCTTCATCGGGGTTCAGATCCTTGCGGGGCTCCTTGCCGAAGAAATCCTTGACGGCCTTCTGCACCAGCGGCATGCGGGTCTGGCCGCCGACCAGAATGACCTCGGCGATGTCGTTCATCGACAGGCCCGCATCCTTCATCGCGGTACGGCACGGACCGACCGTCTTCTGCACCAGATCCTCTACCAGCGATTCGAGCTTGGCGCGCGTGAGCTTGATGCTCAGGTGCTTCGGGCCTGACGCGTCCGCCGTGATGTACGGCAGGTTCACTTCGGTCTGCTGGCTGGAGGACAGCTCGATCTTGGCCTTCTCGGCCGCTTCTTTCAGGCGCTGCATGGCCAGCGGATCGCGCCGCACGTCCACGCCGCTTTCCTTCTTGAACTCTTCGCCCAGGTAATCGATGACGCGCTTGTCGAAGTCCTCACCGCCCAGGAACGTGTCGCCATTGGTGGACAGCACTTCGAACTGGCGTTCCCCGTCGACGTCGGCCACTTCGATGATCGACACGTCGAACGTGCCGCCGCCCAGGTCGTACACCGCGATCTTGCGGTCGCCGCCTTCCTTGTCCATGCCATACGCGAGCGCGGCTGCCGTCGGCTCGTTGATGATGCGCTTGACGTTGAGGCCGGCGATGCGGCCCGCGTCCTTGGTCGCCTGGCGCTGCGAGTCATTGAAATACGCAGGCACGGTGATCACGGCTTCGGTGACGGGTTCGCCGAGGAAGTCCTCGGCCGTCTTTTTCATCTTCATGAGCACGCGCGCGGACACTTCCTGCGGCGAGAGCTTCTTGCCCTGGGCTTCGACCCAGGCGTCGCCGTTGTCGGCTTTGACGATCTTGTACGGGACCATGTCGATGTCTTTCTGCACGACATCGTCCTGGAAGCGGCGGCCGATGAGGCGCTTCACGGCGAACACGGTGTTGGCCGGATTGGTGACGGCCTGGCGCTTGGCCGACTGGCCGACCAGGGTTTCGTCATCCTTGGTGAAAGCGACGATGGACGGCGTGGTGCGGTCGCCTTCGCTGTTCTCGATGACGCGCGGCTTACCGCCTTCCATGATCGCGACGCACGAATTGGTCGTGCCGAGATCGATGCCGATGACTTTGCTCATGGCCGACAACTCCTGAAATCTTAGTTATATAGAAAGAACCGGGTGCGAAAAAAAACCACTGTCCGCTTTATGTGGACCGCAGCGACGGTTTCAAGGCGCCACTTCCAATATGGCTCACGGGCCCTATGGCTCGCGGGCCACGATGACCCGCGCCGGGCGCAGCAGCCGGCCATTGAGCTGGTAGCCCTTCTGCACCACCTGCAACACGGTATTGGGTGCATGATCGGCGGAGGGCTGGGTGACGATGGCCTCGTGCAGCTCGGGATTCAGCCGCTCACCCTGGGGCACCACCTCCACGATGCCGGCTTTTTCGAAGGCGGCGCCGAGCTGCTTCAACGTCGCTTCGGTGCCGGATTTGAGGCTGTCGACGTTGGCCGCGGCGCTCAGGCCCAGTTCCAGGCTGTCCTTGACGGTGATCAGGTCGTTGGCGAAGCGGTCAAGCGCGTATTTGTGCGCCTGCTCGATGTCGCGCGCGGCACGCTTGCGCACGTTGTCCACCTCCGCCAGCGCTCTCATATATAGATCGCGGCTCTCCAGCGCGCGGGCTTCGGCGGCAGTCAGCGCAGCCTGCAGGGCCGCGACTTCGTCCTCGCCCGCGGCGGACCCGGCGGGGGTGGCGGGGCTTTGGTCCTGATCGACGGTCATCACAGCATCTCCCTTCTCAAGGCGTTCATTGCATTCATTGGGCGCAGACCCACACATTCACGAACCAAAGGCCGCCGCGAACGGCGCGGTTCCGCGGTGGACTACCTACGGCACGATTTTCGGGTGATCGGGAAGTGTGGCTGGCCCAGCACGAATTCAAGATCGAAAGTTCAGCGCCGACCCCAGCAGTCTCGCGGTGAGATCCACGATGGGAATCACGCGCTCATAGGCCATGCGGGTAGGACCGATCACCCCGAGCACGCCCACCACCTCCTGGTCCAGCGTATACGGGGCCGTGACGATACTGCAGTCGTCGAGGATGGTGTAGCCGGATTCCTGGCCGATGAAGATCTGTACTCCTTCGGCCTTCAGGCTATGGTCGAGCAGGTGCAGGATGTCGCGCTGCTGGGTGAAGGCCTCGAACAGCCGCCGCAGCTTGTCGACATTGGACAGCTCGGCGAACTCCATCAGGTTGGTTTCGCCCGCCATTACGTACTCCATGCGCCCGCCCGGCACAGGGATGTCCATGGCCTGCTGCGCCAGCCGGATCGCATCCAGCATCACCTGATTCAGGCTCTCGCGGGTTTCCTTGAGCTGGTTGACGAGGTGTTCGCGCACCGCGTTCAACTCTTTGCCGCCGAACTCGTGGTTGAGATAGTTCGACGCCCGCCGCAGCTCCTCGGCGCCGAAACGGCGATCCAGGTGCAGGATGCGGTTCTGAACCTCGCGCCCGTTGACGACGAGGATGGCCAGCACTCGATTGTCTGAAAGCGGCATGAACTCGATCTGGCTGAGCGATGCATGCCCCTGGCGCGGCAACGTCACCACGCCCGCCAGCCGCGTCACGCTCGACAGCATTTTCGAGACGGCGCCGACCAGCGCCTTGGGATCGTTGGAATGCTCGCCCAGCCGGGTCTGGATTTCCGCCACCTGCGCGTCGGCGAGCTGAAATCCCGAGGGCTGGATCTTGAGCAGCGTATCGACGAAGAAGCGGTAGCCCTTGTCGGTGGGGATACGGCCCGCCGAGGTGTGCGGCGAAGCGACGAAGCCCATCTCCTCGAGGTCGGACATGACGTTGCGGATGGTGGCGGCGCTGAGCTTCATGCCCACGTCGCGCGACAGGGTTCGCGAGCCCACCGGCTGGCCGTCGCGGATGTAGTGTTCCACCAGCAGCTTGAGCAGCTGCTGGGCGCGCTCGTTGAGAGGATCGTCGCCGGTCTCTGAACTCATCGTAATGCCAAGTGCGTTAAGCTCAAGCCCATGTGACAGAAGGTATTTTACCGGCAGTCGATGCTGCGCAGCGAAGCTAGCACGGTGCCGGGCTGTGTCAAGCGCTGCGGACCGGAGTATTCAGCGAGCCTGCGCTGCTCCATTTGATTTGCACTTTCGCCACATCCGCATGCTAAAAAAGGCGCCATGCCCGCAACCCCTCCCGTTTCCAGCGCACTCTTCGGCACCATCGCGCTCGTCGGCAACTCGCACGACAGCCGCGTCAGCGAGTCGATGCTGCTGCTCGCCACGCACCTGCACAACCGGAAGCGTCGCCTACTCATCGATGAAAGCGTCGAAGTGGATTTCGGCGCAGTGCCCATAGTCCGCCAGCCCGAAGCGAAGCTGGGCGAGCAAGTCGACTTGATCGTGGCCGTCGGAGGCGATGGCACCATGCTGCACGCAGCGCGGCTCGCGGCACCGCACGGCGTGCCGGTGTTGGGCGTGAATCGGGGCCGGCTTGGATTTCTCGCGGATATCGGCGTGGCCGACGTGCGCAGCCGGCTGGACGAAGTGCTCGCCGGTCAATTCGTGCAGGACCGCCGCTCGATGTTGCAGGCCCAGCTGATCCGCAACGGCGCAACGGCAAATGTGCGCAACGCGCTGAATGACGTGGTGCTGCAGAAGTGGCAGACCGGCCGCATGCTGGATTTCGAGACCTGGATCGACGATCGCTACGTCAACACTCACGGCGGCGACGGCCTCGTGATCGCAACAGCCACCGGCTCGACCGCCTACGCCTTGTCCTGCGGCGGGCCCATCCTGTATCCGGAACTGGACGCGCTGGTGCTCGCACCCATCTGCCCGCACACGCTGTCCGACCGGCCCATCGTCGTGCGCAGCTCGTCCACCATCGAAGTGCGCCTGGTCGAGCGGCCGGACACGAACGCGCAGATCACCTGCGACGGCGTACCGTTGGGTGATCTGCTTGCGGGCGATCGCCTCATCGTCATGCCCTCCACCGAGAGCGTCGTGCTGCTGCATCCCTCGGATCATGACTACTATCGCATCTTGCGCTCCAAGCTGCGGTGGGGCCGCGGCGACCGCATGCTGCCCGGCCAAACGCCCGACTGAACCAGACGCCGGACTGAACCAGACAACGGACTGAAATAGTGCTCAGCCATATTCAGATTCGCGATTTCGCGATCATCGATGCCGTCGAACTCGAACTCGGCGCGGGCCTCACCGTACTCACCGGCGAGACTGGCGCAGGCAAATCCATTCTCGTCGATGCGCTGCTGCTCGCCGCGGGCGGCCGCGCCGGTGCCGAGGTGGTTCGCCATGGCACCGAACGCGCGGAGGTCTCTGCGACATTCGGGGTCGATGGCAATCCGGCCGCACTGGCGTGGTTCGCCGAACAGGACATCGAGCACGAAGGTGAATGCGTGCTGCGCCGCGTGGTGGGCACCGACGGACGATCGCGCGCCTACGTCAATGGCCAGTCCATGCCGATCCAGGCACTGCGGCGACTCGGCGAGACGCTGGTCGACGTGCATGGCCAGATGGAATATCAATCGCTGATGCGTCGCTCCGCGCAGCGCGAACTGTTGGACCACAACGGCGGTCACGGCACTCTCGTCGAGGCGGTGCAGACGCTATGGCGCACGCTCGCCGCGCTGCGCAACGAACGCGACAAGGCGCAAGCTTCGGCACAGGATCGCGAGGCACGACTGGAACTGCTCAAGTACCACTTGAGCGAGCTTGCAGCACTGGACTTGAAGGATGGCGAGTTCGCCGCACTTATGGCAGAGCGCGTGCGCTTGTCGCAACGTGGCAAGCTCGCAGAAAACTCACGGCTCATCGTGCAGTTGCTGCGCGAGGCCGAAGACACCAGCGCTGAACAGGCCGTGTCGCGCGCGCTATCCGTCGCCCGCACCATGAACGATCTCGACGGCCGCTTCGCGCCGATCGCACGGCTGCTGGATGAATCGTTGATCGCGTTGCGCGAAGGCGTAGCGGAAGTGGAGCGCTACGAATCCGCGCTCGACGCCGATCCTCATCGCCAGGAATGGGTCGAACAGCGGCTGGCCGCGATGGAATCCATCGCGCGCAAGCATCGCATCGAACCGGCTGAGCTGTTGTCCCAGCAGGCCGAACTCGCCGCGGAATTCGCCAGCCTGGAATCGCTTGAAGCGTCGCTCGGCAACCTGGAAGCGCGGCTCGCCGGCGCGGAACAAACTTATCGTGCCGCCTGCGCGAAATTGACGGCGGCGCGGCATGCCGCAGCGACCGAGCTCAGCCAGCGCGTGACGACCCTGATGCAATCCCTCGGCATGCCGGGCGGGAAATTCCAGATCGACGTGCAGACGCTCCCGCTCGTCGATGCGGGCCAGAACGGCGCCGATGAGATCGAATTCCTGGTGAGTGCGAATCCCGGCCAGCCGCCGCGGCCGCTCGCCAAGGTCGCGTCGGGCGGTGAACTATCGCGCATCAGCCTCGCAGTCCAGGTCGCCGCGGCTCAAGGTGACGGGGTGGCCGACACCCTGCCCTGCCTGGTCTTCGACGAAGTCGATGCCGGTGTCGGCGGCGGCGTCGCGGAAATCGTGGGGCGTCAGTTGCGCACTTTGGGTGACCGCACCCAGGTGTTGTGCGTGACGCATCTGCCGCAGGTCGCGAGCCAGGCGCATGCGCATGTGCGCGTGGCAAAGCTCACCGACGGTAAGACGACGCGCACATCGCTGCATACACTGACCGCGGACGAACGTATCGAGGAAATCGCGCGCATGCTGGGCGGCGTCGATGTGACGGCGAAGGCGCGCGAGCACGCAGCGGAAATGCTGCGTGCGCCGCCGGCCAAAGCGGTGCCGGCAGCCATCAAGAAGAAAGCAGCGAAGCGCAGCTAGGTAGAATGGCGCTTCCTAAAGGGCCAGCGCCCGCCGTTTCGTAGGTTGGGCTGAGTCTCCGAAGCCCAACAACCCACGCGCCCAAAGATGTTGGGCTTCGAAGACTCAGCCCAACCTACACACTTCCCAACCTACGCACGACCTAGTTGCGCGGGACCGGCACGACATGCGCGCTGTGGTGTTCCTTGCCGCGCGACGGGCAATTCGCACGCGTGCAGCGCCCGTACATGATCATCGAATGATCCTTCAAGTCGAACTGCAACCGCTTGGCGACCTTGTGCTGCAGCTCCTCGATCTCCGCATCTATGAACTCTTCCACCTTGCCACAGTCAAGACAGACGATGTGATCGTGATGGTGGCCTTCGTTCAGTTCGAACACCGCGGTGGCGCCCTCGAAGTGATGACGGGTCACCAGCCCGGCGGCCTCGAACTGCGTCAGCACGCGGTACACGGTGGCCAGGCCTATGTCCTCATGGGATTCCAGCAGATGCTTGTAGATGTCTTCCGCACTCATGTGGCGCGGCGTTACGGTGCCGAGAATTTCCAGAATCTTGATACGCGGCAAGGTCACCTTGAGCCCGGCTTTGCGCAGATCTTTGGTTTCCAAGTGCTTACCTCTCCAGATGGGCCGCGCATGCTTCAGGCCGGCACGCCGGGGCAGGACGGTGCCGGAACTGTGCCAGGGCGCTGCAGGGGCGGCGCGTTTTGAGTATCATCGCGACACCTTAATCATCGCCCCGTGACTTTGGACAGCCCCGTCGCAGGCGGTGCGAAAACGAGCCGCGACCGAAGCGGCGCATTATTACGCAGTACACAGACTCACTCCAGAACAATGACGCTTCCAAATCGTCTTTCCCCGTTGCGCGCCGCTTACGTGGCGGGATGTGCGTTGCTCGCGGTTGCCATGCTCGGCGCAGGCGGCTGCGTGTATCGCATCGATATCCAGCAGGGCAACTTCCTGGAGCCCAAGGACATCGACCGGGTGGCGGTCGGCATGACCCGCATCCAGGTGCGCGCGCTGCTCGGCACGCCGATGGTCGCGGACCCGTTCGAAGGCTGGCGCTGGGACTATGTGTACTACCTGAAGAAGGGCCGCTGGAAGCAGCCCGAGCAGCGCCACTTCATCGTCTTCTTCGAGGCAGACAAGGTGACCAAGATCAATCGATCCGGTCAGGCGGAGCGGCCGGTCAAGGCGAATACCTAGCTCGCTTGCAAGGAATCGCCCGGCTTCAGTGACGAGCAGCCTTGCGGGCACGGTCCGCGGTCCGGCGGCGATTTTCTTTGGGATCGATCAGCAGTGGCCGCAGGATTTCGATGCGGTCGCCCTCTACCACCCGCGCCGACGCGTTCACGACACGGCTGAAAATCGCATAGCGCGGCGGCAGCGCGGTAATTTCCGGAAAGCGACGTACCAGGGCGCTGTGTTCCACGGCCGCGGCCACCGTCGTGCCCGGCGCAACGGCAAGGGTCACGCTCACCTGCCGATCTGGCAGCGCATAGACGACGCTGATACGGATCCGCTCAGGCGCTGCCATGTATCGACCTGGCGCGCGCCACGAACGCGTCGACCAGCTGACCGCAGCTCTTCTCGAAGGATTTGTTCAACAGCATGGCCAGCAAGCGGTTGGCGAACTCGAAACGGATGGACAGACCGATGCGGCTGCCGCGAGCGGCAATCTCCTCGAAGGTCCAGCGGCCCTCGAGCACCTTGAAAGGCCCGTCCACCAGCTGCAGATCCATGTGATGCGGCGCGTTGAGCAGGTTGCGCGTAGTGAATTTCTCCCGCACGCCGCTGCGCTCCATTTCCAGCCGGGCCACGATTGCGGTGGGCGTGCGTTCGAGAATCTGCGCGCTCGTAACCCACGGGACGAAGTCGGGATAACGCTCGATGTCGGCGACCAGTGCGAACATCTGCGCGGGCGTGTAGGGAACCAATGCGGTGCGGTCGACCTGGGGCATGGACGGGCCGGGCTGCAGGAATGAGGGCCGGCACCGTACGCCGAATCGCCCGACGTCCGCAATGGAATCCTTTCGAGGTGTTTAGCCGCTACAATCCGCCGCCCACGACACTGCCCCCATGACCCAGAGCAAAACCCAGAGCAAGACCCAGAGCAAGGCCAAGAGCAAAGCCGGCAAAGACGATCCGTCCATCGCCGAGAATCGCAAGGCGCGCTACGACTTCTTCATCGAAGATACGTACGAAGCCGGTGTGTCTCTGCTGGGCTGGGAGGTCAAAAGCCTGCGCGACGGGCGCGCGCAGCTCAAGGAAGCCTACGTCATCATCCGGGACACCGAGGCGTACCTGTTCGGGGCGCATATCGCGGCGCTGAAAACCGCGTCCACGCACGTCGTTCCGGATCCGATCCGCACGCGCAAGCTGCTGCTCAACCGCTCCGAACTGGATCGCCTAGTCGGCGCCGTCGAACGGCGCGGCTACACCATCGTGCCGCTCGAGCTGTACTGGAAGAACAACCGCGTGAAGCTGCGCATCGGGCTGGCCAAGGGCAAGAAGGATCACGACAAGCGCGACACCTCCAAGGATCGCGATTGGGCGCGCGAGAAGTCGCGCTTGATGAAACATTCCAAACGCTGACATTCGCCGACGCGCCCCGCGTTGCCGGGGTTGATCGACCTGAGTATCGTGTCCCCCCATTAGAACGGCCAGTATGCGACCGGCGCCGGTCGCATCTGAGTCCGGCCCGGCCATCGTCGAGGGGGAACGCGCTTGGCTACTAAATTCTTCGCCGCACTGGTTGTGGGCTCGGTTGCCTGTGTGGGCTGTACCGACAATGCTACGCCGGACGCAAAAGGCCAGGCTGCAAACGCCACGCCTGCTTTGCCAGCTCAGGTCGACAGTGCGAGGCTCACCAATGCCGACAGCGACGCATCGAACTGGTTGAGTTACGGCCGCACCTACTCCGAGCAGCGCTTCTCGCCGCTCGACAAGATCAACAAGGCCAACGTCAAGGAACTCGGCCTCGCCTGGTCGCTGGATCTCGACACGCACCGTGGCCAGGAAGCGACGCCGCTGGTGATCGACGGCGTCATGTACTCCACCAGTGCCTGGAGCAAGGTGCAGGCTATCGACGCAGCGAGCGGACGGCTGCTGTGGCAGTACGATCCGAAAGTGCCGGGCGAAACCGGCGTGAAAGCCTGTTGCGATACAGTGAACCGCGGCGTCGCCGCATACGGCGGCCGCTTGTATCTGGGCACGCTCGACGGCCGGCTCGTCGCCATCGATGCAGCGACCGGCAACGAAGTGTGGTCCGTCGTCACCGTCGATCAAGCGAAGTCCTACACCATCACCGGCGCGCCGCGCGTCGTCAAAGGCAAAGTCATCATCGGCAACGGCGGCGCCGAGTTCGGCGTGCGCGGCTACGTCTCTGCCTACGATCCCGCGGACGGCAAGATGCTCTGGCGCTTCTACACCGTGCCGGGCGACCCGGCGCAAGGTTTCGAAGCACCCATTCTTGAAAAAGCGGCGACCACCTGGAAAGGCCAGTGGTGGCAGGAAGGTGGCGGCGGCACCGTCTGGGATGCGATGGCTTACGATCCCGAACTGGATCTGCTGTACATCGGCACCGGCAACGGTTCGCCATGGAATCAGAAGATCCGCAGCCCCGGCGGCGGCGACAACCTGTTCCTGAGTTCCATTGTCGCGCTCAGGCCCGACACCGGCGAATACGTCTGGCATTACCAGACGACGCCGGGCGAAAACTGGGACTACACAGCCACGCAACACATCATCCTGGCGGACCTGACCATCGACAACCGCAAGCGCAAGGTGCTGATGCAGGCACCGAAGAACGGCTTCTTCTATGTACTCGACCGCACCAATGGTGAACTGCTCTCGGCGCAGCCCTTCGCCACGCTCAACTGGGCTACCGGCGTCGACATGAAAACCGGCCGTCCCATCGAAGTGCCGGCAGCGCGCAACCCGAAGTCTACGGATGTATGGCTGGCGTTGCCCGGCCCGCTGGGTGCGCACAACTGGCATCCGATGTCGTTCAGCCCGCAATCCGGGCTGGTCTACATCCCTGTACAGGAGCCGGGCTTCGCCTACGCCGACAAGGTGAACTACAAGCCGCGCCAAATCGGATTCAACGTGGGCTTCGACATGACAGTGGCGACGATGCCGCAGGACGCGCCGACGAAGGCAGCGATGCTCGCCGGCGTTCGCGGTTACTTGCAGGCACGCGATCCGGTCACGCAGAAGGTTGTTTGGACGGTGCAGCACGAAAGCACCTGGAATGGCGGCGTGCTGTCGACCGCGGGTGACCTGGTATTCCAGGGCAATGCGATGGGCGAAGTCGTCGCCTACAACGCGCACACCGGGGAGAAGGCATGGAGCTTCGATGCTCAAACGGGCGTCGTCGCGCCGGCAATGAGCTATCAAGTCAATGGCGAACAATACATCGCCGTCGTCGCCGGCTGGGGGGGTGCAATGCCGCTCACCGGCGGCGACGCTTCACGCAAGGGTGCGATCAACGTGAATCGCAGCCGCGTGCTTGCATTCAAACTCGGCGGCCAGGCGAAATTGCCGGACGCGCCACCACCACCCGCGCTGCCGCAGCCGCCGCCGCGCTTGCAAGCTCAGAAACTCATCGCCGCGGGCAAATCGAATTTCCTTTCCACTTGCGGCGTGTGCCACGGCGATGCAGCGGTCGGCTCGGGCGTCACACCCGACCTGCGTTACTCGGGCCTGCTCGCGGATGCGGCGGCATGGAAGTCCGTCGTCATCGACGGCAGGCTGAAGGAGCGCGGCATGGTGAGCTTCGCGCCCATTCTGAGCCCTGGCGATGCGGAAGCGACACGCGCCTACGTGATCGATCGCGCGAACGATCTGTACGATGAACAGAAGCGCAGCGTCGGCAGCAAGTGCGGTCCTGCTGCGGACGCAGCATCGACAGCAGCCGCGGCCAACTCGGCGAAGACCAGTTCCGCCGGCTCGCAAGGCTGTCGCGCTCCCTAAGCTCAACGAGGCGAAACGCAGTCCTCGAAAAAGAATATCGGCCGATATGCGGCGTGAAGGCTTGCGATCCCTCCATTCGCCCCTACACTAGCGGTGCTCTGGGGGCGATCGGTTTCGACGTGGGTTGCGAAGCTCCAGGTGCATGCCGAGGTGTGAGTTACCTCGTTAAACTACTTACAAACTTTTAGTTGCAAACGAAGACAACTACGCTCTGGCGGCTTAATCCCGCCTAACCTCCGCCTGGTATGTGCTTGTGCATCCAGAATCGGGGGACGCGCTCACAAGCTCGCGAATCCGGTGTGCTACAGGCCGGACCGCTAAAACGCTCTGAAGCTGGCTGAACGTCTTCCCTGCCTGTTGGGTAGCGTACGGCGAGATACAAAGACAAGGCTAAGCATGTAGATCTTGTAGTGTAGTGCTTACGGACGCGGGTTCGATTCCCGCCGCCTCCACCAATGTCCCTCCGGGTTCGCACCCGGAGGGACGCCTTTCCACAGGCAGAAACGTCAACGTGCAGCGACTGTGCGCGTTACTGAAACATTCCTTTCGATTTCCCCTGCCGTAGCACTCCGACGACCACGCCTTCGATGGTGAGGGACTGTTCTTTCAGGTCGACTCGGATGGGTTCGAAGTCGTCGTTCTCGGGCAGCAGCCAGACGATCTTGCCTTCCTGCTTGTAGCGCTTCACGGTGACTTCGTTGTCCAGGCGCGCGACGACGATCTGGCGGCTGCGGACTTCCGGCGTGCGGTGCACCGCGACCAGATCGCCATCCATGATGCCGATGTCCTTCATGCTCTCGCCGCGCACCTTGAGCAGATAGTGCGCCTTGGGCTGGAAGATTTTCGGATCGATCTGGTAGCGCGCTTCGATGTGCTCTTCCGCGAGAATGGGGCGGCCGGCTGCAACCCGACCGATCAGCGGCAGGCCCATTTGCTCGCGCAGCGAATCCTTCAACTGGATACCGCGCGATGCACCCGGAATGAGATCGATCACTCCCTTGCGCTGGAGCGCACGCAGGTGCTCTTCAGCGGCGTTCGGGGATTTGAAGCCCATCTCATCCGCGATTTCGGCGCGGGTGGGCGGCATGCCGGATTCGATGAGCCGATCCTGGATCAGTTTCAGGATCTGGCGCTGGCGTGGCGTGAGTTCGGACATGCGGGCCTCTGTATATGCTAACAGTGGCTGATTATATATACAGTCGCGCGGCCGAACGCAAGAGTGAGACGTGCTTCACACGGTGTGTTTGACAAAAAGCCCCCGCAGCGCCGCTCATCATTCAGGCCTCGCCACTCATCGGCATGCACAGCGGGCGTGCCGACCCGCTTCTATAGTCCGCCCCCATGAGCACTCTCCATCCGACCATCGCCCCGCGCACATCTATAGGCGGCTTCACGCTGCTCGAACTGATGACAGCGATAACCGTTATGGCGGTACTTCTCGGCATCGGCGTACCTGCATTCCAGGAGATGATGAATACGAACCGGTTGGCGGCAATGACCAATGAAATGGTTACTGCGCTCAGCGTGGCGCGCAATGAGGCGGGCAAACGTGGGGTTGCGGTAACTGTCTGCGCCGCCACCGCCGCCTTGGACGCATGTTCGGGCTCCGCTTCGTGGGATGCCGGCTGGATCGTCTATACGGACGATACAGGAACGCCCGGCACAGTGGATGCGGACGATACGGTGCTCCAGGCATATCCCAAATCTTCCGCCGGTTTTCCTGTGACCGCCACTAGTCCGACCACCTTGACCTACGTCCGTTTCATGCGCAGCGGCGCACCCGACTCGGCCCTGACGAACCGGACGCTGAAGCTTTCCAGACCGTCCTGCGTAGGCACCAAGGCGCGGCAAATTTCCATCGCGAATACGGGCCGAATCAGTTCCGGGAAAATCGCATGTTGAATCACTCATCCTCATTAGCCACCAACCGGTCGCGGACTCGCCGCTTCGTCAGCGGAATGACGCTGGTGGAAGTACTGGTTTCGCTGCTGGTCATTTCGGTTGGCCTGCTCGGCGTCGGAGCACTTCAGATCACGAGCCTGCGCAACAGCCAGGCGTCCTTCTTGCGTACGCAGGCCACCGCGCTGGCCGACGACATCATCGACCGTATGCGCGCCAATCGCACCGTCGCGCTCGATCCTAGCTACGCATACAACATCGCAATAGGCCAGACGATCACCTTGACTGGCACTTCGAGCCGGGCAGACCGCGACCGCGCTGAGTGGAAGACCGCATTGAGAAACGACCTGCCCAAAACTCCCGATGGCAATTTCGCCGACGGCTCCATCGTGGTTGTGGGCAGGCTGGTAACAGTGACCATTCAATGGGGCGAACGAGATCCGGGCAACCCCACGATGCAATTCGTCACCCGGACGGAGATCTGACGCATGCGCGCGCTGCCATCACCCCCAACCCGCGCCGCGGACAGCCGCGGTTTCAGCATCGTCGAGCTCATGGTAGCCATGACACTGAGCCTCATTTTGCTGGGCGGCGTCGTCACGCTCTTCACAAGTTCACGCAAGTCGTACGAAAATAACGAGCATCTCGCCAGAATCCAGGAGAACGGGCGCTTTGCGCTGGATCAGATCGTGCGCGACATCCGCTCCGCGGGCTATCTCGGGTGTGCCAAGACCACGCCGTTCAACAACGTACTGAAGACCGCCGCCAATGGCCTGCTATGGGATTTTTCGAGTCCTGCAATGGGTTTCCAATCCACCGGCACCGCATGGGCCCCGACGCTCGATGCGACACTCGTACCATCGGCTGCGGCCATCAATAGCGATGTGCTGGTGTTACGCGCCCCAGATCCGGACGCGCAAGCCAAGCGAGTGACGACGTTGATGGGGTCGACATCCGACGATCTGACAGTCTCGCCGGTAGCACCTGCGTACGCTGCCGGCAACACGCTCATGGTGACGGACTGCAACGCAACCTCCACATTCGAAGTGACCGGTTACGCAGCAGGGGTCATCGCGCACGCAGCCAATACCTCTGTAGTTGCGGGCGTTGGTGGCGTCGCTTCGGCCGCAAACAGTACCACTGACTTGGGTTATGCCTTCCAGGAAGGTGCCATGGTGCTTCCCGTTCGCACTGTCATTTACTACGTTCGGCCGGGCGCTGCCGCCAACGGCAATTCGCTGTGGCGCCGCGTCGGACGCGGCGCTCCGGAAGAATTGGTGGAAGGCGTCGATTCAATGCAAATTCTGTTCGGCATCGACACAACAACCGATCGGATCGTGGACGACTATGTTGCAGCCGATAGCGTCACCAACTGGGCCAACGTCATCAGCGTGCGAGTCGGTCTGCTGGTGCGATCGCTTGAGCAGTATGGAAAGAATCCCGATATCGCTCACTCTGTCCTAGGAGTGCCGATAGCCGCAGCCGCTGACAACCGCGAACGACTTGTGTTCACCAGCACCGCCGCTTTACGGAATAAAGCCCTATGAAACCCATGAGCATGCAATGCGAGATTCGCAGCCGCGGCCAACAGCGCGGCGCCATCCTGATCGTCAGCCTGATCCTGTTGCTCATAATGACCGTTCTCGCTCTGAGCGTGAGCCAGACATCCCGTATGCAGGAACGCATGGCAGGCAACGCCCGCGATTCGGACCTGTCTTTTCAGGCGGCCGAAGCAGGCTTGCGCGATGCTGAAGCATACCTCTGGGCCCGGACTAGCCAGCCCATTGCCTGCAGCACGTCTCCTTGTGTCGTCTACCAGAAGGATGCACTGAGTGCCGTGAACATGAGCGTCCAGGACAACACGTGGTGGAACGACAATGCCAAGGAGTACGGCGTCGCGGGCACACAAGAGGTCGACGGCGTGAAAGCGGATCCTCGTGTCGTCATCGAAGAACTCGGTTTTACCCCATTCAGCCTGACAGTGGGCAGGGGTGTGCCCGGCGGGCGCACTTTTTATCGCAATACTGCGCGCGGCGTTGGCGGCACTGATGCAGCCCAGACGGTGGTAGAGACCACCTTCACTCGACCCTATTGATGCCCATGGCCAGATCATTCAGCAGTCGCTTCAAGCACCGCTTACAACGATTACCGATGTGGAATGCGGATCGCGTATTCGTATCCATCCGGGAGAGAGCAATGCGTTCGATATCAATGACAACCCGATCTGTGTTTTTCGCCCTGCTGGCGGGTGCTGGCGCATTGCCAGGTAGCGGCGTGCAGGCAGCTCCGCTCAGCATCGCCGATAGTCCGCTGTTTCTATCCAAGAATGCGGAACCGCTGGTGATGCTGGCCTTGTCCAACGACGAGCAGCTGTATCACAAGGCGTATACGGATTTCGATGATGTGAATGGCGATCTGCTGCTCGACACCACCTACCGGGATACCATCAACTACTTCGGCTATTTCGATTCCAAGAAGTGCTACGACTACACGGGCAGCGTGACCGACGGCAATTTCTTCCCGCGAGCGGATGCAGCAGGCACCAACTCCCACAGTTGCAACGGCGTTAGCAATGGACGCTGGAGCGGTAATTTCCTCAATTGGGCGGCGATGACCCGCATGGACGCGTTGCGCAAAGTGCTTTACGGCGGCTTTCGCAGCACCGACAGCGCCACGAACACGATCCTGGAGCGCGCCCACGTGCCCAGCGACAATCACGCCTGGGCAAAATTTTATAGCGCCAGCGACCTGAACCAGTTCACGCCGTATGACATCGCCACCTACACCAGCGGCATCACGATGTGCAACGTCTCACCGGTGGGAAGCAGCACGGACGTGTCGCAAACCAATACCACTACGCCGCGCCTTCGCGTTGCGAAGGGTCAGTGGCCGGACTGGGCTGCACAGGAGTCCAAGCAATGCCTGTGGACCAGTGAATTTACGCCGAATGTATCGAACCCCACTGCAAGCCCGAGCGACGCGACGAGCGCGGACAAGCTTAACGAGTACACCGTGCGCGTACAGGTCTGCGACAGCACTTTGCTGGGAGCCGAGAAGTGCAAGCTGTATGGCACTAGCCAAAAGCCTATCGGCCTGCTGCAGGACTTTGCGGATGCCGATCAGCTCAAGATGCGCTTCGGCCTCATGACGGGAAGCTACGGCAAACGTAAATCCGGCGGCGTACTGCGCAAGAACGTTGCCCGCTTCACCGATGAAGTAAACGCCGCCAACGGCACGTTTACCGGTGTGGACGGCGTGGTGAAGTCCATCAACGCCATGCGCATCTCGAGATATTCGTATGGTGGTAGCTCGCCCGGATACTCCGGCACCAGCAGCGGGGACGGTTGCCCGGCAAACCAGAATTCCTGGGCTAACGGTTCGTGCGCCAACTGGGGCAATCCGATGGGCGAGATGTACCTGGAGGCATTGCGCTACTTCGTCGGCGGCCAAAGCCCCAATTTCAGCTCGAACGACGCGCCCTGGATCGCGACTCTGACCGAGCCCACCTGGGTCAATCCGTACGGCGCCGCAAGCACGACCCCGATCGGCGGCGGCGCGCCCTACTGCGCCAAGCCCAGCATCATCCCTATCTCGACGGGTGTCTTGAGTTTCGATAACGACGAATATTCCGGAGCCTCGAACATCCCTGGCCTGGGCGGTCTTTCCGGAGTCAATTCGCAGACCGATAGCGTCGGTGCGAGCGAAGGGATTAACGGCGGCGCCTATTACGTAGGCAGCCTGCTGGGTGGTGCCGCAACCGACGTTTGCAGCTCCCAGACCGTCGCTGCGTTGAGCTCCGTGACGGGTATTTGCCCGGAATCGGCCGGCCTGCAGGGATCCTTCAAGATCGCCGGGTTGGCTGCCTACGCCCACAAGAAAACGACGTCGCTGCAGACCGTAAGCACCAAGCCCATAAGTCCTGTGGATACCTTTGCTGTCGCGCTGGCGCCGCCCATTCCGGCAATCAAGGTTGCGGTCGGCACCGCCACTGTGACCATCATTCCGGTGGGCTACCAGTGGCGCAACAAGAACGCCATGTCACTGGTGAACTTCCGCGTCATTACTCAGGCTTCGGATGGCAGCTCGGGCACGTTTTTCATGAACTATGAAAATGCCCCCGCCGGTTCGGACTACGACAATGACGAAAAGGGTTTCCTGAGCTATGCCGTCAGCGGCAACGACATCAAGATCATCATGTACCAGACCGGTTCTTCGGCGGGCGCGACTCAGGACATGGGTTACATCATCGACGGCGTTGCCGATGCGGGCACGCACTACTTGGTATCCAACCAGGTAATGACAGTGGCACAGCGCGCTACCGGTACGCCCGGTGGGTTTTTCTCAGTGACCCCTGCGCTTGTCAACGTTGCTTGCGCGGCTGCGGGATTTGCACTCGACCCAACCACCCAAACGAATGAACAGTGCGTCTACACGCTGACCGATTCGAACGGCGAGATCAAGTCTCGCACGATGCGCGGCGTGAAAACGCACACTGTCGGCACTTCTGGAACGAACTCTCTGAAAAGCCCGCTGTGGTATGCGGCAAAGTGGGGCGGCTACAAAGATAAGAATTCCGATGGCACGCCGCAGGTCGGCGAGTGGGATGCGAATGGCAATGGCGTGCCGGACACCTATTTTCCTGTGACCAATGCCGGCACCCTGGGTGACGAACTGACCAAGGCGTTCAACGAAATCATCGCACGGGTCACATCGGCCTCCTCCGCATCCGTCAACAGTGGTTCGATCAGCAGCCTGAGCCGCGTGTACCAGGCTAAATTCAACAGCGGTGATTGGACCGGCCAGCTGTTGTCGTACGCGGTCGACCCCGCCAACGGCTCGTTGGGTACTGATCCCTTGTGGGATGCCGGTGCGACCGGGACGTTTCCGGGCGCCGCGGCACGGCAGATCATTACGCTCAACGCGGATGACTCCGAGGTGCCGTTCCAGTGGGCGGACATCGACGACACGCGCAAGCATCAGCTGGATGACGCGGTCGCGGCGCCGTGGGACGCGACGCTCGAAGAGGATCGCCTCGATTATCTACGTGGCGATGCGACGAATGAAGGCGCCGGAAAATTCCGCGTCCGCCCCAACAAGCTGGGCGATATCGTGTCCTCATCACCGATATTCGTGGGCGCGCCGGCATTCAACTATCCGGATACGCTGGAAGCGAACGCGTATTCGACGTTCCGTACCGACAACATCTCACGCGATGCCAAAGCGATGATCTATGCAGGCGCCAACGACGGCATGCTGCACGCATTTGATGCCGCGACAGGCGTGGAGAAGCTCGCTTTCATTCCGAGTACGGTATTCCCCAACCTGAAACGCCTGTCGGATCCAGCTTATTCCCATCTCTTTTACGTCGACGGTCCGCCCAACATGGGCGATGCCTACTTCGACGACAAGTGGCACACTGTTCTGGTCGGCGGGCTGAACAAGGGTGGCAAGAGCGTGTATGCGCTCGATGTCACCGACCCCGACGATTTCCTGGAAAGCAAAGCGGCCGATGTGATCTTGTGGGAATTCACGGATACCAAGACCGCTCCCAAAGGCGATCCTGATCTCGGCTACACCTACAGCCAGCCGGCCGTCGTACGCCTGCACCCGAGCGGGTCCACCGGCAGATGGGCCGCGGTTTTCGGCAACGGGTACAACAATACCGGCAGCGGTCATGCGGTACTGTTTATCGTCGATCTGGAGACGGGTGAACTCATCCGCAGGATCGACACCAACGTCGGCACCGCGGCGAATCCGAATGGACTGTCCACGCCGGCGGTCGTCGACTTGAATGGCGACTCTCTCGCGGACTTTGTCTTTGCCGGGGATCTGCAAGGCAATATGTGGAAGTTCGACATCCGCAACGATAATCCCGCTCTCTGGGGTGTTGCTTACACGGACGCAAGCAGTAATCCGGCGCCGATCTTCACTGCGAAAGACTCCAACAACAATGCTCAGCCGATCACCGGTCGGCCCGAGGTTGGCCGGGGTCCGAATGGCGCGGGAATGATCATCCTGTTCGGTACGGGCAAGTTCCTCGAAACAAATGATCGGACCGTTACCACCAGCCCGGTTACCGCGCAGCGGGTGCAGACATTCTATGGAATCGTCGATCCGAACAGCGGCCTTGCGGCAGATAAAGTCAGCGGTCGCGGAGTACTTCAGGCGCAGACTATCCTTTTCGAACAGAGCGTCACTCTGGGCGGTCTGACCTACAACATACGTGTTCCGTCCAACACGCCGCGAGGCACCTCGCGCGGCTGGTACTTGGATCTGGTGCAGCCGTCCTGGAACACGAGCTCCGGCGTCACCGGCTATCAGGGCGAACGTGTTGTCTCCAACCCTATCCTGCGCAATGGCCGGATCATCTTTACCACGCTGATCCCGGATTCTGATCTGTGTGGCTTCGGTGGCAGCAGTTGGTTGATGGAACTCGACGCGCTGAGCGGAGCCCGCTTGGCAACGACGCCATTCGACCTGAACCGCGACGGCAGGTTTGACGCGGATGACCTGGTTGGGATTACTGTCGCTGGCGTTACGACGAGTTATCCCGTCGGTGGTATCCAATCCACAGTCGGTATCACGCCCGAGCCCGGAATTCTCGCTTCACCCACTGCAGAGTACAAATACAGCCCCGGCACGAGCGGCAGCATCAGCGTGACGGTGGAGAATCCAGGCCTCAACAGCAATGGGCGGCAGTCGTGGCGGCAGACGCGCTGATGATCAACGGAGATATCCAAATGCGTAGCGGCCAATCAGGTGTGACCTTGATTGAGTTAATGGTGGTGGTGGTAATCGTCGGCATCCTGACCGCGATTGCCTACCCCAGTTATCGTCAACAGGTCTTACGCTCAAAAAGAGCGGATGCCAAGATCGCCCTGCAGCAGAATTCGCAGGAGCTCGAAAACTGCTTCACGCGATTCCACGCGTACAACGATGCTGCCTGCGCCAAAGCAACGGCACTCCAAAGCGTCGCGGGTGTGCTCAGCGCCGACGGTAACTATAAGATTACCGCCACCACCGCTGCCGGGGTGGCCGATCTGGGCGATCTCGCATATACCCTGACAGCGACGCCGCAAGCCGGGCAAACCGCGGACACGGCTTGCGCCTCGTTCAGTCTTACTGCGACTAATGTGAAGACTGTATCGGGATCCAAAGGAGCTACACCGGCAGGGACCGCCGAATGCTGGCGGTGAGCATGCGGTGCCTGAAAGAATATCTGGTTCGAATTTTCGTCTTCCTGTCGATGTGTTGCGCTGTCGCCGTCCCCCGACGCCTGTAACATAAGCTTTATTGCACCCGCTCTATCTTGTATCCTCCGCGCTCGACTCGGCCTAAGCAGCTTTTACAAAAAAGAGCTGCACAGGCGGGATCCGCGGGAACAAGCCATCAAGTTCGCGGATTTAGAGTTGGTTAAATTTAGTCGCTCTCGTCCATTTTTGTCCGACCCAGCATGAAGGGGAAAGAAGTTATGAAGAACATGATCTCCACCAGTCTTAAAGCGGGTGTTGCCGCGCTCGTCCTCGTCGCTGCAAGCGGTTGCGTTTCGCAGAAGGCGGTAGACGAAATCAAGGCAACTGCCGACAAGGCAGTGCAGGATGCCGCCGCTGCCAAGGCTGCTGCTGATTCCGCCGCCAGCGCCGCCCAGTCTGCAAAGTCCGCAGCTGACAGCGCGCAGAGCGCCGCTAATCAGGCTCTGCAGGCTGCTCAGGCCGGACAGGCTTGCTGCGATGCCACCAATGAGAAGATCGATCGCATGTTCAAGAAGTCGGTCTCGAAGTAATTCGACACCACTAGACAGTTCGACAGTCGATAAAGAAAGGCGCCGCGGTTTACCGCGGCGTTTTTTTTTGAGTGGCGGGCGACGAGTCGCACACCGCAATGCTGGAGGCGGACCCCACAGCCTCAGCCATGGACTAACTCGGTGGAAAGGATGACCTCAGCCGCAGGGTCCGCGGGGCGCAGTCTACCAAGCCGCGCACCAGAAGCGAGGCACCTTGCTACTGCTTGAGACTACTGGGCCGAGCCGACGATCTGCGGCTGCGCCACCTGGAGCATCACGGGTTCGGGAATTCCCGTAGCACGAGCGAAAGCCTGCTCTGCCTTCGCCCAGTCGATCGGTGCGGGCCGATCCTGCGTTGCTGCCACTAGCAGGCGCGTGATCTGTGTGAGGCTGCGCACGTCACCATCAGCTGAGCCTTCCAGCGCCGCATGCACCTCGATGTACAGCTCTTCGCCCCGCCAGCCCATCTTGTACGGCTGATTGATGATGCGCACCGGCGTGTTGACGGCCACCATCTTGAAGAACTGTTCGATGTCTTCCGGATACATGCGGATACAGCCGTGCGTAACCTGCATGCCCACACCCGCCGGCCGATTCGTGCCGTGGATCAGATAGGCGCCGCCGGGAATGCCCAGGCGCATCGCGTACTCGCCCAGTGGATTGTCCGGGCCAGCCGGCACTGCCTTGGGCAGTGGACGACCGTCAGCCTCGTGCTCTGCGCGCACCGACTCGGGGGGATACCAGATCGGCCGCGTCCGCTTGTCGACGACCCGGGTCAACCCCAACGGAGTCTTCCAATCCATCTTTCCGACGCTGATGGGATACGTGACGACGGTGAGCGGCTCGCTGCCCTTGGTCTTGGGGAAATAGTACAGCCGGTGCTCGGCGAGACTGACGACGATGCCTTCGCGCGGTGCGTCGGGAAGAATGTATCGCGATGGAATGATGATCCCCCGCCCCGCGCCCGGCAGCCAGGGATCCACGCCCGGGTTGGCAGCGACGATTTCCTCGTAGCCGACGCCATAGGTGCGGCCGATGTCGAGCAGCGTGTCTTCGTGCTGCGCCGTCACCAAGCGGACTTCGCCTAGCACGGTGTCGGATCCGGCTGGCAGAGGAAAAGTCGCGCCCTGCGCCGCAGCGCCGCTCAACGCGAATACCAGGGCAGCGACGAGACGGAGAGAGACTTGCATGGCGGGAAGTCTAGCAGCAAACATGGAAAGTATCGGTAAAGGCAGTGGCTGGTGACGGCCGCAGCCGGCGAAGTCGGGCGCGCAAGCCGTTACGGCCGCTGCGCTTGCAACAGGTTGCTGATCTGGGTGGGCACGCCCTTCTGAGTTTCGATCATGGCGACCCGGATCGCATTGCCGAACGAAAACACGTCGGCGCTGCCATGACTCTTGATGACCACGCTGGTCAATCCCACCATGCTCGCGCCGTTGTACGTGCGCGGATCGAATTCGCGCCGCAGTGAGCGCAGCACGGGCCACGACGCCAGCGCGCCCAAGTAGCGCAGCGGATTGCGCGTGTACTCGGTCTTCAGCGCGGCGACCAGCATCTTCGCCGTGCCTTCGATGGACTTCAGCGCGACGTTGCCGGTGAAGCCGTCCGTGACCACGACATCGACGTCGCCCGAAAAAATGTCGTCGCCCTCGACGAAGCCGATGTAGTTCAGCTTGCTCGCCGTCAGCAGCCGCGCGGCTTCCTGCACGACGCTGTCGCCTTTCGTTTCCTCTTCACCGATGTTGAGCACGCCGATGCGCGGCCGCTCGATGCCATGCATGTCGGAGGCCACCACCGAACCCATCACAGCGAACTGGAACAACTGTTCGCCCGTGCACTCGGAATTCGCGCCGAGGTCGAGCATGTGAGTGTGGCCGTTGCGCGAGCGGATGCGCGAAATGATGGCAGGCCGGTCGATTCCTGCGACGGTCTTGAGCACGAAACGGGCTGTCGCCATGAGCGCGCCGGTATTGCCCGCGCTGACGCAGCCGTGCGCGGTGCCCGCCTTCACCAGGTCGATGGCGACGCGCATGGAGGAATCTTTTTTCTTGCGCAGCGCGTCCTGCGGCTTCTCGTCCATCGACACGACCTGCGAGGCTTCGTGCACCGCGATGCGCTCGCCGAAGCGGCGCGGCGCGTCCTTGAGCAGCGCCCGCACAGGATCGCCCAGCCCGACCAGCGTGATGCGCAGGTCAGGATGTTGATCGAGTGCCGCGAGAGACGCGGGCACGGTCACCGAGGGGCCGTGGTCGCCCCCCATCGCATCTACCGCAATCGTGACCGGCCGGGTGATTGCCAAGGTGTTGGCAACGCGAAGGCGCCGCACGGAGGCGGCGCCGGCAGGGTTATTCGGTGTCGGACTTGTCGCGGGTCGCAATGACTTTCTTGCCGCGATAGAAACCGTCAGGAGTGATGCGATGACGCGAGTGCGTCTCGCCCGAGGTGGCGTCGACGGACAGCGCCGGACGGCTCAAGCCATCGTGCGAACGGCGCATGCCGCGCGTGGACGGGGTCTTTCGGCTCTTTTGAACTGGCATGACTGCTTGACTCTCTTAAACTCGAAACTATGTGAAAGGTTCGAAACTGCTGCAACCGATGCGGCTCAACGCTTGCGCATCATGTCCCGCAAATCCTTGAACGGCATCTGCTTGCTCTGCGCCCCAGCCTGTACAGCCTGCGCATCCTGCTCGACCGAAACTTCAGCCATCGCAACGGCCACCGCGCTACGCGCATCGACACAACTGTCCGACTCGTGGCGCGGCACCAGCGGCAGCGCGAGCAGCGCCTGGTCTTCTGCCAGCGCCTGCAGATCGAGCCGCTTCGGGTCGGCCACGACGGGCTCGTAGTCCACCGCCTCTTCCAGCTCAACCGCTTCGTCCGGCACGATGACGAGCTTGAACTCATCGTCCAACCGCACGTCCACGGCTTGCAGGCAGCGCTGGCATGTCAGCTTCGCCACACCGTCCAATGCGCCATCGATGGCCACATGCGCATCCAGGCCCAGGAAGCGAAAAGTGACCTTGAATGCCGTACCTTCGCCCGCGCCGGCCGCATGCAGCCGCGGCATGTCCGCAATGGCGTAGCTGCGCTGGAGCGTCGAGGCGGACCGCGCACCGCCGGCAAGAACGGTTGCGTCCACGAATTTGTCTGGCTGGACGCCCTGGGGTCGCGGCATGGGGCGCGTATACTAGCGGCGAGCCCCCTCACTGTCAAAGAAGAAGCATCTTAAATGCTTGTTTTTCTAAGAGATCGGTTAGAGTTGCGGCCGCATTCCGGAGCCCAACAATGATGTCGCCCTCGCCTATCGCCAATTTGCGCCTGGTGCTTGCCTCGACTTCCCCGTACCGCCGCCAGCTGCTGGAGCGCTTCGGCCAGCGCTTTACAGTGGCCGCGCCCGACGTCGATGAGTCGCCGCTGCCGGGCGAAACGCCGGTGGATCTGGTCAATCGCCTGGCGCGTGCCAAGGCCGAAGTGGTGGCGCGCCGCAACCCCAAAAGCATCGTGATCGGCTCCGACCAGGTTGCCGTGTTCGGGCGCGAGATCCTGGGCAAGCCCGGCAATCCGGAGCGCTGCATCGAACAGCTCAAGGCCGTCAGCGGGCAGCGCCTGACCTTCAACACCGCGGTGCACGTGATCCAATCCGACACGGGCACCAACGACAGTCATCTCGACGTGACGACAGTGCATTTCCGCAAGCTGACCGACGACGAGATTGCGCGCTATGTCGCGCGCGAGCGGCCCGTAAATTGCGCCGGCGGCTTCAAAGCCGAAGCGCTGGGCATCAGCCTGTTCGAGCGAATCGAATCGCAGGATCCGACCGCCCTGATCGGCTTGCCGCTGATCTGGTTGTCCGCCGCACTGCGCAAAGCAGGTCTCGCGCTGCCTTAGTTTGGCACTTAACTTAAGCGCCGCAACCGCCGTTCCGTAGGTTGGGCAGAGTCTGCGAAGCCCAACCATCATGGCCGCGTCGGAAATGTTGGGCTTCGCAGCCCAACCTACGCGAGTCAGCCCAACCTACTGACAACCGCTTGAGTTAGCGCCATTCGCCTTGGTTTCGAGTCTTAATTTTTTTCGGCCTGCAGGCGATCCAGCACCGTCTGCAGTTCCGGCGGCAACGGCGCTGACACCGTAAACGGCTGCGCTGCGCCCGGGCGCTGAAACGCTAGCGACTGCGCGTGCAGGAACATGCGTGTCAGGCCGAACGGCTTGAGCAGTGCGTCGCGCTCGCGATCGCCATATTTCTCATCTCCAGCAATCGGAAATCCTGCGTGCGAGGCGTGCACGCGGATCTGGTGCGTGCGGCCGGTGCCGAGACTCACGTCCAGCAACGTCGCAAGCTTGCCGAATTGCCGCACCGGCTTGAAGGTGGTGTTGGCCGCCTGGCCGTCCGGATGCACGCGCACCATGCGCTCGCCGCCTTGCTTCAGATTCGTCTTCAGCGGCAGGTCGATGGTCTTCGTTCCAAACGGCCACTTGCCCACGACGAGCGCCAGGTAGCGCTTCTCCATGTCGCGCTCGCGCAGCAGCGCGTGCAATTCGCGCAGCACGGCGCGGCGCTTGGCGATCAGCAGACAGCCGCTGGTCTCGCGATCCAATCGATGCACCAGCTCCAGTTCTTTCAGCTCGGGCCGCATCGCGCGCAACGCCTCGATGACACCAAAATTCAGGCCGCTGCCGCCGTGCACCGCAACGCCAGCCGGCTTGCTCACGACGATGAGATCACGATCTTCGTGGATCACGGCGGCGGCGAGAAATTCGCGCAGCGATTTCGATGGCGCATGCTGCTGATCGCGCGGCTTGAGCTGCACGGGCGGCACGCGGATGCGGTCGGCTTCGACCAGGCGGTAATCGGGGCCGATACGGCCGCCGTTCACGCGTACTTCCCCGCTGCGCAGGATGCGGTAAATCAGGCTGCGCGGCGCGTCCTTGAGGATGCGCAGCAGAAAGTTGTCGATGCGCTGGCCGGCGTCGCCTTCGGTGGCCGCGACGTAGGTGACACTCGCCTTCTGCGCCGGCTTTGTGTCAGGCAGCGGGCCGGCCGCGCCGGGAGGGGATCTGTGCATGCAACATCCGGGCGTGAAATCGCGCGTAAGCCATTGATTGAAAAAAGATGGCCTGCTATATTCCGACGCTGTTCCAGCCGGCGACCGCTTAGCTTCGATAAACGTCTTCACGAATATCGAGTGGCGAACCCGGCAATACCGCAGCGCTTCAAGGCCATGCCCGAAAAGGCGCTGCATCTTAGTTGGTTCTGCAGGAACCTGTCTCACTGAGATCCGTCGAGGGGTAAGCGCTTCCGTGGAGATCGCATCTCCGGTTTGCGCGCCCCGGTCGCCTCAAGCCACGGGCTTATGCGACCCCGAGTGCGGATTACGTCAGACAAGTTTCACGCAGACCATCGCTCGGCCGCGCGACTAGCGATGCCGGACCCGCAACTCGGGATCCGGGTCGTGACCAGCGCCTCGGGCGGGCCCGCAGTGGCAGGATTAAAAAAAGGCGCGCGCTAACCACCGCGCCGGTGACAATCGGATGACTACGCTCCCCGATCAATCCCTTGCTGCTGCGCCGGCGTCCGCCGTGCGTGATCTCGCGGCCCTTTATGAATTATCAGAAGGGTCTCATGAAGCGAATGCTCGTCAATGCAACTCAAGAAGAGGAGTTGCGCGTCGCACTGGTTGATGGACAGAAGATTTACGATCTCGACGTCGAAGTACCGTCCAAGGAACAACGCAAAGCCAACGTCTACAAGGGTCGCATCACGCGCGTCGAAGCCAGCCTCGAGGCGTGCTTCGTCGAGTACGGCGCCGATCGCCATGGCTTCCTGCCGCTGAAGGAAGTCTCGAAGGAATATTTCAAGGCTGCGCCCGCCTCGGGCGGCCGCTTCAACATCCGCGAGCTGCTCGACGAAGGGCAGGAAATCATCGTGCAGGTGGAGAAGGAGGAACGCGGCAACAAAGGCGCCGCGCTCACCACCTTCATCAGCCTCGCCGGCCGGTTCCTCGTGCTCATGCCGAACAACGCCCGCGCCGGCGGCGTGTCGCGCCGCATCGAAGGCGAGGATCGCGAACAGCTGCGCGAAGCGCTCGACCAGGTGAAGATCCCCGACGGCATGGGTGCGATCGTGCGCACCGCCGGCGTCGGCCGCACCGCCGAAGAATTGCAATGGGATCTGGATAACCTCAAGGAAGTCTGGACCGCGGTTGCCGTCGCTGCCGAAGGCCGCCCGGCCCCGTTCCTGATCTACCAGGAATCCAAGGCCATCATCCGCGCCCTGCGCGATTACCTGGCCGATGACATCGGCGAGATCCTCGTCGACAACCAGGACACCTTCAACGAGGCGCAGCAGTACATGCAACGCTTCATGCCGGCGAGCCTGCGCAAGCTGAAGCTGTACGAAGATCCGGTGCCGCTGTTCACGCGCTTCCAGATCGAGAACCAGATCGAGTCGGCGCACTCGCACAAGGTGAACCTGCCCTCGGGCGGCTCCGTCGTCATCGATCCCACCGAAGCACTGGTATCCATCGACATCAACTCGGCACGCGCCACGCGCGGCAGCGACATCGAGGCCACCGCCACCAACACCAACCTGGAAGCGGCGGACGAAATCGCGCGCCAGCTGCGGCTGCGCGATCTGGGCGGCTTGATCGTGATCGACTTCATCGACATGGAGTCGCAGAAAAACCAGCGCGCGGTGGAGGACCGGCTGCGCGATGCAGTGAAGCAGGATCGCGCGCGCATCCAGATCGGGCGCATCTCGCGCTTCGGGCTGCTGGAACTGTCGCGGCAGCGCCTGCGGCCGTCCATCGGCGAAGCCGCCAACATCAACTGCCCGCGCTGCAACGGCATGGGCAGCATTCGCAGCGTGGATTCGATGGCGCTCGCGTTGCTGCGGCTGATCGGCGAAGAAGCGCGCAAGGATCGCACCGTCAAGGTGATTGCGCAGCTGCCGGTGGAAGTGGCGACTTATCTGATCAACGAAAAGCGCGAATGGCTCAACAACATCCAGGTCAAGAGCGGCGCGCAGGTGGTGCTGATTCCCAACAAGTACATGGAAACGCCGGCCTACGATATCCGCCGCGTGCGCGACGACGAAGGCTCGCTGCCCGAGAACTCCGGATTGAGTCATCACATGCCGGTCGCTCCGCCGGTGAGCATGGCCGAGCAGGCGGAGCGCGAAAAAGCCGCCCCAGGGCCGGTGCCGCTGGTGGTCGCTTCGTCGGTGCCGACGTTGCCGCCGCCACCCAGCGTCATTGCGGAAGCGACGACGCCCCCTGTCACTGAAACTCGAATCGAAAAGCCGGTCGAACAGATCGGCATCCTGGTGCGCTTGTGGCGTTTCTTCTTCGGCGGCGCGGGCACTGCGACAGTTGCTGCGCCTTCAGCGTCGCCGCCGCCCCCGCCGCGGCGCGACGCGACGCGGCGCGATCGTCCGGAAAATCGCCACGGCCGCGGCGCCGAACGTCATGGCCGCGACAATCGCGATGGCCGGGATCGCAACCGCGACCGGCCGCCACGGCCCGAGAACAAGGATCGGCCGCCGCAGGACGCTGCACGCAGGGACCAGCCGCGCCCCGATCGCAAGCCGCGCGAACCATCGGGCGAGGTGCGCGCCGAATCGCAGCAGCGGCCGCCGCAACAGCAGCAGCATCGCAATCCTCCGCAGCAGCAGCAACAGACTTCGGCGCCACGACCTGAGCAAGCAGCAGGTGCCCCGGGTGCAGCGGGTGCACCGGCAGCCGACGGCGAGTCAAGCGATGCGCAGCGCAACGAGCGTGGCGAACGCGGTGGCCGCGGCCGGCGTGGACGCCGGCGTCGCGGCGGTCGCGGCCGCAACGATGAAGGTGGCGCAAACCAGAACTCAGGCCCGGGTTCGAACTCGGGCGAACAGTCGGGCGGTGCAGCGGATCGGCCGCCGCAGAATTCCGGCGATGGCAATCGCGAGTCGCGCGACATCGATATCGGCGACAGCGGTACGTTCCCGGCTCTGACGCCGCGCGGGGAACCGCAACGTAGCTTCGACTTGCCGCCGGTCCAGAATGCGCCCCCGAGCGCCTCCGAGCCACGCCGCGAGCCTGCGCACGATTCACCTGCTCCAGCACAGCACGACGGTGGCAGTGGCAGTGGCGGTGGCAGTTCGCCCGATGCTACCCGCGCCGACGCAACGCCGAAGACGGTCTGGTCCTCCAGCCCGACCTCGACGTCCAGTTCCTGGGGCCCTGGTCCGACGCGACGCGACGAATAGGTCAATTCGATGACGGCCGGTGCACTGCGCCGGCCGTCCTTGCACGACGCGAAGGGTCAGCGCGCGCGGAGCAATTCCTGCAGGAGCCCGTCCGCGGCTTCTTCGAGCAGGTCCAGCACTTCCTCAAAACCTTGTGGGCCGCCGTAGTAAGGATCAGGCACGACTGCGCGCGCGGCCTGCGGCGCGTAGCTCATCATCAACTTGATCCGCGGGTGATATTGCGGCTGCGCGCGGCGCCGCAACTCGCGCAGGTTTTCCTCGTCCATGGCCAGGATGAGGTCGAAGCGCTCGAAATCTTCCGCCGCCACCTGCCGCGCACGCAGGCCCGACAGGTCGATGTTTCGTCGCAACGCTGCATCCACTGAACGCCGGTCAGGGGCAGCGCCGATGTGATAATCGTGCGTACCGGCCGAATCGATCTCGACACTGAAATGCGGTGCGCGCTCGCGCATGGCGTAGCGAAAAACACCTTCGGCCGTCGGCGAACGGCAGATGTTTCCCATGCAAACGAACAAGATGCGCATGCGTGGGCGATCCTCAAGAAGAAAAGCAGCCAAGCGGCTTCGGCACAAGCCTGACGAGCGCGCGTCGCAGCGTCAAGCGCAACCCCGCGATGCGCGTGCATACTTTTTAAGCGCATCACCCAAGCAGGCGTTCAGCGTCGCCCTTAGCCGGAAGTGCTGATATGAGGACGCGCACGGCGGCGTAAAAAGTCGCGTGCGGAGCCGGGGAAAAATCGCACGGAACGCGCGCTTTGCCCGCCATTATTCAACAACACAGGATCGCAACCGTGCGCCAATCAAACGCCGTGCAGATGCTGAACGAACCCGCCCACGCTTTCGAGGCAGGCGACCGCGTCATCGCGCCGGCGCGGCCGGGCTTCCCGGCCGGCACCGTCATGAAATTGATGGCGAGCGGCTACGTCCTGGTCCGCTGGGACGTGAACGTGCTGGAGACATCGTATTGTGGCGAGCTGAACCGCATTGAACCGTCGGAATTGTGATTCGCTAGGCAGGTTCTGCGTAGGTTGGGCTGAGTCTTCGAAGCCCAACGATCTTGGTGCGAAGGATCGTTGGGCTTAGAAGACTCA
>Ga0307509_10000642_pt1 | contig 59420 bp, 78 predicted proteins | sample 10_EM_MG_FD_202245 | JGI IMG/M metagenome (GOLD analysis project Ga0307509, IMG submission 202245) | Populus trichocarpa ectomycorrhiza microbial communities from riparian zone in the Pacific Northwest, United States - 10_EM | ecosystem: Host-associated > Plants > Roots > Unclassified | place...
CGACATAGCTTAGTGCTCAAAACGGGGGCTTGTATTTGTCTATCTACTGGGTGGTGGTACTCGCCTTTAAAGCGGAGGTTTGCACCTTTAAGCAAATAAATTCTAGGATTTAACAAAAAAAAAAAAACTATTGTGGTTATCATGATGCTTGAATTTTGTGAGATATGATATCCTGGTTGCGCCCGTTGTCTCAGGACTTATTCTCACTGCAAGCTACAGTAGTCCGCTCTGGACATAATTGGTTTTAAAAACCTCGCCCTGCTCGAGTACCGTACGGTACTCGCTGGTTAATTGATTTTGGCTTAGAACCTCATTGTGTTTTTTTATTATTTTTAACTTGACCCGGTATCATAGCATATCACTACTATAATAACAATTATTATATAAAAGCTCTTGAAATCCGCTACCAGGTTATCAGTAGAAATCAGTATGTAAGACTATGGTAAGTTTAGATTGACGGGTTAACAGAATTGCAAATACCAGATAATGGGATCTAACAGGTGCAGCACTTTAGTTCAACCTTCAAGTTATACTACTGGAGGGAAAACACCAACACTTCCTCCAATTTTCAGACTTGGAACTTGGGGATTCTGAGACTGCTGGAGATAGCAAGTTTCGACAGTTTTCCCGGTATCATATTTCGCGAAGGTTTGGGCGGTAAAGATGGGATAAAAGAGTAACATGAGAGCGCAGGTAGACTAGCTTTTCGGTATTGGGTTTTGGCACAGAATATTTCTCCTGTTATTGGCATTGTAACTCCTATGATTCCACAATTTAAAATGTACCAGTACTTCTTCTTGGGTCATTCTTATTCGTACTGCTGACTACGGTATTTTCTTCCGAATGCTCTTAGCGCTGTGGGAAAGATGATTTGGTAGCCATCCATGGAGGTTGAAGGCGGCGGCTATGCGTCTGGACAAGATGGTTGCGGTATTTGCTCAAGAGATTCGAAGAAAAAGTATCTCGAAACACCCGAAAGAGGCATCCAAGGCACCACTTTCTGACCCCATGATGAAAGATCACTCACCAAGTTAGACTAGTTGTCTTGTTCTGACCGTACCATCGGCAACGTCACATACTGTACAAGTACTGTAATTTACACACATTTTCTCCAAATGATAATTACATAGACAGATGACTAGATCGGCGAAACACGGTGCTCTATGCGCCAATAATATTTACCTCCGGTATTACAGTATCGTAACCCGCCGCCTCCGCCCCTCCCCCTCTTCAACTCACCTGTACATAACTATCAAAAATACAAGCACTATAGCAATAAAAATAGGAATAGAAAAATAATACATCAAGTTAAGTTAATACAGAAAACTTCATACGTCCATAACCAAGATGTCGATATCACCATTCACGTAGTGTAGGTAGGAATAAGCCCGGGCTATGGCAATATCATGGTAGGATAGGATAGCGAGAAGAAGAAAAGATAATTAAAGTGCAATATATCGTGGATAAAGAAATGATGAGGACGAGAATGAGGAAAATGGTGCCTGAGGTGGATAGGTGAGGCACAAGAGCCCCGAGGAAGGAAGAGAAAAGAAAGAGAAATATAGAAAGGTGGGTAGAGAAGGAAGAAAAGGGGAAAAAGGGACCCAAATTCACCAATGATAGACTCCGATCAGATAAGACAAATAGATAAATAGATAAATAAATAGATGGGGAGGGAAGGAAAAGGAAGATGGCTAGTGATGGGGGTGGGGTTGTATGGAAAGGGAGTCCGGTGGTGTTGGGTAGTTGGGGCGGGGGGACGGTAAATCTTGGGAGAAGATGGACAAAAAAAAGTATGTGGAAATGTGAGAGTGTGGGAGGGGAGAAGAAGGAGGGGTGAAATCTTCATCACTGTATAGCACTCTGTGCAGTAGAAACAAACGAGCAGACAGTGAGCTAAGATCTATCTATGAAGCAATCATGCCACTATGAGCAAGAATATTGAAGGGGATCAGAAAAGGGTGGGACAGGACAACAGAATGAATATACATGAAATAGGAAAATAAAGGAGAGGGGGAAGATATATTAAGTAGCGGGCCTGGTGTGGTCTCCCGGGAAACCATGGCCGCCACTTCTACCTGCACCACTACCACCTTCTCGGTGAACCTGGTATTGACGGGCTGGGGAAGGAGCGTGCTTGTGATGGCGACCTCCACGCCCGCCACGAAAGCCGGGGACCTTGGGCTTTGGCGGCAGGGGGTGATGCTGTGGTGGGGGAACACTTGGTTGACTGGATTGGTGAGCAAACTTTCGCAAAATAGGGCGACATATGGATAACTTACGTGATGTTAGATGGGCTGTTACCCCTGGCCTTCTTGTTACCCTTTGCCGGCCGTTTGATACGACGATCATCAGAACCATCGTGGGATGAATCTTCGAGATTCTTATGCCAACCCCTTTTCTTAGACCCTTCCTTACCGCCTTCTGAAGCTTTGGCTGAACCACCGCTACCCCTCGAAAGTGGCCTTGGGACCGCCAATAGAGATTCCTCCGAACCTTTTTTGTTTTCTCCATTGAGAGAGCCGTAAATTTCCATTTTGGCCTCGTTTTCCAATTCCTTGAGCATTTTCTGGAATTCCGCATCCCCATTCTTCTCTGGATCATCGGGCAAAGTAAACTCTAGCGGCTGCGATAGCATAGAGCCTCCTGTTCTGACGGAATCACATACAGGATCTTCTGGTTCCCCATCTTCCCCGGACTTAATACGGTATCCGTCAATGCGGATACCCTTCGCATCAAAGTACTTGGTTGAAAAGACCCGCTGCTCAGCTGGTTTCTCGGGGTCATCCGTCATCTCGCTGCGTTGTGCATCTGTCTCCTCAAAGGTTGCCGCCAGTGGCCTTTCGACCCGCTCAGGAGGTTTGTATGCTAGAGGATCGTGAGATAAGCTACGAAATACCAACGAAGAGTTTCATCACTGACCTATTTTACCCGATTTACCAATCGGAATGATTGGGGCCTGTGTGTTTGGAAAACATGGTGGTGGTTTAGGAGGTGGTGGTTCGCGGCATTTGTTAGCAGTTGCCTGTGAGGCCGTCTGAGATGAACCGTGAGTAACTTGAGCAGGCGACGCATTGCGTTGGGGCTGTTGTTGGAAGGACGGTGCATGGTGTTGAGACCGGTGTTTATTACTCTGCCTTTGTCTGAATTGGTGCTGAGGACGATGGAATTGAGGGTTAAATGAGGCAGGCGGATGGACGGGGGATGCGTGAGCTCCTTGAGGATAGTTGTAGCGTGGTTGCCGGGCATGCGGAGGTTGTGGATGCGATTGATGCACCGATGGTTGACTGTAACCTTGATATGTCGCCGGTTGGCGAGGTCCATACGCTGTAGTTGGAGCAGCAGCAGCCACATGTGGAGTATAATGTGGTTGTGCTTGGGTCGGAGGTTGCGGCCATTGCTGGTGAGCATTGTAAGTATAAGGTTGCTGCCAATGCTGCGATGGTTGCTGCGGGGGATAAGGACTGACGGGGCTTGGTGATGCTTGTGCAGGATACGTCTGAGGGGGAACCGCTGGTGGAGGATAAGCAGTTGTTTGGGCTTGCTGTGGATAAGTTTGGGACTGAGGTGGTTGATAAGCTGGAGGTTGAGTGGTGGGATATTGGGTGGGATGAGGGTATCGGGTTATGATCGGCTTGCTACTTTTCTTCTGTATCCGATGGGTGCGAGGAGGTTGATTCACCGAACCTCTGATGTAAAGTGTCAGTTCGGATAATTATCTGATAGAGGTCTTCAGGATATAGCATGATACTAACGCAGGGACTTGTCGCCGGGGTTCCGGACAAAACTGGGCAATATGAGCAGTAGATCCGCAATTGTAGCATGGCTGAGGTGACTGAAAATTCTGCGATGGCGCGTTTGCTGGCCATGGGTGAGGTGCTCCAGGTTGGAATGGTGGTTGATTCGGTGGTACGTTCATCCTGAAAGCTTCCGTGATGATACCTGATTCTGTGATTGGAAGAGAGGCTGGAAAAGAGGATCAATCGATGGCTCAAGCAAGGCCACCTGAGGGCCGAATAGTCAGCACTAAGTCTAGGTGAAGGGATTATAACGGGGTGTAGAGGGTTGAGGAGAAGGATGATGAGAAACAATAGAGGAGAACGGTTAATAGTACCCGAGAAAAGCTTTTGAAACGTATGAGAGGGGAGCGGGTTAAAAGCTCAGGTCCGATGAAAGGATGTAGTGAGGTCCATAATACAAGGGAACGGTCGCAGTGGTAAAAGCCGGGAAGCTCTCCAAAGAGAGACCTAGGGTTAGTGACGATGACCTGGCGAACGCCTGGCAGACGGGGCAGATGAAGCAAAGAGATGGCTCAAGAACTTTGGGGAGAAGTCGCGTTAAGCTTTGCGCCAAGACAGCGAGACCGAGGCCCTCTGTTTTTTTAACTCCCCCTCCGACTCCTCTTCCCGATCCCACCAATATTCTCCACTAGGTTATGAGGCGATCAAAATGTGCTAAATCCCCAATGAATCTTGGAAACTCGAATATGAAATGGCTTAAAACAGCGGGAGAGCTTGGAGGTGTAACAGGGATTTGAGAGGCTTTGCTTCTTGCAAGGGTGTTTTCTTGTTATTTGGTTTCTTTTGGCTACTCAGTGCCAACAGCAGTTTTCAATATATATTTTTTCTTTTCTGCTTGTTGCATGCCATATTCGAGGTGGGAGGGATTCAAGAATACGTCAGGGTAATAATAGTGGGAGATGAGTGAGTGCACAGTAAATAAGATGATTGATATTGAATGGCTGGAGAAGAATCGCAACCGACAAGGCTAGAGGGATAGTGAACAAGATTGAAAACAGAAGAAAGTGGACGCTAAACAGACACTGTGGAAATTTATGATACCGAAGAGCAAACAGAAGAGCAAACAGAAGAGCAAAAAAAAAAAAAAAGAGAGAGAGAAGAGGGAAAACGCCTCTGAATAAGAGCAGGGGAGCAGGGGGGAAAGAGGTAAACTGATCAAATCATCATTTCAGCAGCAACCACGGCGATAGGAACTCCTCGAGCCTTGCGAACAAATACCAGTGGGAACGCACGATATTTGGGGGGAAGTATCTCACCATGGAATTGCGTCGCTCTCGTAGGGGTGAACAGAGCAGCGTATCTTTATCGATACCTGTAGCAAAATTTAACGATAGTGTAAGACAAATCGAACATGATGATGATGGAAAGAGTAGAGGTTGCAATCAGACGGCCTGGGGGCTGAGGGATGAGGGTTCCGGAGCTTTGTTTCTGTGATAACAAGTACTGTGCGCGCTGGTAGAAGGCGAAGTGGGTGAGGGGGGGAAGGTGGAGGGGGAAAATAGGAGAGGAGCAGGAGAAGGGAAAGGAGAGGAGGAGGAGGATAGGGAAGGAGGAGGAGCAGGACGATGCGTTTTTTGCAGTTGCAACCCGCCATTTCTCAAATACAGACAGACAAAGGCAGCAGGCAGGCCACGACTCGAATCAATCATCGTTTATGTGACACTGGCATAAAGAAAGCAAGAGCGAGCAACATTCAGCAATAACAGACGAGGCCTCGCAGCAACAATGTTACAGTACGAGTACCGGTATTGCCCACACAAGGAAGCAGGTGCAAGTGCAAGTGGCAACCAGTATCCCTTGGTCACTCACTGGTCCATCGTTGCATATGGAAATAATCAACGTCGATCGTAACTGGGGACACAGCAGAGAAATCTCTACTTACCGTTCTCTAGGGCTGGAAACTCCTGCAGCGACCTACAGAGCGTCGAAGATCACGGTGATGGTGGTAAAATTCAGAATTTAGTGCAGCTGGTATTATATATAGCAAGGTGCCGGTATTACTAGAAATGGCATTCCTCAAATATGCCTGTCGATGATCGCTTGATCAGTGATCACTGACAAATGCTCACCCTGCTATCGGCAATGTATCAACCCTGATGCTCATCGAATCCCTTGAAAACCCTTCCCCTTCGATAGCTAGACTATGCGCTCCTCGTTCCCCCCCCAACCGATCCTGCCATCTCTACCATCACCTCCTCCATCACTCCACCACCACCTCTCATCTTTTGAGCCGATTCCCACTATTTTTGACAACCGATCTATCCATCTATCTTTCCCCTGCCTCCTTCCGCGCCTTTATCAAGGGTCCTAGCCGGACATGCTTGGACTACCTGGTACCTATCTTCGCTCCTCAAAGCTTCTTCTTATCTCCCCCCCCCTCCCCCTACCACGCCATCGGAACATCTCCCAACTAACTAACGCACTCAATTGCGTTACCCTCTTGCAGCCTCCGTCGACTTAGATGAGTGCATCGAAAGACTCTACAAGAAAGAGCTCTTGGCGGAATCTGTCATCGAGGCGATATGCAATAAACTTAAGGAGCAACTCATGAGCGAATCCAACGTCGTACAAATCACGGCCCCTGTAACCGTTGTCGGAGACATCCACGGACAGTTCTTTGACATGCTGGAGATCTTCAAAATCGCTGGCTACTGCCCGGACACAAACTACCTGTTTCTAGGGGATTACGTGGACCGTGGCTTGTTCTCCGTAGAGACCATCTCATTGCTGGTGTGTCTGAAGCTTCGATGGCCCTCGAGGGTTTACCTGATTAGAGGTAATCATGAGAGTAGGGGGGTTACGCAGAGCTACGGGTTTTATACAGAGTGCTCGAGAAAGTACGGGAGTGCGAATGTTTGGCGTCACTTTACGGACATGTTCGATTTCCTCACCTTGAGCGTTGTGATTAATAACGATATATTCTGCGTTCATGGAGGTTTGCCACCACCACCAACTGCGATCGCTTATCTGCCAAACCGCTATGAGTAGTCTGATTGTTTTTTTTCTTCCTTTTCTTTTCTAGGACTCTCACCCTCTATCCATTCAATCGATCAGATCAAGGTCATTGATCGCTTCAGAGAAATCCCCCACGAAGGCCCCATGGCAGACCTAGTCTGGTCTGACCCAGATCCTGATCGCGATGAGTTCTCACTATCACCCAGAGGCGCAGGATACACCTTTGGTGCCCAAGTCGTCAAGAAGTTCCTTGAAGTTAACAATCAATCTCACATACTCCGAGCCCATCAGTTGTGCCAAGAGGGGTATCAGCTCCTCTTTGATGGCCTATTATCTACTGTATGGAGTGCACCAAATTATTGTTACCGGTGCGGCAACCTGGCCAGTGTCCTCGAGGTGGACTACCACGGACCGCGCTATTATAATGTCTTCGAGGCTGCGCCGGAGAATAGCGAGCATAGAGATGCTGCTGCACAACAGCAGGATACGGGTGCAGTTGTGGAGTACTTTCTGTGAATTTTTCTCTTCGGAACCGTGGGACGATCTTAATACCCAGAGTTTGGGAGTGAGAAACCTGGCCTTTTTCTTCTTCCTTCCTTTCTTTCTCGCTTCTCCCATTACGACTAGTTTTGTGTAAAAGAAGGGTTTGCCACGCGATCTCCTCTTCCCTGTTTTTTTCCTATCTTTATCCCAAATCTTCTATCCCCAGGGCTAGTAACTAAGTGGGGGTGCGTGGTTAGACTTCCGGAATGGCTATGGATACGGCATAGAGGCGTCGTGTATTTGGTTTTTTTATTATTTTTAGTTGCGAGATATGTCATTACTTTTTTCCTCTGTGCATACGTGTATCATAAAGATATGTGTACAGGCCATCGTCGTTGTCGTGTTTGGGTACGGGACCCTTCCGTCGGCATTTCTGTACTTTAGCCACGATATATGGTACCTTCACAAAATTAGCCAACATCAACGAACGTGAAAAAACCTTGGCCATCACAACAGAACTCCCCCATCCACCCCACTATTATGAAAATAAAATAAAAAGATATAAAACATAGATACACAGCAGAATACATAGTAGGAAGTAATATTTGATCGAGAGAAATATCTTTGGGGGGTGTTGGAAATGCCGGGTCATTTGGAGGGTTGTGTTGCAATCGCTGCTATGTGTACGGTTAATTTTGTCAGCGGACAATAGCACTTTTTTCGCCTTGGAAGAAACTTGGCGTCGGTGTTGTATATGATATGAAAGCGTCTAAATCACTGCAGTAATTGAATTATCGTGCATGATGTAAAATGGCCCATTAACTACGGGACATGAGCCCCTCCTGCTTCTTGTTTCTTGTTTATATATAATAACAATAGCATTATATATATTTATATATTGTACATTTCTATTTTCCACTTTATCCAACGAGACTGAAAGTAGGTTCCGGGAAGGACGATACGACTAGCGGCTTCGGCGGCAATCTTCCAGGCATCGGAGCGAGGATTTTCATATATCGCTTTTGTTCATCGACGGACGCACTATTCGACCCGGTCATCACCATGGTCAGTATATCTCATAATCCCACCGGTATGAGGGGAAGAGAAGAAGAAGAAAAACCTACATATATACAAACCCCATCACCGAGCTCTCGGCCAAAGCACGCACCTCATCCCCAATCTCGGCATGCAAAACCGCAGCGACTGAATGCTGTAATAGCATCGAGCACTCCGCCTGGACCAACAATGCCTGTCCCCCAACACCGCCCCCGCCCTCCTCCTCGTCGTCATCATGACCAATGGGCAGCAAGCTGGCATTGAGCGTACTCGCCTCGCCTACGCGCCAGATGTTCAAATCGTCGAAGCCGACGGTCATAGTGTAGGGACTCAGTGTACGCTTCTTCGGTTCGCCGAAGAAATACTCGCGGATGGAGCGCTCGCGGGAAGCGCGGAGGAAGGCGTCGTCGCGGTCGACGCAGCCGCCGGACTTGCTGAGCTTGATTATAGAGATTGGGGGGGGTTGATGTTGGTGGTTTGGGCGGTCTTCGAAGCGCCGGAGCATGTCGCTGTACAACCGCTCGCTGCCGAGGACTACCAGGGTCGTGATGGAGAATTCGGAGATGGCATGGTACAGGAGGTCGTAGCCGGTGGGGGTTTGGCTGATGGTGCCGGGGGTGTCGATTATTATACCAGAGGAGCGGTCTTGGGGTGCTTTATATTAGCTTCGTTTGTGGAGGGGGGGAGGGGGGGGGGGGGGTACTCTGGTCATCCTCTGAAAGCCTTGAGGATACAGCTACTGCCATTCTCGACACTAGTGCCTTGTACAATTTTGTATTCCCTTCCGGTGTTTCCAGACCGTAATAGTACACCAAAGGCAATTTCACGGGCACGGGGCTCGGTCCGCTAGTAGGACTACTCCCGAACCCCTCCTCGACGTCCATTATTGTGCTAAAACTTGTGGCACTCAGTGTCCCCGGCAGACTCAGTACCCCTTCCTTCGGGTCTAGATTCACAACGGCCGGTTTCCGCCCCTGCCTGACAGCGTACGCGGTCAAGATCTTGACGAGCGAGGTCTTCCCCGCATTCTCCGGCCCGATGATCATCACCCTCGGCCCCTGCACCGTCGGCGATTCGCCCGCCAGTCCGCGCTGCTTCTCCAGGGCGAAGTGCAGATTTGTGTATGCTGTCATGGGCGTTTCCTCGCTTGTGTACTCGACGCTAGGACTACCGCGAACCTCAAGGGTGCAGCCGTGCCAGGTGAAGATGGCGGACTTGGTCCCCGTGAAGGTGAATTTGTGGCCGATCGGGAGCTCCGTGCCGAAGATTTCGGCGCTGCCTTTTAAGAGCTAGGATTCTCGTCAGTATCCCCTCTCTTCTTTTTTCACCTTGGGGGCGAGGGGGAGATATACCTTCACTTCGACAGTGGCGCCAAACGCAACCTCGAACCGCCATTCCCGGAATTTGGCTATCTCGTATGTCTTTTCTGTGAGCGGCTCCACCGGCGTGGAGTCTTGCGCTGTGAAGTTTGAGAATGGCTGGCCGATCGGGAGTTCCGAGAGTTGGAGGCCTGGGACTGACATTCCTTCAAGTATGATAATTTTTCCTTGGCCTTGATCCTGTGCTTTTGTTGTTGTTTTTTTCTTTCTATCCGTTGTGTAGTGGGTGGCGGTAGTAATGATAAGGTGAGGCGAGGTAGGGTGGGTTGGAGGTTGATCACTGTTGCTCCCGACAATTGAAAGGCTGGGTTGCGTTGACAGGGTGGGGCTTAAAACCTTATTTGGGCAGTGGGGGTTACCGTCAGCCGTAGTGCGGGAGGATCAATCAAACTGTAAACCGTTAAGGTCGGGAATGGCTTACTTGCGGCTCAGAGTGCCTTTCGTGCTACATACTGTAGTCTACATCTTCACAAGCATGATACAATACTATACGATCTAGCTCCTATCCATGGAAGGGGGTCTGCCTATCCCACTTCAAAAATATACAGTACAAATCGAATACTGCACCAACATACAGTATCATACCCACACCCACCCCGTACCAACAGCTACACCCATTGGCCCACGATTCGCAGGATGATGACCTCAAACCCCCATCCATTCCCTCCACTCGGAAGTATTCCCCGCCCATCCCACTCGTTTACACCCGGAGCTTCTTGGTAAATGTCGGGCTTTAGATTTGTTACTACTACTCGAGTACTATAGCTCTACCGTGCGCGCCGGCGTCAGCGGAATTACCGTAGCATCTATCCCGCCCCCTAGTAAACCGGATATCCGTAAATCTGGGCTTAAGGGAGGTGGAGGGGTGGACCTGGTTTTGATGTCACGTTCGTGAGGTACTAGTAGTGTGTGTGTGTGATTGGGATTATTGGTTATATAATAGGAGTGGCGTTTGAAGGTTGGGAAAAGCTGAGGAGGGTTGCTGGGGTTTCTTGTGAGGGGAATTGTTGGTTTGAATGTTCATGCTTTGTCACTCGGTTTGTGGACACTTTTTATGTTGGAAGAATGACTTCAATGTGACGGTTAGATGCCCAGAAGGGCATACTGAGGACACGTATCATTGTCACTGTATATAGAGAGAGCGCACAGGTATAAGTACCATCACTGTGTGCCCAGGTAGAAACAATAACAAGTATTGGAACAACACTGATCCATATTCCTTGAACTTTGCTCTCCACCCGTCTTCACTCTCTCATCAGACCTGCAACTCATATACCGAATTTCCAACATTTTAGCTGGTTGGGGGGATGATGATTCTATGAATTGGAGGGGAAGCTAACAATGAAAAAGTATTTGACTGCTGGCAGGATAAGGTGGTCTCCCGTCTCTCGTGATCGGGTGGACGAAGTCTATTGTTTTCATCGAGAACGATGCCGTCACTGATAGGGCTCAGTGCTCGAGTATTTACTAAGTCTAGGGGTTATATATACCGGGATCAGCCTGGAACTTTCCTGTGTTAAATAAATCTCTGAGCTACGTAGCCGAAAGTCCCCCATCAAGCACGACCTGACTCCCATTCGCAAACTTATTCAGCGCTAGAAACATTGCTGCATCTGCGACCTCTTCCGCCGTGCCCATCCTCCCCATGGGTGTGAACTTGAGCGCGTCCCTTCGGGCTCCCTCTGTCATGCCTGTTATTGTTAGTATAGTACTTGTTAGTGGTTAGTACAGTGGAGGGGGGGGGATTGACCACTCGTCATATCCGTATCAATATACCCTGGAAGAATTGCGTTAACTCTTACCCCACTGCTGCCCACTTCAGCTGCCAATGACCTTGTTAACCCTGGTTTTTGGATGGTGAGCTGGGGGTTTAATATGAAGGGGAGGGGGGGAAGGAGGCTACCGATAACACCGGCCTTGCTGGCGGCGTAAGCTACAGATCCCACACCAGCTTTAATCCCCAGTACCGACGAAATATTAATTATACAACCTTTTTCCACATCACCGATCAACCATATTAGCTCCGCCCCCCAGTGTGGCCTTCCCTTCCTAGTATCGTGGAGCAGATGGACAAACCACTCCTGGCCCTAATCATTCCTTTCAATACCGCCCTGCACCCTAACACCGACCCCATCAGGTTCGTCCTGATGACTTCCTGTATCGTCTCCGATTTTGTCGCCATCAGAAGACTGTAATGCGTGATTCCGGCAGCGTTCACGAGGACATCTAACTTTTTCTATCATACCCCCGCCACCATCATCAGCTCTTGCCCTCCTCCCCCTCACTGTAATCATTACTAGTCGGGGGAGCGAGCATACCCCACACCCTCCCCGAACTTCCTCCCAAAACTCTGGATCCCCAACATCTCCCGCGATAGACTGGTGCTCGCCTCCGGGCGGTAATGTAGATAGTGCGGCGTCTAGGTGGGACTTGGTGCGGGATACTAGGATTAGGCTCCCGCCAGCACGGGCGAATTTCTGGGATATCGAGAGGCCGATGCCCCGCGAGGCACCGGTTATCAAGATTAATTTTCTGGAGAGGGGGTTGGTCATTGTCGTGTTCGTTGGGGAATGGTGGGGTTTCTGTGTTGGTAGCATTTACCTGAAGTACGGTAGGGCGGAGGTAAGGATACGGTATGCAGGTACGGAGGATGGGGTGGCGCTTGGTTGAAGGGCTCTGCTCGAGTAGCTGATGATTAAGCGAGAGTCGCGGATTGGGCTCTTGTTGTGATGGGGGGTGTCAGTGTCTACTGGTGCAGAGACTCCTCCTCACTCATCCTGGGTCATATCATACCCCGAAATCGCTCCTACATATCGGCACCAGGGAACGGGATTGCTCGACCCCTATATTTTTCCAGTCATTTCTCACCTTCTAAGGGCAGTAAATAATAACCACTGGTATGGGGCTTTTGGGACTTCACCAGAGAGAAAGGGACCGGGTTTCATCGCTTACCCCTACCAGTATGTGTGTGTGATTCTGTTCGGGCACAGCTCTGCGAAGAGAACAAAGATATTATTTCTCTGCCCCAATGATTTTGTTGTAAACAATGTTTCTGCACCGGTGCTCCGGTAGTCGGGTCTTATCATCGAGTTGACCGCTTTCATTCGACCAAATAGAGGTTGAGCATCGCCAACCACTCGGGTAATTCGATCTGGCATGCTCGAGTTAAGGTTCCTTTGTCGTGAACCAAGGGTAGACAGACAAGCTCTGTATCACCACCAAAAGCATCTCGACTTTCCCCAAAACTCGACATCTCGTTGGCAGTGGTGGAGGTTAGGAAGACAACGAATCAATCCGAATTGGGAGAGGACAACGAGCAAGACACTCCTACGCTAACTTTTTCCCACGTCGACTCGTGATGGCGTACCTGCCTTCACCACCTTCACCAACAACGAACAACGAAGCGAAACGAAACGAACGGAACGAAATATCGAAGATCCATCATCTCCAATCACAACAATACTTCCTCCCCCCTTGAAAAATAATAATAATAATAATAAATCATCGCCCAATACAAGAAACTATATCCCTTCCCATCTCTCCATCAATCCATCCAGTCCATCTCTCTAACCCTAGCTATTCTTTTTTTCTTCTTCTTCCCACTGTCTGCTCCCGTCGCGACTTGACTTAAACCCGCCCACCCACCCACACTACTTGCACAATCCGCCATCTTTCATCATCACAACCCTATCGCCTTCTCACACACACACCCAAAATACACACCATCGCTCCTGCGACTAAAGAATGCTGCGCTAAGGCTTTCTTCTCATGCTGCGCTATTGTTTATAGAACAAAGGAATTCGTCTTTTCATCAAACCCTAGAACGCGTCGGACTTGACTCAACATTTTATCACACAACTCACCACACCCCCCGCCCTTTATATTCCAACTCTTTACCCGCATCTGCATTGATTCTCGGCCAGTTGATCTTTTTTACTGCAGGTATACCACTTTAAAAACAAAAGAAGCTTTTGATTTTTTTTCGGTTCGTCGCAGACTCTTCTACCCGCCTCCTGTCCCCTCCACCACCTCCCTTCGGATACCCTCCTCCCCCTTCCCCCTCCCCCCTCCCCTCTGCTCTGCGATTTGCGCTCGCGCGTTAAGGTGACCTTCTGCAACGATAGCTACTAGACTCAACAGAGTTATTGCGAAAGGCTGACTAGAGATGATGTTGGTTAAAGGAAAAATGTTCACGGCAACCCCGCCTTCAGCCTACCGTCGGCGGTCTGGTAGTCGGAAGGTTAGTGCCGATGAGGATCAACGGGCTATGCCATTTATCCCTACTAAAAGCAGTTATTCGTACGGTTCTCCGCATAGCAACATGCCCAAAGCTCCTCAATTGGCCGATACGAGGGTGCCTATGGCTGTGGCCTTGCAGCAGAAGCAAGACGCGGCGGAGGCTAGAATGAGAGCGGAGGAACGGGAGAGGGAAAAGGCTTCTGGCGAGCAGCTTCAAGATGAGCGGGAAGAGCAGGATGAACAGGGGTTTCAAGATGAGGAGGATAGCAGAAGGTTAGGCCCGACCATTATCACTGCCACCACCACCACCACCTCCACTGCCCAGACGTCCACAACGGGGAAGAGGGGAGGGGTAACAACGAGGGCTGGGGGGAAGCTCGGTGCTGCTGAAATCCAGGCAACAATGAAGGATGTTAGACTTAGGTCGCTGAGAAGTCGTAGTGTTGCGTCAGATTTAGGTCAAGGTCCTCCTACAGCAAGATCAATAGACCTTATGCCACCGCCGCCATTAGCGAATGGAAGGCAACAGTCTGGTAAGTTTCACTCCATGCGCCATCCCGCCCCCTCGGAATATTCTGGACATTTAAAATGTCCCTCTCCCAACTTTCGCTTCTGGAGACTCATTCTCATCCTCACCCTCTCTCTCTTCCTCAAGCACTTTCATTCACTATCGCAAATTGGCTCGCGCGCTTGTTAACATGACTCGGATATTGAAAACAGAAATTTCCGATCGCTCCTCTGTCGGGGTCGATACTACTCTTGGTTTTAATCGCTCGTACGGTTCGGAAGATGACTTGGACCCTATGCTCGGGAAGAAGGTCTCCGAGAATTTGGCGAGGCGCTTTGGTGAAACTGAAGAGTCTGAGGTCGAGGAACAAGAGGTGGCACAGAGGCGAGCTCCCGCGGGGAAGAGACTGGTTCCGGCCCCCAGTCAGCCCGTAGGGAGAAAAGCTAGGGGTACCGATAGCCGAATTCCGGCGGCTTCCCTGGAATTTATCCAATCGAAGATAGGAGATTCATCCAAGGTGCTGGCGGGTAAGAGAGCAAGGGAGTTGGAGAGGGAAAAGTTACAGCAAGATATTGATAATGCGAGGCTAGCTAGACAGAAGCAGAGGGAATTGGTAGAGAGGGAACGGGAGGCGGCGAAAAATACAAAGAGTCCTGGGGGTGGCGGAGGTGATAAGGGTGGTGGTAGTGGTGGTAGTGATGATGATGATGGGGGAGAAGGGGATAGTGGCGGAGATGGCGATACTGATTCTGATGATGTACCCTTCAACTACTTTGGATTCGTCGACTTCTTGTGGCAACGATGGCTTGGGGTTTCGATCTCTGGGGTCATTAAAACACTCCTAGTCTGTTTTCTCGCGACCATCATTACCCACTATCTAGTAACCTCCTACGACCTCAAATTCGGTTGGCAGAGGGGTGGCCCTAGTTTCACTTATATTCCCCCTTCTGAAGCTCCGAGAAATGTCGATGAACTTGTTCATCGCCTCCACACTGTCGAGAAGGAGCTGGGTAACTTTGGACATCTGGCTTCGAGTTTTGAGACCAAATATCGTCAAGTTCTCGAGAAGGAGTTATCAGTCTTGGAGCTTTCTCTAACTAGTGCTGAGATAGAATCATCCGCTGATCGAGATAAGATCAAAAATGAGATCAATTCTCTCTCGAATACGTTGGATACTGTTAAGGATCTACAGAATGCACTGTTAGAAGACAACAAAAGAAAATTGGATAAGCTCTACTCGGCACAACAGGCATTAGATCAGGAATTGTCAGATTTCAAGGCGCTGCAGAAGGCGCGGAATGAAGCTATGCAGTCTTTTGAAGAGGCCCTCCCAAAACAAATGGTTGCTACTTTGGGTCCGAACGGGAAGGTTCAGCTCACCGACGAGTTCAAGGACAGTCTCCAGGATGTATTCTCCAAGATATTCCCCAAACATTTTAAGGATGCGATCGCAAAGACAGGTCCCGATGGAATTGGCAAGATACCCAGTTGGGAGGCATTCATAAAAGGGAATGAGGGCAAATTAAGGGATCTGATCGAAAAGCATGCTTCTGCGGGAGATGGGAAACCGGGCGGTGTGGTTTTAAGCAAGGGGACCGTGATGGCCATGGTCCAGGAAGAGGCGGAGAAGTATCACAAGAAATGGGAGGTGGAAACCTTCTTGCCGGATTTCGAGTCCAAATTCGAGAGCCAATTGGAGGAGCTTCAACGACGAATCCGGAGAGAAAACACAGAACATTTCAACTCGGCATCGTCCTCCATCCTCGCTGCAGCCAGCGCCATAGCCTCCGGAACCGCCCACAAGGCGGCCAGAAACATGGCGCAAGAGTTTGCCAACTCGCGTGGGGGTCGGGGCGCCATTGAGCGCATCTCACAGGGTGGCAAGGAGCTCTGGGCTACCCTACCAGACTATGCATCCATCATAACCGGAGCTTCGGTCTGGCCATACATTACATCCCCCTCGTACGATTGGACGGGCGGCAAGGGCTACCACCACTACGTCTGGCGCCTTTTTGGTCGAGGCGCGCGGATCTCCCCGCCGCCAGCATTGGCCATAACCCCGTCCACGGAGGTGGGCGAATGCTGGCCCTTCCCCGAGCGTTCGGGGGACATTGGCATCAAACTCGCCATGCCGATCTACGTCTCGCACGTTACAATCGATCACGTGCCCAAGCAGCAAGCGATCGATATCTCGTCCGCGCCGAAGAACATTGAATTCTGGGTCCGCGTGCCCGCGGAGCGCAAGGAGGAGTTACAGAAGGCGGTGGGCAAGCCCCCTGGCGAGTGGTTCCGCCAGGACAGTGACACGCAAAAAGGACAACAGCAGCCGCAGGTATTGGGTAGCGGCAGCAACGGCGGGGAGTGGGTGCGTGTGCACGAATTTATGTACGATATCCACACCGCTGGATCCCCGGTCCAGACATTTGAATTGCCAGTCGACCTTACCAGGCTCAACATCACTAGCCACCTCGTTGCATTCAGAATCGTGGATAATTGGGGGCATCCGAATTTTACGTGTTTGTATCGCGTTCGCGTGCATGGGTATCCGCCCAAGAGGGATTCGCCGATTGGAGAGGGAGGGGAGGGGGTGCAGTAGTGGTAATGGGATGGGTAGTATACGGTAGTCTGGGAGGGTTTTCTTTGCTTTGGGTTAATTTATAGTATCAATCCGTACCATACCTTTTATTTTTTTTCCTTTCTCGAATTGTTGATGAGAGCTTTATCTTATTTTATTCTTTTCATTAAGGGTTTCTGTTCCATCTGTCTGTTTGCTCGTTTGGGTCTGGGGAGTCATGTCTTGCCTATTTTTCTATTTTCCCTTTCTGTTTTATTAAGTTGAGAGATTCGGTCTGGTCTGGCTGTTCTGCTATGCTCTGTTCTATCCACGGCAATGGGGTGAATTGGCGAGAAGTACTGGCATGGCTGAGGGAGGGGGGCCACACGGGTAGGGTAGGGCAGGGCAAGGTAGCGTGGGTGGGATAGTATAGGTAACTATTGCTGTCTGTATCAAAGTTTTTTCTTTCTATCTTTTTTTTTTTTTTGTTGTCATTATCCTTGGTGCTCGTATGGTACTGATAGGTATAGCTTGACTCGGCCAGCACAGCACCGGTGCGATAAATGTATACTTGCACATTTTGTATTTTTACTTTAAGTCTATTTTGTTTTGTGGGGTTTTATTTTCTTCCTCTTCCTTCTACCTTACCTACCTACCTATGATATCTTACCTGTATGTAGTCTATATACCTGTTGTTCCTATCATTCCATACCGCCTTTTTTTTTGTGTGTGCGTGTTTTTTTATTCCGGTTAGGTTAATTCTATGGTAAATGCACGTTAGAGTTTTGGTATTTGATGGGTATGATAATATTATGATTGAATTGGTGTGATGTGATGGTGATGAGGAAAGTGAATGAACGAGAACAGGAATGAGTGGGGAAAAGGTCGTGATCCGTATTTTTTTTCTTTAATTTTTGTCGCTGGGTGATGTTATTATTATCTGCGAGCTGATGTGTCATGCCTTTATTAAAAAGATCCTAAATATTGTAAAGCGTCTATGAATGAATGAATGGATGGATAGTCCTCCATCGAAGATAGATAGAACTTTACTGGTTATAGGGCGGGAGGCCATGCCTGCAATATCAAATATCGTGATATCTTCCTTCCTTCCTACCGTGGCAGTGCTCAAGTACCGTAGGTAGCTTAGCTAAGGCAGTCAACCAGAGATATAACATCTATAATCCCCACCACCTATCGTACCAAAGTACTTATCCCATCATACAAGACTTTGTCTTATAGATATTGCCAACTTATGATATTATAATACGCATGCCCAGTTGGAAAAAATGAGTACTTGGCATGGGGATCTTTTCTCCGTAAAGGGATTGTTTGTTTTGCTTACGTATTATACATGGTGTAATATCATATTATATAACTGAATGAAGACGGGTACGGTACCGTACGGGTGGTGGTTATCGGAATAGTCGTCATTTCTTTCCCCCTCGTTTTTTTTTTTTTTTTTTTGTATGATAATTGTTCATTGTATGATAGGATTTGACTTCACGAGTGAGCTATCGTGACGTGGATTATAAATTTAAGCGTTGGGGTTGGTGGGATGGGTTCTTGTTTTATCTCGTACTCGTACGTTAGCACTTTTTTTTCCTCTTCGGGGGTTGTTTGTTTAGTTCTGTGTGGAGAGATGGAGAGAGAGAGGGGGGGGGATATATTAACATTGTATTCATAAATGCTTTGTCCGAGTGCCCGGATGCTGGCCCGGCGTGCAGTATCATACCTTATCTCGAATGAACGAAGTGAAGTTTTCACCCATTATTATATCATACAGTAGTATTATACCCCGGGAAAAAAAGAGAAAAACAAAAAGCTGAGGGAGGTTTTCATGTGATGTTGATGAAAAAATGTATGGAAGGAAGGGGAATTTAGCTCTGAGGAGCACTGAAGCTTTTTTGTTTTTGTGATTTCTTTGTCTGGTCTTTGGGGGTGGTGGGTATCACTCGTCGGTATGATATCGTTTGGTATCATACTAGCTTAACCCGCTGACATTCCGGGAGTCTAGTACTGGGCTCTTCTTCACCCATCCCCACCCCCTCCTGGAGATATCCTTTCTACTTACAAAGGGTGTGATACCGCTCATAGAGGTCTTGCTAGTTTCCGCTTCTTATGTTTTTGTTTTATAATCTTCCAGGGGGCTGGGTATTGGAATCATCGGGGTATGATAAGAGATTATGTTAATTTTCTGGGTATATCGTACTTTGGCTTCTTCGGCGTTTAGGCGTTAGCTGCTCTAGTGAGCATGGAAGAAACGTAACGTCACGGGAGAAGAAGAAAAATCTATACGCCAACAACTTGCTAGTTAGATAACATGCTGTTCTCGGGTTTAGAGAAACTGTGGTGAAATGAATATTGCGGTAGGGGGATCTGTATTAGGGAAAGGAACTGGAAGGATTTGTAGGGGACGATATATAGGGGGATAGGCGGCAGAAGATTGTCGGATACTGGTGTGATAAACAAATCTAAGTAGAGTGAGTTTGAGTTGTAAGGATCATTCCTTATAAACTCCCTTAGGCGACCCAGTTTCTGCACTGCTCACTATCCATTGTGCTAGAAATTTAACGTATTAGTCGGATCAACCAAGGCGGAGGAGGAAGAGGAGGCAGGGTCCCCCATGTGCTGCTGCATATTATACATTTTTCAAGGCTTTGTCAACAAATGACCACGGCCACAGACATTGCTACGATACTTGAAGAATGGTTCACGTCCCCCCGCGCTACGCCCTTCTCCAAGGCTATGATATCATGTATTTTCGGTAAGCTGGGTGGGTGGGGTGAGGGCTGAGGGGGAATCTAACGCCTGCGTTTTGTACCAGGCTCTCCCTTACTCTTCCCGCCCCTCCCCCTCAGGACATAATACCCAAAAGCAATCTATTGAACAGGGAAATGGGGCCATGAAACATAAGTTCACCATCGCCCGCCAATCTCATATCATCGCTTTCATTCATGTTTTCCTTTGTCTAGAGTTTTTTTTTATATATAGACCAGTAAGAAATAATGCGGTAATAACGTCATAACAAATCACTCGTTGGCAGAAGCTCTTATGAAGTACAGTACTAGATGCTACAAAGGCATCCGTCTGAAACTCTATGGGCTCCACTACACTCTCTAAAGTCCTGACCAATCGTATCTGACCTTTTCATTTTTTCATTTTCTCCTTTTCCCTGGACTTCTGGACTGGTAGTTTGTTCATCGCTTGGTCGCTGATTGGTGGCGGGAGGAGACTTTCGTCCTTAGAGGGGAGGCCGCAGCGGGGGCATCCGTAATGAAAAGAAAAAAGGGGGGGGGGGGTTGGCAGCGCGTGAGGGAGATTTGTGGGGGATTGTAGAATATAGAGTGTCTCTGATTTTTTCCTCCGCCTGGTGGTTGCCTCTTGGCTTCGGGCATGCGCCGTTGAGTTTTTGTGAGGTGTGAGGTGTTATGGCCAGGAAGAACTTCCAAAGGGTGGCGGTTTGATAGGAAAGGTTGGAAAGTGGTTTCTGGATTGCTGCCTCTTTTCTCTTCCTCCTTTCTCCCTTCCCTCCAAAAAGGGAGGGAAAGACACCGTCATGGTGCTCGTGTTGTATAATTAGGAAGGCAAGCTCTCGCATAAGGGAGATTTAATGGGGTATTTATAGTGTTGAATAGCCTGATGGCTTTTAGAATATTGGTGGTGCTTTCCTATCCTGTCAGTGCCTGGCTTTTATTGGAAGCTGGAAGCCTTGAGATAGACCAGGCTGTGGGAACCTTTGATACTGGGTTTTCTTGTTCCGACGAGCTCTCTGCTATTGATTGCCTGTATTTTATAGCCCGCGCATATATTTGCCTCTTGGCACCCTGAAGTTATCTTGTCGGGGAACAACTAAACTATTCATGCTTGGTGCTACTAGGGTCGGGTTGCCACTACTCCTACTAAGCCGTGGTTAATAGAATTTGGGTGAATTGGGCGCTATTCCCCACTGACTGTACCGGGGCTACTGGTATATGCTCGCATAGTGAGTGAAAATTATCTAGTGCGGGAAACCTGTAGCCCCCCTTTCTTCTGGCCACTATATTTGCTTCTCCTATACTGGGCCGTTGCTCTACTTCTCTAGCCTTCCTGTCTTTGGGACGAGAGCCTTGCACGTCGCTCTCTATCATTCTCGATTCTTGAACTATTAGGCCGCCCTTTCTTCACTTCTATACACTCCCCATGGCAGACTACGGGGCCCCAGTCTCCTCTTCGACAGAGAACTTCAACCCTTTTTTATTTTTATTATTTTTATTCAGGCTACTATTTCACTTCCAGGCGCAGAATGGGATTATCCAGAGCTTGCTAACTCTAATGGGCACAAAAAGGTCTCCTTCCTGCTTCCCCATATCGGGTGACCTCTCATGAACAGAGTCACGTGTCACCAAATGATAAACCTTGGCGCAGATTCTTCGAGCCTCACTTGTTCTCCCGGAAGGCGAAAACCTAGGCCACCCGTCGTACCGTGCGTACGCAGCGACGATCTGCTAGCGGAAACCTAGAATAGCGATCCCCCTGGCATCTCATCTCGAGTTTTATTCCTCCTTACCAACTCCCACAATCCCTTACACAACCGATGACATGACCTCACCTCACCAGCGACCCCTCTTCCGCCCCTCGGTATCCTCGCGACTCTCAATAGCAATCTCAACTCGCTCTGCTGAAGCTGGGGAGGCGCAACATGAAGATGGTGAGCAGATTGATGAAGAGATAGAGGAGATTAAGCGTTATGAGGTAACACTCCTTGCCCTAGCTTTGCCTAAGCTCGGTTGCGTGCGAACCTGCTGATAAGGGTTAACTTAGGACTTTACGACGATAGGTACATTTTTCCACCTTCCGGTTGGATGAATGGTGGAAAGAGAAGCTCATAGTGTTGGATGGATAGATTGGGTACAGGACGCCGCGCGAGCGCAGCTTCAGCGACGAATTCAGAAACGGAAGGAGGGGTATTATGTTCGTACGAATTGGAGGAGGAAGCTTTGGCTATCCTACGATGCTGGGCAGGCGTGGATCGTTATTAGCTTGATCGGTGCTCACATCTTTCCCTCATACACCCTGTTTTAGCTGTGGTTTTGCTGATGCGAGGTATAGGTGCTTGCATTGGCCTCAACGCCTCGTTCTTGAATATTGTCACGGAGTGGCTATCGGATATTAAGCTGGGGCATTGCACAACCGCGTTTTATCTTAACGAAAATTTCTGCTGTTGGGGCGCAGAAGATGGTGGGCTTTGTCTGGCCGGATTTTTTTTTTTGGAGGGGAGTAGAGGGCTGATTGCTTTTTTTTTTTTTTGCTGGGAGGGTTTAGGTTGCCCGGAGTGGAAAACATGGAGCACAGTTTGGCCAGTGAATTACCTGCTCTACATTTTGTTTTCGGTAGGTTTCTGACCCTTTCCTGCCCTACTGGTAAATAGCGATTGGAAGCTGCTTCGGATTTATGGCCCATCACAGGTTGTGCTATCCGGGCACGGGTGATTTATTTCGGGAATGTCAGTTGAGCTGACGTCTTGTAGATACTGTTTGCATATACCAGTGCTATCCTCGTTAAATCCTTCGCTCCATATGCCGCCGGCTCGGGTATCTCCGAAATCAAATGCATTCTCGCCGGCTTCGTCATGAAAGGCTTTCTGGGTGGATGGACACTCCTGATAAAGTCTATCGGCCTTCCGCTCGCCATTGCCTCGGGCCTGAGTGTGGGTAAGGAGGGTCCTAGTGTGCATTATGCAGTATGCACTGGGAACGTGATCAGTCGGTTCTTCGAGAAGTACAGGAAGAATGCAGCGAAAACCAGGGAAATCTTGTCTGCCTGTGCCGCCGCGGGTGTTGCCGTTGCCTTCGGAAGTCCTATCGGGGGCGTACTTTTTTCCCTTGAGGTCGGCTCCACTTCCCGGTGTGGTTAGCATGGAAGTGATCGCTAATACTGGAAATAGGAAATGTCATCGAATTTTCCCCTCAAAACAATGTGGAGGAGCTATTTCTGCGCATTGGTAGCCACCGCTGTGCTCGCTGTGAGTCGGGTCTCTTACTATTTTTTCACTTTTAGTCACTAATATAAGAAGGCTATGAACCCTTTCCGGACTGGTCAACTTGTCATGTTTCAAGTTACTTATGATCGGGACTGGCACTTTTTTGAGGTTGTTTTCTTCGTAATTATCGGCATATTTGGCGGGCTCTACGGCGAGTTCGTTATCAAATGGAACTTGCGAGCTCAGTCCTTCCGCAAAAAATACCTGAAACAATGGGCCATTGCGGAGGTTACCTTTTTGGCGGGGATCACCGCAGTGATTTGTTACTCCAATATGTTCTTGAGAATAGACATGACAGAAAGCATGGAGATCCTATTTCATGAATGCGAGGGTGGACATGATTACAACGGGCTTTGCGAGTGAGAACTTTAAGGACTAATCCCGAAAATATAAAGATTCTGACAATCTGTGAAGGAGTAGCCGGAGATGGCATATGGTCACGTCTCTCACCATCGCGACTATAATCCGGGTGTTTCTTGTCATTATCTCGTACGGCTGCAAAGTCCCCGCCGGGATCTTCGTGCCGTCCATGGCTATCGGAGCATCCTTCGGTCGAACAATCGGGATCCTAGTTCAGGCACTTCACGAAGCCGTCCCGAACTCCAGGTTCTTTGCTAGCTGCGAACCAGACATACCCGTGAGTATATATGCATCTATATTGCGTGATCCAGACACAACCCTCCTGCTAACACCTGCCAAGTGTATCACACCGGGGACCTATGCATTCCTTGGGGCTGCAGCTGCACTTAGTGGCATCATGCACATTACGGTTTCTGTGGTGGTTATCATGTTTGAATTGACGGGCGCATTAACCTACATTCTCCCCACAATGGTATGTTGCTTCCATCTCTTCTAGCACCTCACCCTCCGGCCCTCCCCCCTGGTTTCATGCGTGCGCAAATATCTACCAACTTGCGCTTGCACCAACAAAACATAAGTTTCTCGTTAAGAGGGGGTGTTACGAATGGTAGCTGATAAGGACAACCACAAAACCGCAGATAGTAGTTGGCGTGACAAAGGCGGTCAGCGATCGTTTTGGCAAGGCGGGCATCGCGGACCGGATGATATGGTTCAATGGGTTCCCATTCTTAGATAACAAAGAGGACCACTCATTTGGAGTACCAGTATCTCATGTGATGAATCAAGAATTAACCGTGCTTCCATCCACAGGCATGGCCATCCGAGAAGTCGGTAATGTTTCCCCCCGCCTTGCTTGATATGTGAAAACTCTCCTATCATTTTAAAAAGGCGCACCACGTTTATAATTGTTGTTACCTATCTACCGCTCATGCTAATATCCACGTTTATCTGCAGAAACAATTTTGGAGTCGACAGAATTTCAGGGATTCCCGATTGTGCAGGATAGGAACTCAAAGCTGCTCATAGGTTACATTAATCGAACGGAGCTCAAGTACGGCATTGGTAATTATTAACTTTCCACTCCCCTCTTCCTTCCCCGCCCCACTCCCCACATCCAATACCCAATACGGGACCCCACACCCGCGCAACCACAAACCACACTGAGAGGCGTGCGTGCGTGCGTCCCTCCGGATTAATGAACTCCACCATCCAACCGGGCCCGGCAGTTTCAAAAAAAAAAAAAAGAAAGCCTGGATAAATAATTTTACCTACTGCACATTACCTTCACCGCACCGGTACTCTCTTAACCTACCCGAACAACCTGTGATACCGTCTGAAAAAAAATTTATTGAAAAAAGCACTAACCTTTTCATTTACCCTGAAGACCGTGCCAAGCGCGAACGCACCATTCCACCCACCTCCCGCTGCTACTTCCTGGCAGCCGACCAAACACAGACACCAGCCTCAACCGTAGGAGTGACCGTTGCTAGTTCCGGCGGCATAGGGTCACTCTCGTCGGGCTCGTTGTCATTAGACTTTGCTAGGTTCGTTGATCCAACGCCGTTGACTGTGCACCCCCGTCTGCCACTCGAAACGGTGATGGAGATTTTCAAGAAGGTGGGGCCTAGGGTCGTGCTGGTGGAGCATAGGGGGAAGTTGTCGGGCGTCGTGACGAGGAAGGACGTGCTCAAGTTTCAGTTCAAGGTGGAGAATAGGGAGAACCCCCGTGACGATAGCGCCGAGGTTGGGAGGGAGGAGAAGCTATGGGGGATTATTGTTAGGGTCTCGTCGTGGCTGCGTAGAAAGTTGTTGAGGCAGGAGGCCCCGCCAGCTGGGGAAATGATCAGAGAGAGTGATACCCAGGATGGACTTCTCGATGTCGAGGCTTCTTCCATGGATTTGGAACTCAACGAACGACGGCAATTATAAGGATCGTTGGTTATTATCCTGCTTTTTTTCTTTCCTCCCCCTTCCTTCCTTTCAATCACTCTCACACAAGACGGGTCACATTTGTAGATATGCCACGGTAGAAGTTCTATATGCATAAAAAAAAAACTCTTTATTTATCTATCTATGGATGACCCTCATCCTCTAGACGTATACACCTGCCGAACAGTTTATTTGGCCTTCAAAGCATCCTGCTCCTTCTGATATCTACTTGCCACTTCATCAATGGTGGTCTTGTTTGCCATGATATCCTTGATATCCCTGTGAATATCCTCGAACGTCTTGAAGACGGTGAAGGGAGCACCTTCACGTACACAGTAGGTGATCAAGTCTAGGCGGAAAGATTAGCCGTGCACCACAACTATGGGGTAAATAGGCTTGTGACATACCATGACCAAACTTGGCAAAGAGCAAATCAGTTTCACGAGCAGCAGACAGGTCAGATACGCCATCACCGCAGTAGAAGAGAACGGGTCTGTCCTCCTTCGGGAGGTTGGCGGTTGGCTTGATGGCCAACGATTTATCGTGCCCAAAGTCACTATTTCCATCCCGTGATATATTAACTCCACGCTTCACCTGAAGAAAGGAAAGAGGGTAAGGGGATAGGCAAACCTGTCGTCATGATAATCAATAGTCCACTTGCCATTCGGCAAGTGCTTAGGCTGATTGCTAACAATCTTAATCTGGTCTGCGTGTGGTCCAACAAGATCGGTCAAGAGCGCACGAATGATGGGCTCCATTCCAGATGAGAGAACGATGACGGGAATTTTCTCAGCCAAGCACCAGTCGTAGAATTGCTTGAAGCCTGGGTCTAGCTTGATGTTCTTGCGGAGGAGCTCAACGCATTCGTCGAAGGGGAGGTCTACAGAGTCGAGCATTTCTTTGAATGCATCACTGAAGATAATTAGCCTGAGGAATAACTGAATAGGTGGGTGATGAGGAGGCGAGAGAAGAGGTAAGTACCGGAACTTAACGCGGTTCTCGAGGATATCAATATTTCCCTCTCTACGCTTCTGCTCGCCATATCCAACATTGTCGGTCTGTATTTGAGTGTGTTAGTAGGGGCCTAAGGGCTATGAGCAGCACGAGCAAGGCGAGGGACTGACCAAGTAATCATTACCTATCAGTCGAGGGGTGATTGATGTCAGCTAGCTGTAGGTTTCCATGAGAGATCAATTGACTCTTGACTGGCTACATACTATCTTTCAGAGTAATGGTTCCTATCATTTAGGGGGACCCGTCAGTTCAGTTCAAAGCAAACCAAGCCAGATAATTGTAGGCCGTGGATAGGTTGTGATAGCACACGTACCATCGAAATCGGTAAAGACAACAGCTTTGCTTTTGGGGGCCATTTTTTTTTTATTGAAAAGAAATTTATCGGTCTATAGTTTATCGTATAGAAGCTTAAGAATAGGAAAAGAGATGAGGATGAGGATGGTGAGGATAAGGGAGGAGAGAGGGGAAACGGGCCCTAGTTATATATCAAGGCGGGGGAAGGGGTCGAGGGTTGGAAGGGGTCGGAAAGGGAGTAGAGGGAATTCATCCGAGGGGGTGGGTTGGAGGGAAACATTGCAACCTTCAAACTAAACATACAGTATCTTGGGTTGTTTGGTTCCCTTGCACTGGTATCATACGGCACTTGCAGCAGTAAACGATAGGAAGGTGGTGGGAGTGAGGGGACCGGGAAAAATGAACACCGAGGAGGACAGCATCAAGCAGGCAGTGCAAAAGGCAGAATGGACCCTCAATGAGGGGGAGGGGCAACCTGCATACCCTTTTTTCTTCCCCCCCCCCTCCCCTACACAGTCAATCCATCATCACAAGATATCCCTCTCTGGTTGTTTGCAGCTCAATTGCCTTTTCATTTCCCTCAAAGACTTAGTGTTATAGTCTAATACCATACTGCGCCCAGAATTTCACGGGGAAGCCAGAGTATGCATACCGGCAATTTACCGTGATATTATGATGTGGAGTGCTTGAATACCGGTAGTAATGGTAAGGTTTTCGTGATAGTTTATTGGATACCAGTGTAAGTTGGACAGAGTACTGCGCTCGAGTGCATATCAGTACGGCAGCCATGATATTAAATCCCCACTGTCTCAGAAATTACGGTACCACCATCTCATCCCTCCCCGAGTACGAGTACTTGTGCCTCATGATGAAATGAGGCTAACCCCGCCAAAACATTATCGTGTTCTCGTCTTCACCCATTCCCCGCAGGCCGTGTGTTTGATGCCGTTCGGTGGTTGAGTGAATTGAGTTTACACCTTTTTCTTTTTTTTTTTGAGGGAAGACTGCCAGTCCGCTGCAGCACGCCTCACACACAGACCTAAACCGTGTCACTCACTCGATTGTGCCTCCGTCCGAACCCTTTGAGCCGAGAACTCTTCAAACTTCTTACAACCCAACCACACCACCAGAGCAAGTGCATACTCTACCGCTAGTACCTCCCCCCCCTCTCGGCCTTTCCGTGATACGCCCTACGCCCGCCGTGACATGAGGCCGCTCCTCAGATCCATTTTGCTTGCAAGGCCTTCTGGTTCCCCTGCCGTGTCCCGGATCTTAGACCTCCGTCAATTGCGCCTGAACCCAAGGTTATCACCCTGTATCCGGCATCAACCTCATCAACAACAGCCGCTTCAACTCCCCCAACAACACTTCCGATGGTTTTCTTCCGAGGGAAAAACTCCCGGTAATGACAATGGAGGGTATACCCCGGCTCCGGATTCCTCCGCTGTGCCCTCGAGTGCACCTCCTCCTCAGCCAGTGCTCAAGAATCTGCCTTCCCAGAAGGAAAAGAGACGTCTAGATATGTCCAGGAAGTTCTCTACTACCATGGATGATTTACAGACGGCCATGTTTAGTGCCGGCCAGAAACTGAACGAGATTACCGGGTACTCCGACATTGAGGCATTGAAAAAGTCGATTGAGCAGCAAGGTATTATACCTTTCTTTCTTTTTTCTCCGAGTTTTCTCCAAACCGTTTGTCACTTGATTTCGTGCCTTTTCGTCTCTTTCTTAAACTCCCCCTCTCCGCATAATTACTTTGTCGACAGTTCTTACTGCGACGCTCCTTTAACTCATGGTATCGTCCGTTTTCGTTTACCTCTCCGGCGATACCGTGGTAAATGTGATATAAGAGAACCTGGGTCATTTTGCTAAAATAAAAGATGCGTGTCTTTGAAAACCACTCCAGAGCAGCACGTGAAAGCATCTCGCCAGGCCGTGCGGAAAGCGAAAGAAGAGTACCAAGCTGCGATAAACCGTCGGTCGGCCTCACAACGCGAAGTTAACGAACTGCTTCAACGGAAGCATGCCTGGAGTTCAACAGACCTCGAACGTTTCACCGAACTCTATCGATCAGATCACGCCAACGAGCAGGCTGAAACCAGCGCGCAGGATCTGCTCGTCCAGGCAGAGCGTGTTGCTGATGAAGCCCAAGCAGGCCTCGCCCGTTCTATCCTTGCCCGGTACCATGAGGAACAAATTTGGAGCGACAAGATTCGAAGAGCGAGCACTTGGGGAACTTGGGGATTGATGGGTTTCAATGTGCTACTCTTCATTGTTGTGCAGTTGGGATTGGAACCTTGGAAGAGAAGACGGCTGGTGGGTGGATTTGAAGAGAAGGTCCGGGAGGTTCTCCAGGAAGAAGGAAGAAGGAGTGCACTATTGAGAGTTCCTCCTGTGGATAAAGAAGGCGGAGCTTCCAGCGCAGTCCAGTTTGTCGCAGACGAAACCACTGTGGTTGACAGCGAGGCTGAGGTTGCCGAAACGGTAGATGCGCTTGAAGAAGCTGTTACCATAGAGGAAGCCCCCCCTGCAGCTACAGTGGTTGACGCCATAAAGACTACCGTGGGAGAAAATATAGCACCTATCGAAGCTGCCGCGGAGGTACTAGCAGAACCGGTAGCAGACGAGCGGCCGTGGGTCGACTACATCAAAGAGGAGGTGGCAGGAAAAGCCGAGGAACTCTTCAGCGAGGAAGTGGTGGCCATAAAACGAGTCGACCTGACGATTACAGTCCTGGAAAGTGTAGCACTCGGAGCTTTCATCACGGCCACGCTATCATTACTGTGGTCTGCTAGGTGAAATCAGCCAGAGCTATAGCCCTCCACATGGGCAAGCATATTTCCGTTGTCATCTTTTATCTTTCGCTTTTCATTCCAAATTCAGCGGAGGAAGGAAGCTCGAGCCGTATCCAAGGCGATTCCCCGCAAGACCCTGTCCATGGGGCTTATTCAAGCATAATTTGCACTACGGGGAGTTTTTTGGCTTTTCTTTTTGTTTTATTGTTCCAATTCATATCATTCTTGCCTTATGGCCCACACTGCATCATACAGGGCCGCTCGCGTCGGGCCGAGGCATGTACGAACAATGGGAGGTGGATAAAAAGGCTGTACATTATAAATCATTCATTGGCTGCGAGGTTGTGGTTTCCCCTCCATTCGTATAGCGGGCATGAGAAAAATCCACTCAGGAAAGTGTATTTAGACCTTTCTTTTTCTCAAGGAGTGTATGATAAGCTTGGTGTGAGGGGTGAGGGAGTGGCAAGCTGGGTCAGTGCGAGATGCGGGAATACCGGTGGATAGATAGATAGTTGCAAGTTGTATTTTGCGCTTGAGAGAAAACTTTCCGAGTGGAAATCCATGAAGGAGAGCCGGTCAAGCTCTGCAAATTACCCTGCCTTCAACTCTACCAAACCCACCCATCTACCACACGGTCACTGGTGGAATTATCAAAACTTGTCTCCCACTAAAGCAAGGGAGAGACAACCTCCCCCACCGGCCGCAACAAACAATGTTCACCCTCCGCCCTCTCCTGCGCTTCTGCCCCCCTCCCACACCCTCCGCCCCGCTCCTCCTCCTCCGCCGCACCTTCACCACAACCCCCCACCCCTCCGCAACCTTCAACCAAGTCCTCCGCGGCTGCCGCAAGCCCCGACCAAAACGCAAGCCCGAGTCACCCGCCATGTCAGAAACGCATAACCCATGCATGAAAGGCGTATGCCTAAAGGTATTCGTCATGGCGCCCAAGAAGCCAAATTCCGCCGAGCGCAAGGTGGTGCGTGTACGCTTGAGCAGCGATAAGGTTGTCACGGCTTACATTCCCGGCGAAGGTGATTTGATTTCCACCACCCTTGCCCGCCCCCGGAGGAGGAGGAGGAGGAGGAGAAGGGTATTTGTTGACAACTGGTTTGGTGGGTGTGGGATATTATAGGGCATAACGTACAGCAACATTCTGTAGTCCTCGTTCGTGGCGGGAGGTCCCAGGATTGTCCGGGTGTCAAGTATCATTTGGTTCGTGGGGCTTTGGATTTGGTTTGTTGCTCTTTCTCTCTTTCTCTTTCTTTCCTTTTTAAGGATGGGTTTGTTGACCTTGTTTTATTTCTGTTCTGTGGGGATTATTAGAGCGGCGTGCCGAATAGGTCTTCTTCCAGGTCAAAGTATTTTTTTCCACTTCTCTTTTTTTTTATGTTCGTGTTTGGTTGAATGGATGGGTGGAGGGGCTAATGGGATGGGCTTACAGGTACGGAACGAAGAAGCCGAAGAAGGGGTTATAAATAAGCAATTGAGCTAAAAATCGGATCGGGTTGGATTGGACTGAGTCTTGGATGATTTGGACAATGATGATATCTATATCGGTTTCTTCATCAATTGTCACTCTGTATAAATATTCCCCCCCCCTCGACACACAAGCCACGCACGCGCCTTCCCCCAACTACCATAGCGCGAGTATCGCATTTGTACATCACACAATGGTGCAGAAGATAAACTTGATAGACCAAATGTTGATTCTGCTCCTCCCATCCCCCCTCTTCCCTCGCAGCTAATGAAGATATCACCTCGCAAAACATTTAGTTCGTAGCTTTCGTTAAAATCAGACATTTTTTCCCCCTCTCCCTTTCCCTCCCTTCTCCTTTCCTCCCCCTTTTGTCTTTACTACATAAAATCCATATTCCAGGAATCTGTCCAATCATCCCTATGTTTCGGCTTGGTGTCAGAGAATTTAAACAAAGATGAGCGCAAAAACAAAGGCTGAAACTATTAAAAGAAAAAAGAAAAACAAAAAACTATTTGGTATTGTTCAGTCCATTTGTGCCTCGTATCCTTCTGGTTTTTCCAGGCTGTTTATTTCAAAGTGGCGAGATAAGCAAGAGTAGCCTAAGGTTTGTTAGCCCAGATATCGAGTCAAATTGGTATATAGGCGCAATTTATGCAGCATACCCTTCCAGTCAAAATTGTCCTTAGGATTGCAGTGGCACTTAAGCTTCAACCGTTGCGTTTCAGAAGTAGGACAATGCGTGAAAGGCACGTGGTAGTAGCTGCAGTGATGTGCGTTAGCTCCCGAAACCTGTAGGGGTTACACTTGTGTAGGGTTCCTACGCAATGTCCTCAAAGAAGTGAATCTGCGACTTATCCAATAATAAACTGGCTGCAATGCTGTGAACCGGAGCATCACCCCATCTCTCATAGAAGAATCCACCATCCTTATCTAGCTTCTCAAAGAAATCCATATATGCCTTACTCCTCCAGAAATCCAGACTGCCAACTTCGAAATTGGACCAGTAGTGGCAGTGGTTATAGGTGTCTCCTCCATCGTCACTGAGGAATCCCAGTGCATTATTCGAGTGGATGTGTTCCGGATGTTCCTTCGTGAAATTCTTGACACTGTCCCAAAGTGTGGGGATGGTCTCGACGTATTCATACAATGACAGGACGAAACCGTATTTCTTATCATTTTCGGCCATGAAGCGGAAGACATCGTAATTTATATCGCAAAACAGCTCGACCGATGGTTCCACACGCCAGTAGAACTCATAATCGAGCAAGAGTTCATGTCGGAAAAAGAAACCAGATTCGTAACGACACATGTGCCGATAAGTAGTGGAATCACCATAGATAATCTTTCGCTGAGCCTACAACGCAAACAAACCGAGTGAGCTAACGCGACACACCCCAAAAAAAAACACATGTTCAAAAAGGCAAGCGAAATAGAAGACCCTTGCGCGAAAATCAAAGGGGGAGGAAGCTCACCATATCCTCTCTGACTGCCTTCGCCTTTTCCTGATCAATCCAATCCGGGAAACTCCAGTGATCGTACGGAATCAACCCGTACTTCGCCCTCCCGCTAGTAAGCGCCGTAGTAACTTTCTTAAACTGCGGATCAAAAGGCTTATCATTCAGAAACACCCAATCGTAATTAAATTTCCGATTGAACCGATCCTCAACGTGTCTGATAGACTTCGCAATCTCCCATATATCGCTATTCCTCGCCAGCGTGACGAATGTAGCGTTCGCGCGCTTTCCAGGGTAAACACCGGTTGGGAGGCCGCTCGCCGAGTTTGGGGAAGAGCCATTGTCGTCGGATTGTGAAGATGATGAATCCTGCGCATGCTGTTGCTCAGCAATTTTTTCGACGTCCACCAGTGGTGCGCCAACGTGGTAGTTTGTTGTGTAGATTTTGAAAAGGACAGCTATCGACTGATTCAGATTTGGATGTGTAAGTGTACGTGCCTAGCAGAAAGAACAAGATGATACCCCATGGTCCTGCGAAAGGGGGGGAAGTGAGTTGGTAGGTTCTACTCACGAAGAAAGCTAATAGCATGAACCGCAAGGTTCGAGTATTCGCTGCCATCTTGATGGACTAGCAGGGGGGAGGGAAAGGGGAGGAAGAGAGGAAAATAACAAAGCTGCAGAAAGCGGTGAGGTAAAGATGGTCCTTGAAAGCTAATCCGACGAGTCTCCCATCCAGCAAGAACAAAGAAAACTGGGAAAAGATTTCGAAGGGGGATTGATGTAAATTTTTGTAAGGTGGCGTTGATCAGCACGGGAGAGAAAAGGAGACCCACTGCCTCGTAATCAAGTTAATTGCTACAATATTCGGGTACAAAGAGTTAAGGGGGATCATACCCCTACAGTAAGTTCTAGTAGGTCGGGTAACGCAGGAGGTTACGAGTGGCTTATCAGGAAATCCACAAGCTTTCTGTGGAGAGAGCTGATTAGCTGAAAGAAGCGAAAACGCCAATGAAAAAAAGTAATTTTGAAACAATTCAATTATCTTTTTTTAAGATGGAAGACTGGAATTCAATTGCCTAAATACAGGTAAGCCGCACGCGTTCTCACTCGTGAGATTTTTTTTCTCCCTCTCACCCTCCGCCAGGTGAAAAAAGCAGGCAAACTACCAAACACACTCCAAAAATAAGCTTGCAGGTCACCTTATTCCACGGTTGCACGACTCGCACGAATACTATAATCCCATACATGGAGCATTTGACCCTCAATTCTATGGAGTAACTTAAGTAGGCTCGAACGTTATGAGTAAGCGAACATCCACTTAGCACCAAGGTCCTTTCCCCGAGATGTTCGCATTGGGGTTCCGCTTCGGGGGGAGATCTAGGATATTCATTTCGGTAGATGATATTCCGGGATGAGAATTCCACGGGTTTGTTAACAGTGGTTGATTAACTTTAGGTGAAACATGTAGTATCCAAGTGATATAAGAAAGGTGCTGTGTGTAGCCTATGCGACTGGGAAATCGAGGACTTTGAAACAAAGATCAACACCATATCGTTTCTGTTCTCTGGAGGAACACAATCACGGGATTCCCGAACATGGGGCACCCTATGCGGTATCCCTAGCAGGGAAAACTTGGTATGTACGATACTGTACAGGCACGATAGGGAGACTCTCACCAAGTCGGAAGTCTCAAAGCTTATTACATCATTTCGAGGCGTGAAATCGGAGAAGATATGAAAGGTACACTTTCATACAGCCTCTAAACTCGATCCTGCAGGTACGATATCTATGTCTTCATTTAACTGTTACTAAAATTTAACAGATTATGCGCAAAATTATATCCGAGTGATGGCCTATGATACGATCCGATACTTGTTCACCCTTTCCAGCATGTAGTTAAGTATGATAATATAGAACTACAAGACTCGATAGATAGAGAACAGAGACCGGAAGGTAATGCAGTCAGATAAGTGGGAACCAGTTGGATCTCCTCACACAGCTTTCAAGTGCGGGTAGATAGATCTTCAAAATGCTCAGCCTCTGATTCTTACAATCCCAGCCATAAAATGCACTCGCTTTGGCCGACTATATACTTGCACAGTCATAGAGATGGAAGGAAAAAATATCTGAGTTTTTCAAAAACAAAGTCTATGAAAAGCCGTTCTAAGCATGGAGCAAATATAGAATTAGAATTGTAGAAGAGCATAGCGAGGGAAATATGCCCCCTTATCATCCTAAGCTTCTCCACTCTCCCCACTCCCCACTCTCCCCGCTGAGCACCCTGCATCACTCCTCTCCCCGCTGAACATCCTATTTTTGGAGGTCTCTCTCATTTTGTGACATTTCTTTGCAAGGACCGAGAGGCCACTTTGTGAGCTCTGGTATCCGTGCTTCTTCCCTTAAGGTAGGTATTGGATTAAAAATAAGCATAATAGGGTCTCGGGTTGCACTGGTGGTACAATTGCCTCCACTATCTGTGGTGCTGTGACATTTATACATAATGTAAAACAGGTAGAGTTGAAAAAAAGATCCTCTCTTCTCCTACACATATCAAGTCATGTTAAAAGGGAAATGATAGTTTTCTGGAAGAATCCTTTGACAATCATGGCAGGTCTGACCTCAAAAAAGCACTTGTCTCAGGATAAAGCTACTGGAAAGTATAGTATCTGCTGCGCTTCATTCATTCATTCATTATTCGGTTCGGCCAGTTTCGCGCTTGGCTGCCACCACATAGTGAAGTTTTTCACTTGGGTAATGATTACCATCCACAGAGATACCAGTACCTCCACCAATAAATGATTAAAAAGTAGGGGAAAGAATATGGCTCATCCTAGCTACAGACAATTGATCGAATTTGGCTTTCAGCTCTGTGGGAGGAAATACTTGGACTGACTCATTGATAAATTTGTAGTTTATTTCACTATTATCCAATAGCTACCGTGGGATTCCTCGACCAATTTCATACTTATAAACAGGAGACTTTCACTTTGGCTTACAGGCTAGGCACACCCCAAGAATATAATGAACATCAGTGACATAATATGGCTACGGCTCCTATATTCCATCAATGGATGCCAGTGTTCCAAGAGTTGCTTCCCTTACCACCCGTAGCTCCAGATCCTATACAAAACTCACTGTTTCCTTAAAGTTATCCGATAATCTCTAGAAAATTTGAGGAATAAATTTTCTCACTTGTGGTGTAGTCCCTGGATGAGTGAGGGCTTCAAGTGTGTTCTAACACTATAACAGAGCAAGAACTGATGCCAATTTGTATGGCGAGGGAGACTTAGTCGACGGCAATTCTTATTACAACTAGTTCCTGCTGCTCTAGGCTGTTTAAAAGATATACTCTATCCCAGCCGCCAAGGAATTCGCTTGGCAAAGGGGATATTCCCTTGATCAAGTAACTATCCTCCTTAGGAAGCAGGCCATTTCGCCACTTGAATATCCCTGTGGCCGAGAAAAAGGTCAAGCTATCCCAGTAGTCAAGTAGAATCTTGTGCTTGGCTTTTCATTGCCGCACACGGCAGCTAGGAGCCCGAGTTATATGTACTCGAGCACCGCCTGTGATGCGCAGAGGATGTGGGGTTGTAAAACGGGATAAGACTTCTTAGAGAATCTACTCAGGGATTCCTCCAGTTAGACTCGGTATCCCAAGGCACCTTATGGCACTTACCAAAATCAATTCGTTGCAAACCTGTGCATAAATTTAAAGCATGATAGTATCATAGCATGATATTTAAGGTTATCTCATCAGGAATTAGGGTATGTGGTCAGTTTGATTTAGATATCTCAACCAGCAAGTGTCATCTACTAAGTGAGCTACTTGGTGATCGGGATAGAGTGGGCGTTATGGTACGATTTTGGACTACTGTATGAAGCTTTTTGCGTTCAAACATTCGTACTCGTCGGTGGGGATACCCACAACTCGAAACTTCCATCTTGTTTTTGTGTTTAAGTGGTTGGTCTGTCTCCCCGTCATGGTCGATTACCCTGTAGCGCATGTTAGACCATCATACTACCGGTAGCGTACGAAAATGGGGTATCTCCGTTTTGCGCTTTATGCGCCAGTTTTTTTTTGCTCGAGCGATTGAGGCCTTGGTGTCGCACTGATTATTGCATCAAATGCAAACAGCTTGGTCAATGGCATACCGGTACCGTAGGGCACTCAGGTTCTTCCAAAAGAGCGGTCTCATTGGCTTTCAGGCTGCCCTTTCGAGAATGGCTTGGCGCGCCAAGCTCTCATGCCCACTCACACACAACGCCTTTCTCCCTCTGCCGATTTTTGTTATTATCTCCAACATCCTCTATCAACCCCACCTCCCCACCCCTGGAGCCCGGAATTTGATTCAAATCTTTCCCAATATACCTATTCACTTCATTCCCCCCTCATTGGTTCATACCTCACAAAATTTCCTGGAAGTTGAATCTACTTCCGCTTAGGACTCATCGCCGCTCATCTATCTCTGTTTCGACCTTAAGAAAGCTTACTACCTCCAGCCATGTCGTTCTTCGGGTTCGACACATCTCTGCCGAGAGATCGCGGTCATCCAGCAATGGCTCCTGGCTTTTCCCAGGCAACCGATCATTTCGCTGGATTGTCTAACGCTGATGAGGATGATGACGATGGGTGGGTTCCTATTTATTACATATTTGTACCTTGGAACCACTAACTTTCTGAGTAAAGAATTGATTTTGAGGATACTTATGACGGCCTTGGTGATAAGTTGGACGAAAAAGATGATGCCTTCAATGATGAGACTTTTGGTGCTCCGGAGGAAGCAATAGGTATTCACCTCTTTTCAGAGACCACCCCCACGCAGATTGGCTGATGTCGAAATTCGATATCTAGGGAAGGACTTTGACTTTCACGGGGCAACCGCTCGTGTGGCAGACGCTATGGAGGAAGAACACGAGGTCTTTAATAGGTCAGCGAGGAACCAGTCTGTCGTAAGAGTGGCAGCTGCTCCTGCACAACCCTCACGAGTCGAGCCTCCGACACATGTGCCTGTCCTCCGCCCTGATATGTCTTTATGGGGATCTGGGCCTGCTACTACATCTCAGCCTGAGCCCCAGCCAGATCCTACCCCAGTAGTACCGCCGGTTGGAAGGAAGATATTAAGCCTAGAAGAGGTTGAGGCACAGATTTTGGCCAATAATGAGCAAAAACATCAACCCTCGTTCCAGCAAATGCCGGTCCAAGCCCACCAATTACCTCCCCAACACCAGCATATCCCCCCGATGGTAACCCCTCAGCTACATCAATATCCACCCCAGCAACATGATATGCATCAGCTCCAATCTCAGCAATTTCCTGCACGTATCCAGAGTATGCTCCAGAGAAATCAGACACCCCCTCAAGTTCAGCATCACCAAATCCCCGAGCAACATCCTGGGGGTGTGCCGTTGCAACAGCAGAGGATGCAGCCAATGGGGCAACCATTACATCCCTCACGGAACCAATACGGAATGACAAATCATGTCCCAACACCGCAGTTACAGAAGATGACTGAGGCCGAGAAAGCTCGATTTTTGGAGGAAGAGAGTAAACGTTTGAAGAGAAATCACAAGATCGCCCAGCTGGTGAGTATATAATAGAGCATCCGTATGAGGAGCATGAGGCTTACATAATTATTGGACAAAGGCCCGGTATAATGGCTTAATGACCCCTGCAGACAAAAATTTTATAACTCGCATACAACTCCAACAACTGGTCTCTATCAATAATGCTGAGGATAATGCCAATGAGGATTTCTACTACATTGTTCATTCGGCCATTCGGGCTCGCACAAACCCTCAACAGCCCCTCAATCAATTTGCACAGACCTATCTTTTCCGTCAGAGTGCAAGAGGCAGAAACAGGCAACAGGACAACCACCTACAACGGATGGAGCAACAAGTTCAGCGGGCCGTTGCTGCGGCAAAGGCTCGTCCAAAAGCTAGTCAATTAGTGCTAGAAGGCAGTTTGGGCAAAATATCATTTAGCAATGTTAAGACACCACGACCTATGCTCAACATCAAGAAGTCCGACGCCCCTGGTGGAGAGCCTATAAGAAGAGTGAGTCCCCTGTTTTTAGGGGACGGTTGTTCCACGTATGCTGACGTATCTATCTTAGACTCAGCGTTCAACATTTTCAAGCGCGGATAGAAAATCGTTGCTCAGAGCGATTGAGAATGTTTATGATGCACTACTAGAGCTAGAGGTTCATGAACGTGAGAGAGCAAAGCTGCCAATCCTGATGCCAGACCAGCAACCACAACAAGCACATGTCGAATGGTCGGCAAAGAGAGATCAACTGGTCGCAAAATTGTGGAAAGAAACCAAGATTATGGAACCAATTGACCCAACGTGAGAGATTCAATATGAGGCATTGGGGATATAGGAAGCTAACACGGTCCTTTAGATCGACTGCCACTCATCCTTTCATCGCAATTCTTTCCTATTCGAAAATGAAGCGGGCGGTGCAACGTATCTTCCGACACCTGGATTCGGAGCAGCGTGTGACTGTTCTTACTATGATTGTTGTGCACCTAGATATCCTCGATGTTGTAAAACATGGTGTATACCTCCCAGATGAAACCCAACTTCCCTCAGCTGTCCGTGAGGAGATTGAAATGTTTGCAGCGAGCGTTCTTCCACCCTTGTTAGGCTATGTCTATGAAGCACCTCTTTCAATTGTTATCGGACTTTTGGGAATACTCTTGGAACGTGTAGATGTCATGGCTGTGAGCAAGACCAAGATTGGTCTTGCATTTCTGACCATGTTTTCCTCCAGAGCGGAAATCGTTAAGCAAGCTGGAGGGGCGCCGGAAAACGAGCTTCAGCAATGGCAAATGATGTATGACAGGCTCTTTGATTCTCTTCAAGGACATTGGATGGAATGTTTCCCCCCCGGAATGTTTGTCGATGACGTCTACGTCTGGCAGTTTCTAGCAAGTATTGCCGTTGGAGCCAACATGCCTCAGCAGCAAGCACTAGTGAGTGCAGTGAAGTGAGTCTTTTCATTCTTTCTTTAGATAAGTGTTTGTCTCTGACAAACCCTGCTCTACAGGGACCGAGTTATGGAGAACGTGAGGGCAAGTAAGACCCTGCCTCCCGAGCTTGGTGCGCAGAAGAGTGCGAATGTGAATCTCTTTATGAGAGCTATCGGGCTGGATGTTGAATTGCTTGGGTAGATGTGTCGAGGCGCTCGGTGGCTGCAACTAAGTATAAATTTCTGGCATGGAGTAGAAAGTCTAATATCTCACAAATGTTGCTGTCTGGTGATTGCTGCTCTCAAATATATCTGAAAGGAGGGTCTCCATCAAATACCAGGCGGCCACTTCTGGGTAAAGGCGTCCTTGGTTTTTCATTCAATCTCATTAGCCCTGAGGATCGTTGATATTTTTTTTGTTTTTCACATTTGTCTATATCCCACCCGACAGCTTGTGCTCGCCTCTCATGAACCCTTTTGTCCATGAGAAGGCATTCTACTGTACATGTCTTCCTGTTGCGCTTATCAGAGCTGTTTATTGGGGCAAGCGGATATTGGCAAAGTGCGAGGAGTATTGCTGGCGATAGGCGTTGCTTTCATGTTTTTCCTAGGTCGGGCACATCTACAGGAGTTGCTTCTAATGGCGGGTGAGAATATCATGGAGCGAGTGATGCGATGAGATTCCGGATTGTGTGGATCGTCATTGGAATTAGCAGTTTTTTCCTTGACCTTTTTTTATTTATATATTTACAATACCAGAAAAGTCTTCGCTGAAATGAGTGCCTATTAAATAGCAAAAAAGAACCTTTGGTTTTTCAAGTTCCTTGGGAGGACTAAGTCCCCGAGCACGAATGTTAGACGACGCAGTATTTGCCGACGGGTTGCAAGTCTTGGCATTTAATCCCTAGCCCTAAACTCAACCGCCGACTTTCGTCCCCAGCATCTCTAAGCAGCGGGACCCTTCAACCCTCACAAGGCGGTGAGTCCACTCACCAACAACACCATCATCCGTAGCCCCTCAACCCAACCCGCAATCCTACTCCTAGTCCGCAATTCCTTCAGATAATTGCACAAATCCTCCCGCTCCCCCCCGTTCTAGTAATGCCATACAACACATCGGCAATACCTCCTTCCGAGGAGGTAACCGGCCATTCTGCCCTTCCTCGTGAGCTATTCGCTAATTTTGCTTCTCTCTCGTCTGTGACTCGCTGACGTACCGTAGTCTCTCGAGTTAAGAAAATCATAAAACTCGACGACGATGTCAACGGTTGCTCTAACAATGCTGCCTTCCTTGTTACCATTGCTGCTGTGAATATTTCCTCTCCCATCCCCCATTTCTATCTTTGAATGCAGGGAGGCTGACGTTCTACAAGGAAATGTTTGTCCAGTACCTCGCAGAGCAGGGGCTAAAAATGACCTACGGTGACCGAAAGCAAAGGAAGACCATGCAGTATAAAGACCTGGGTAAATTACGCCTTTGTGCGACTTCCATTGCAATTTTCTAACGGGAGGCATAGCTACTGCTGTATCCAGAGTAGAAAACCTGGAATTCCTCGCAGATGTTATCCCGCCTACGGTGCCTTACAAGCAGGTTCGGGAGCGGAAGAACAACAAAACGGCTAAGGACGCCGAAGCCGGCCAGTTGACGCTGAACGGGCAGAGGATATTACCGATAGGATCGTCAAACGGTCGTAAAAAGGGCTCTGGAGGGGGTGACACTGTCACCGTTGCCGATGGCAGGGAGAGAGGGGTGAACGGAAGTAAGGGCAACGAGATAGAAATGAGCTAGGTCTCTTTATAATAAGCGGGATAGCTCAGGGCTTGATCGGGGTGTATTTCGCGAGGCCTCTTCACATCTACTGATGGACAAAAAGTGATGCTCTTGCGGTTTCACGTGATGAGGATACACGGAATTGGGAGGAAGTTGGATGCGTTTTTTTGCTTCGCTTGCGGGAATATACTCTTGCTTTTGTCTTCCCTATCTCGGTTGGAGCTTTTTCGGCGAGTGGGCTCTTGGTGGTCGGTCTTCCTTTCCCTTGGTGATGGGGTTTCTGAAGCGAAGAGTGGCGGCGACAAGCTTCCACTTGGATTATCACGAGATACCTTTTTCCTAGCTCAGTAGTCAATCATAGTTTCCTCCTCACAAACAAATCCGAGAAATTGATTACCAATTCTCAAGATTGCTCCTTTTCGCTTTGGAAACAGCAATTGACATATTTCCCCTTTTACCCAGCAAAGTTACCAACAGTGAGATGTAGAATGATCAAGAGTCAGTCAAAGGTCGCTCACGTGGAGCAGCACCGCAGGTAGCCAACCAGCAGAAATGATCGTCGGCAACGGCCACACGTCATACCGTACCGGTATTTGATCCCCTTTGTGCGTGCTAAACTATAAGATTAATCAGATAAGGAGCCAGGAAAAAGAAAAATCAGCCTACCACCCCATCCGATTACCTTACCACTCCGGGTAACCGAAACAATTGTTTCATCAGCGCGACTTTCTCCATTCCATCCCGCCATCCCACCCTCAACCCCCACCAGGATTCATTCACCTTATCTCACCTCACATCCGATTCGCAACTAGAGAAATCAACCAACCCCTCACCTCATCCCATTCCACCCTAATCTAAGCGAGAGCAAACAAGGAAGTAACCAAATGAACTGCCTTCGCACAACCGCCGCACGAGCCCTCCGCCCACGTATAGTTGCTCCGCTGACCACAGTCCGCTACGCCGGCGGAGCGTCCACATCGCACTTCGACGACAGCAGCGAGTACAAGTCACCCTTCGCCAGTCCTGGGCCCCGTACCACCACCAAGATCCCGGACTTCAGCAAGTACCGTGGCGGAAGCACCTCGGGAAACAAGCTCTTTGGCTATTTCATGGTCGGCACCATGGGGATTTTGTCCGCTGCTGGGGCGAAGGCTACAATTCAAGGTCCCTCCCCCCCTCCTTGTATCTCCGTCCACCGCCAATCGCTGTGCTAATTGATTTTTTGGGACAGATTTCCTGGTGAACATGTCCGCATCAGCCGACGTCCTAGCCATGGCGAAGGTGGAAGTGAGTCTCTCCGCCATCCCGGAGGGCAAGAACGTTATCATCAAGTGGCGCGGCAAGCCCGTCTTCATCCGGCACCGCACTCCCGATGAGATTGAGGAGGCCAACGCCGTCAAGGTGGAGTCCCTGCGCGATCCCCAGACCGACGCCGAGCGCGTCAAGCAGCCCGAGTGGCTCGTCATGGTTGGCGTCTGCACGCACTTAGGCTGTGTGCCCGTCGGCGAGGCTGGAGACTACGGCGGGTGGTTCTGCCCCTGCCACGGATCCCACTACGATATCTCTGGCCGGGTGAGGAGGGGGCCTGCTCCTCTTAATTTGGAGATTCCGGAATATGAGTATGTTTCCCCTGCTATAATAGTGACCGACTGTCGTGGTGGGGGGCTAATGAGGTGCATAGCTTCCCTGAGGAAGGAAAACTCATCATCGGATAGACGACTTGAGAGGGGAGGGGTAGATCATTGCTTTTTCTAATGGTTTGCAGCAAAACGGGAAAATAAAAAACCGGCTAGTGGATGACTCGGGAATGAGAAGGGAGTGAAGGGGAGGGGAGTTGGTATATTTAGAGCGAAACACCCTTTTTGTAGAAATCAATTCATTCTTCTTTGGTTCCCATATTTACTTTTTACTTTTTCTCTTTCCGATGTAAAAAAACAAAAAACAAAAAAAACAACAAAAAACAGACAAGAAAATATTCACCAGTACGGTACAGTACTCGTACATATATTCTTATCATCATCTCTCCATTTCTATCAAGATCTGTATAAACGATATATATCATCATATCGCCTCCATAATCACATGAAACACCAATTGCCACAGGACCTAAATCTCCACAATTCCCACTATCACCGCTGCGGTATCAACAGTCTACCGATTCAGACTGACCGCCAATTCCAGACAGAAGAGATTTACACGAACCGTATACCTATCTATCATACCATGCCGACACTTGACAGCGCAATTTCACCATCGCATATAAAACGCTGCACAAACTAGCGTCTACCGTACCGTACCAAACCGCCCCTCTTTCTCGCCCGAAAGAAAAAGGTATCCGTCAAGTTCAGGGAGGAAGAAGAAAGAAGAAAAACGCTTACCCATCGACGCACGACCCAAACAGAAAGCAAGGGCGAAGACCACATTTCAAAGCCAATAAACGTATGGGAAAGACATGGAAAACGAAAAATAATAAGAACTTCACCCAAATCTCCTTCAAGAGTACATACAAAACACCATGCAATTTAAGATTAAGGTTTCTCTTTTCTTTTGGAAGGAGAAAAAAAAGGGAGGAAAAAAAGCAATATTGTAATAGTGTGAGTGTGAACGGCGGTCGTTTCTCTAGTCTGATACAAAAGCGTTTTCCCTGACGCAAACCAAAGTCTGATGTATAAGCACTAAGAGAGAAAGAGAGATGTATGTACGGGATTTTCGAAATGGGTTCGGTTTTAATTTTAAGAATTCCACCACGTCGGGTCCCCACACTAAGAGCTCCTTCCTGCGTTTAAAGAAAGTAATCCGGAGTTCCTATTATATGGTGTTAGATAGTCTATAGTAAACATAAATTTTTTGGAAAGGGGGGGGAACATACGTCTAGAAACCATTGGTTCTCCAGCCCTCGGGCAAGGATCGAATTGCAAGCTATGCTCCAGTTAGCACGTTGTGGCTGAGGATCAAGGATGCGGGGCACTTACAAAGTGTATTTCAGATTCTCGTCAATCTCCATAATGGCCGCCTGGTTACCGCATCTATAACAGTAATTGGGAGCTACCGAGCCAGTCAGCGATAAATCTCCCAATCGACAATATGCATATCCCACCCGAGAATATAGTAACTACGTTACGGTCTTGCGACCAATTATAACCCTCCATGACCAACTGATGTGCTCTCGCAACCAGTGTAAGGCCATTATTATGATTAAAGGCTTCAGATATGTCCTGACCAAATGTGTAACCGGCTCCACGAGGGGATATCCCCCATCCACAACGGTCATCTGGGTCAGACCACAGCAGGTCACACATCGGACCTTCGTGGGGCACCTCCTGAATACGATCCAACGCCCGTATGTTATCAAGGGTGTCGATACTTGGAGACAGGCCCCCGTGGAGGCAGAAGATTTGGTTATCGATTAAAGCAGTAAGAGGAAGAAAATCGAATAGGTCTGTGAAAAGCCTACACATCATCCCCATTAGTATAAGTTACGGAGGGAACGGGCAGATGGACAGGTGGCACCCGCCACAGATTTCTCGGCATCTTACTTCCAAACATTTGCGTTCCCGTACTTGCGCAAACACTCGTCATAGAACCCATAGACTTGTGTAATTTGCCTGGACTCATGATTGCCCCGCAAAATTGTAATTCTCTGGGGATATCTGATCTTCAATGCAACAAGCAACGTGACCGTCTCAACCGAATAGTATCCACGATCGACATAATCACCTGAAAGAACGCATATCAGAAATTGTCGGAACGAACGCACCATACCCCTTTGGACAGGTAGGGCCCCACGAACCCATGAACAGATAATTGGTATCAGGATTGGGACCACCGATCCTGAATAACTCCATCAGATCGTGGAATTGGCCATGAATATCCCCACAAACTGTGACCGGGCACCTCTGCGGTAAAATGCTCACCATCAGACACGGGGAGAACAGGGGGTGGGGAAAGGTTATGCCAAGGATAGCGTACCACAGGCTGCACATTTGACTCGTCTTGAAGTATTTCTCTCGCCTGCAATAACAAGTCAGGAATCGTTCGGTAGGACGCTTCCAGAGCTAGCTCATAATGACGCCCCGAGATCGTGGCTGGGACATACCTTTTCACAGAGCCGCTGTACATCAATCTCATTTAGCTGCTTGCACTGCATCAAGTTCTCGATCCATCCATCCAGCTGGTTAATCGATGAGGGGTCCGCGACAGCTATACTAGATGGGGGAGGAGTCTTTCCAACATCCTCCATTTTGGTATCCATTTTCTTCCTTCCTTCAATATTTCTGTTTGTTAAAATCGTCGGGTGAGTAAAGAAAGAAAGGGGTGTTGTTGATCTTCGCTAGGAGGTTTTTCTTTTTCTCTTAGGGAGAGTTGTGGCGATGAAGTTAGTCGTGTGGGGTGTATTTTTTATTTTTTAGATATTTTTTTTTTGACGATAATAAGTTATTGTGCAAAGGTCTTTCTCTAAGGAACCAACCAACAAGATCTTTATTCGAGCGGATCGTTTCGGATAAGCGGAAGGTGGGGGGGAGGGGGCTCTGGATAAGGGGAGGTAAAGGTGAAGCAAGGTGTGTAATCGTGAGTTGACGATAAGCAGGCTTCGGGAAATGGAAGATGGTTTGTTGTTCGTCGGTGTTGGTGTTGGAGGGGGAAGGGAAGAATGAGTAGTGCGGGATGGGAAAAGGAGCTGATGTGTGAGGGGTACAAATTCTACGAAATGCGGTTCGTGGGGAAGGTCTGGTTAGGTTCTGGGTCTAATGTTGGTTGTAACTTGTAAGCGACCGGATTGAGGGCGGATCAGCGAAGGTGGGAAACTTTGTGGCGGTGCATGACCCAGGGAAGCATGAAGACAACCATAAGACTCCAGAGTTGAGCTGACGCCACTACTTTTTGGTTGTTGTAACTTACAAGTACCGGTTCTGTACCCCACTGTACCCTACTATACTGTACGCCCTTCCTCGATCGTCATTCGACAACAGGTTGCTCTGCTGATAAGAGTACACATTTAGTAATCTCCAGTAGAGCACAGTGCCATGGCCTAAGCTCCAAGTCTTTCCCCTTCAACCACTCCTCCGGTAGCCTACTAATAGTTGACATATCTCTCCATATCCTCTGTCTGTAACCACCAGTGCTTACTATTCATCCACTCCACGGCACAACACAGTACTGTACTGTACACAACTTCAAGCCATCCGCAACCTCCACGATACAATCAAGTATCCACCGTATATCTATTCTACCCACTCCGCTGTCCCTCTCTTCCCCCCTCCCATGATCAATTTTCCACAGAACCCCCCTCGATCCCATCGGCCGATTCCAAACCTGCCCCCTCCCCCTCTCCTCTTCCCCATACGTGTATCCTACCAAAGGCGAAATTTCCCTCCTCCTCCTCCCTCCGTAAATCCCGATTACTCGAAACCGTATCGTAGACCTTGGAAGAAGAAAAAGAAACGAAGAAAAAAAACAGCATCAGCAACAACAACGTGTAAGATGATCTATCCATCATCTTGGGACGACCCCTCTCACTCGGGCAATCGGCCCGACTCCTCCTCCTCCTCCTTCTCCTCCCCGGCCTTTCCCTCCCCGCCATGTTCCCCTAAACGCCTTTCGTGATATATTGATTGATTGACACCTTCCCGGGACACGTGCCGATATATAACTTAATCTTGCCTGTGAGAGTTGCGGTAGCTTAGATTGTGTTCTGTTCCCGTGTGTGCATCTGTGAAGTGGAGGGGAAGGGGGTCTCTAGTTTTGTACAGTACCCTAGTACTCGTAATGTCCTGACGTTTGTGAACACAACTGCTATTGCATACACCCAAAATTCAGCTTTTTTGCCCGGATCTTGGCATCATGCAATAGTGGCCGTGTTCACAAACGTCAGGACATTACGAGTACAGTACAGTACCCGATGCACGTTCACCCCCGTTCCCCCCCCACTTAAATGAGTTAGATATCATGATATATACTGACTCTTCTGCATCGAGGATGGTACCCATACGGTATTAGACTTTGATTGAATATATCCCTCTCTGCATTAGTAAACTAGCCAGTACTATCCAATCATTACCCATCACTATATTGTAGACCATCCCGTTTTCCATATTCTTTCTTTCTTTCTTTTTTGCTCGGGGATACTTTGCTCCACACAATAAAATAAAGCGGAATAAAAAAGAGCAGCCCCTCCCCCGTCTTCCCCACATATACCGCAGAAATACAAAATGTCGCACAGTGACGACCATCTCAGAACCCATTGGCACACTGTGATACCCGTCAAGGCATAAGTCTCAGTGAGTTCCAAATCCCGCCCCACCTCACCTCACGACAAGTATGCTCCACCTAACGGGACGGCGCAACCCCATACTACAAAATTTCTTTTTTTGTTTTTGCGGGGTTCTCAACGCCATACCATAATAACCCAAGCCAACGGTATGTGCTCTCAATTCCCTCCATGAGTGCGGTGGTCGTGAGGCAATTGTGATATAACAAGGCAGAAGATTTAGTTCATGATTATATACTGGGCCCGGGCAAGTGGTACTGCACGTCGTTGGCGACATATCTCTTCATGTCGGTAAGTTGTATGAAGCTAGTGGACTACACGCTATATGCTATTACACATATAATATCACTGGTTTACCAAAACAAAAAAAGGGGGGGAGGGGGCTACCGTATACTTTTTTTTTCTTTCCTTTTTGTACTTGCTTTGCATGTTTTCTGTCGTTGATGCTTGATTCAGCGGTATGATATCAGGACTGCAGCCTAACAGGTATCATCGGGTAGAAAACTGCCAAGGGAAGGGAAGAAAAAAAAGAGGACTCAGAACGGAAAATTGTATCAGTGTAAATGAAGGATAGTTGCAAAAAAAAAAACTCCCCCGAAGCTTTTTTTTAAAAAAAAGAAAAAGCAGGACTAGAGATATATATATCTGGGCCTTTTTTGATTCAAGAAACTTCGCAAGGGAAAAGAAAAGAACTCCCCCGCTAGGTAAATTCCAAACTTGCATTTAGAAACAAGGACTTCCGCTCAAAGCTTCCCATAGCGAGGGAGCGGTACGTACCTTGAATGTTAGTAACTGTAAAGAGTAAAGCAAATGCGAACCAAAGAGACTCCCTAATTCTCCCAAACTACCATAATCCAGCAGCAAAATCAGTGCAAAGAAAAAGCGAATGCTTGCAACTCACCCCTACGCCATATCCGAGAACCAAACCGTACCTAACAAACAAAACCAGATATGCGGGAAAAAAATAAAAATAAGAGACTCCCCAAAAAAGCCAACAGGGAGAATCAGGGGAGAAAGGGAAAAGAAAAGAAAAAACACCCACAAAGGAAAAGTGAAAAAAATGAATAAAATGTAACAGCTAGAGGTCAGCTATTGTGACTACAAAAGTACAGTAAAATGGAAAGGAAGTTGGGGGAAAAAGAAAAAAAAATCATAAAATATGTATTGCAATCAAGAAGAAGTGCCCGAAAACAGAAAGAAAAAGTACTTCAAACAAGCTCACATGAATTATCAATTTTGGCGTGTGTAGGGGCGATTCATTGTTGCAATCTCGCGTGCTATATGGGTCCATTCCAACTCGCGCTTGGGTGTGGAGCGATTTTTGAAAGAGATCTTCTCTTCGAACTTAAGCAGCTCATACATGAAACGCAAGTGTGGCTGAATGATAACGTTTAGGCGACGGGCACGAACATAGCAGCTAATATTCGTCAGCAATGGCCTGCGAAAAAAATCGGAGTTTGAAAACCTACTAGGCCCGAGGGAGTGAGAGGTTGAGGGCACGCATGACCTCAGCAATGCATATTGTTGCCGACCGAGAGACCCCTACTCGGCAGTGTACGAGGATTGGTTCATCCGCATGACGGCCTTCATCTACACGATATCAGTAAGGTATTATTAACACAGCTAAGAGAATTATCAGCCGGCATACCAATGAAATCCAGGCACCGCCTGAACTGATACTCTAGTGGGTCACATCCGTTATCCTGTAAATCTCTTACAACCATCGCGTTATCAACTCCCCATTTACTTTTTTCTTTATCTGTCCAAGATAGCTCCTCGCCGATACTCAAGACACGCTTGATACCCAAGGCAGCAAGCAACCCAGGGTTATTGGCGTGCTGCAGGTTTCCCAGATACATGTAGGACAGAATACGGCTAGGTAGTGACCCATCCATGCGGTGGATCCACCCGGGGGAATTGAGTACAGCGTAGTTAAGACAATAGCCCCTATCCTCAGCAGCTGCCTCAAGAATCCGATGCTCAGCAAAGCGAAGGAAATGGAGGTCCTTTTCGTACGCAAAGAAATTGCGACCTTTAACGGTGTGTAGCTGAATCCAGGCCGAATGTGCTGGTAACCCTTCAGAATACATAAGATACGCCAGGGCTAGCAGTGAAGTTTCGGTGTAGCCATCGGTGCAATGAATCAATATCCGACGGGGCTCGCGAGGTGGGGTCATAGAGAGATCGCCATCAGCATCATGCGCCTCTTGATGCCTGCCATTTGCAACGGATTGTATGAAACGACAAGTATCGATAATACCGTCAACTTCTGTGGCCGTATACCTCGGCGGTGTCATTGTGCCCGAGCCAGGAAATTCAAGGCATTGCGTTGCATCTGCATGGTCCATAATCTCACTCAGGTCTCGAAGGTTTTCGATTGACGGCATTTGGGCCAAGTCGCTAGCTTCAATCAACAGACCATACGGTGGTTCGCGCTCCGGCTCGGGCGTGGCATCGGCACTAGACCCTAGCCAGACATTTTTTGAGATCTCTGTTGCCCTAGACATGGAGCACATTTCCATTCTCTCCCAGTGACCTACGAAAACATTAGAGCTCATCCCCTGCCGAGACGGATTGGGAATAGCTTACAAAAATCAATCACTTTTCCCGTTAAATTCCCTACCGAGTCTATGGTAACAATCTCGGGAAAGTAAGTCTCAAACATTGAGAATGGGCCTAATCTTGTCAGCACTTCCTCGATCGGGAGAATGAATCAAGAAGAGCAGCAGCTCACTCTGAACAACAAAAGTGCTGTATACTGGGAACTCCCGCGTTGAGTTTCTTTGATATTGAGCCCTGTAGTCTATTTGGGCGGCTGAGATCTGCTTTGAAATCCTGGTGATTTCCCCGGGATCGACATCATTATCTCCGTAAATGATGATGTCAGATAAACACGCAAACTTTCCCACTTGGATGTGAAAGTTACGAACATTGAACCCCTCTCTCGGATCTACGACAAGGAATCCAGTGGTTGCTGGGTCTGACGGAAGAATCTCCTCTGGTGTAATGACACCCTTCAATCTTGCGCAAGACATATCCCCAACTTTGACAATACAAATACCACGATAACAAGTAGGTGCCCTCCTCATCGATTTCTTACGGGCATAGAAGAAAGCAAGTTGCATTGAATTCTCTGGGTGGAGGCCATGAGCCCAGGGAAACAGCTGTTCAATGTCTGGTAGGCTTTGTCTCGAGCTATAGTTCAGGGAGGCGGCTACACCAGCAGCATCAATGGCATGGACGGGTGGGGATTCCGAAATTAGGGGATAGCTTTCTGCCGGAAACAATAAAGAAGCCATAGAACGGTTTCCCTCTTCAGACGAATGCGACCCCTCGGAATGAGGGGAGGCAGGTGGTGTGACTGGGTTCCCGTAGTTGGGGGCCCCAGGTCCGGATACCGCCATGTGCTTGTTAGGAATTGGGATGGGGGCAGTAGTAGAGGCGGAGCCGGACAACGGTAGTGTTGGGGCCGGTGTAGTAGCAGGCATTGGTGGAGGAGTGGGAGTGTCCCTTGGAGGTTGGATGGCCACGGCAGCCATGGCAACCACTTTTTATTGCGAAGAATTATGGGGGAAATAGAAAGTGCGGACGATCGATAAAGGGATTCTCGGTTTGCTATGCAGACCTCGATGCTCGGTGATGCTACCTGGACTAGTTTGCTCGACAATCTTGAGACTAAAGGTCGGAGGATTGACACCGAATCAGGAAGTTATGACCCCCAATATGCTGTGAGAATCGGGAAGAGCGCTGCGGTAAAAGCAGCAGCAGCAGCAGGAACGTAGATCGGAATGGTATTGGGCGGATAGACTAGATGGAGGTGGACGGAAGTGTCGAAGAGTGAAATTCGGAGGAAATTTTGGCGTGGTAGTAGGGGTGGAATAGCGGGGAGGGAGGGATATGTAGCGGAATTCGTTGGGCGATACAGCTTTTAGAGGGGGGGTTATGGAGGAGGGGGGGTTCTTGGTGCGGCAAAGAAGAAAGATGGAGGGCGGGTAGTTGATTGTGGGAGTGACGGGTGCCCTCCCTTTGGTGCGAGGGAGGGGGAGATGGAGGCAGATAGTGAGTAGGTGTGCAAGGTATGTAGGAATGTCGAATGGGTGTGGGTATGTATCCTACCGTCGCACTGTAGGTATGAGATGCCGAGTGGGAGAAACGCAGCTACCGATACTAGTACGTACTAGGGCCGATACGGGGATATAGCGCAGGTCAGTTAAAGCTGCCGTCAGCGAGGGCACCCTAAACCAGAGGTTTCCACAGTTCAATGCACACAGCTGAGAAAACGATAAACAGTTTGTGGGGGGAGGGGCGTTATGTGGAGGAGAAACGAGAGGGGGAGGTTTAAAATGGGAGGGGAGCGCAGGCAAGACACAATGAGGAGGAGGGAAATAGTTAAAGAAATTACGATGTTGTTGACGAGGCGGGACAAAAAATTAGCTTTGACGTCGTTGTCGTGGCTCCCCTTTAGCAGTTGGTGGGATAAGGAATGAGAGATGCGGGTCGTCTCTGGATTAGCAGTCTAGAGTTTCATATCCACCCTTTTGGCTGTCTCTCACAAGCTACCACGCGGTCCTGCACCGGTATGTCTGGAAGGTTTTATTTCTTTCAAGCAGCGCAGTGCATCCCAGTGGGCAAGGAATATGATATTCCTGGAGCAAATGTAGTAACTCACACGCCCGATCAGCTTGGGCAGAGCAACCATTCGCCGGGAGGGGGGGGGCATAGAAGGCGTACAGCTACGACCTTAGTCTACCGCACTTTCCTCTTGCCCTCATCTTCCGTCACCGTCATCCACCACATGAAGAGTGCACTTCTCCAAGTACCACACGCTTTTTTCTCCATTTTAGTATTCGCATTTGCAGTGTCGCAGTTGCAGTGCAGTTGCAGACATCCGGACACCCACCACACGGACAGCAACGGACGCAGACAGAGAGCGACTAAAGCGCAAAACACCAGAAATCTCTCCCTCCCCACTCTCCCCACGCGTACCCACAGTACGAGTACGCACGAGTAGACTCCTTGAAGAAAAGAAAAAAGAGGCCTGCCCCTCCTGTACCGTATTGTTTTCTGAGAAATGATTGGTCAAATATGGGTTTGGCAAGTTGTATGGTGCAATGTGGTTGGGTCCATCCTTTCTCCATCCTCGATGCTACGGTGCTGTACCGTATCTACCCTACTTTTGCTTATCGCATTCGGGCTGGCCATCCCACCCTTTCACACCCACCTCTACTCGAGTAACCTTTTACTGCACGCGTCAAGCGAATGAATTACCTATCACCACTCTTGCGACCCCTGCTAACCGGTTATTTTAGTTTCAATCCCTTGAAGCGAAAAGAGTGTGGCTCCGACGCTGCCAGGCGGAGACACAGGTTAGACTATCCCTCGTGCCTGTCTTCCCTCAGTTGTGAACCTTGAACGGTCGTAAGGCTGGGAATGAGTCCAAGGTCGAAATGAAGAGAAAAGGGGAGAAACAGTTGGAAAAATGAAGTCAAGCATGGGGGAGCGAGAAGATCGTAGTGAATCCCGACTAGGGCACTCATAATACCGGCAGTGGAGGCATTTTGTGTGGAGGCTCGCGGAAAGAAAAACCAACGTTAGTCTACTTAAGAGGATTGAGTGTTGTCAAGACTACGCTCTTTCATTTAAGATAGCGTGATACTTTTAAATTGTTGGCCTGGCCTGTTTGGGGGGATTTGTTTGGGTTTATGTTAATCATGACTGTTGGAAGTTGGATTTACTGTGCCGTGCTCGAGTACGGTACTCAAGTACAGTGCGATGCTAGGATGGTAGACTGAACCATGAAAATTGCTAACATGAGAATGTGGCCCTTGTCAAATGCTACTCTGTTTGCCGGAGGTAATGCGGTACTGATGTAGGGTTGTTGGCTCCATGCAGGGTGTAGATTGACTTGATCTCATTCTTCCTCTCGAGCTCCGCTCAACGATGTAACTTATGTGCTTGGGGTGTAGACTAGTTATGGTAGCGTGATACAGCATTTGTACTGTGCGATATGGGTAAATTTAGTTCATGCGATGCTCTACCGTGGCTTTACTTCTTAGACAAGTTTACTCCATAAATACTTCAACGGGTTGGGCCTTGCCTCACTCCTGCAAATAATGCTTGGGGAGGGCTATTTCTCCAGGGCCCTCCCCACAAACGAAAAGCATAACCAGAGTTGTGGGATGCACCGATCCAAATGCTTTCCTGACTGTTCTGCAGATCCTGACTAAAAAAAGAAACCTTGCAAACAATAGTTGTGTCCCATCGATAACGCGGATTCCCGAAGTCACAACCCACTCAGCTCACAATGTCTCAGCTCAGGAGGAGCAAAACGCTACGATAACCCTGGCACTAACTACCGGTACAACATCGAGCGTTGGCAAAAGCCAAAGCAATTACCAGCCCAGCCTAAGCGCCCCCCAGTCGGTATGCCTCGAGGTGAGGGCGCTCCCAAGCACAATACCGGTAGACTCTCGATATAAAAGTCTCTCGGTGCAGGGGAGAGCCCTACCATCAACAATTTCCCTCAGCTCGTCTGTATCGAAGGTCTGCGGATGATACCGGTGATCGGTAATGTATCACAACCCCTATTAGTAGTTGAGGGTGCCCAGGAGCGCTAGCGGCTCTAGATAAGCTCAAATGGTCTGAAATTGGGGCCCTATCCCACTGCAAGCATCGATTACGCTGCTGTTACTCACGAGAATACTGACCGGGTCCACAAAATCCCGATGGGGGTTGACTGCTATCTGATGGTCGGTGGACTTCAAAGAGCGTTAAAACGTTCTGGGGATAGATTGTACCAATGACCGAAACTAGCGGTAAGTGCTCCGCTACTCTCTCTACTCGAGTGCTCGGGCCGCGATTTCGAAGGCGGTGGTGGGGATGCCAACCCTGAACATCGCCGCCTTTCTCCCCAGGACGATTGGAGAGTTCCCAAGCCACCGGTATGTGGTATACGCGCATCGTGCCGGATATCTCACGTTGTACTCATGCGGGATGGGGTCATTTGGTTAACATGGAAGTTGGTCCAAATTGTTAAGCACTCCAGTGAAGGTTGGGGTGAGGAAAGGGGATGGTGAAGGGTTCCAAGGGCCACTTTTGAATGTGATACAGCCGTTACCTGTTCTGCAACTTCTATTGGTCGACCCCAGGTGATCGCCCTGGTTTTTGCACCAGACATGCACAACAAACGCTCGTGCTTGTTCGGCACATGTCCACAACCACCACCACCAATGGTGAGGTTGGTGAAATCCCTACTGTACCTTAACTATGCCCACCCTACCGTATCGGATATCCGAGCGAGAAACCGGCTGACGCCTCGAACTTAAAGCTTATTTTTGAACCAGTTATTCCGAATCTTAACCACAAACCTCATTTGCTGCCGACTCTTTCTCCCCCCCACGGGGAACTGCAAAGTCCATGTCCGGGAAAATCTGCAGGCATGCACTTTCAAGGTATATATTGGGTACCAGATCTCTTGATCATTGCCTCCAAGCATATTTATGCGGGGTTGCCCCCTACCCTCCTTAGCCTAACATTGGGGGGGGAAGAAAAGAAGAACCATTAGGCATGGGCAGCGCCGCACCAATACTTCTCGGTAAAGGCCAATCCACTCGTCTCAGGGAAGAAGTGCCAGTGCCTAGAAATAGGGATTAAGGAAATATCGGTATATGGTAAAATAGTTGTACGTCCTTCTGTGCCAATGCTGCACAAAGATACCCCCCTGTTTTCGGGTATTCCTTACCTGAGACACGCAGCGGAGGCATCTGTGGTTCGGCATTTCGCAATCGCATCGGGAGAACCAGCGCCACATGAATCTTCCTTCCTTGTGCGTCGCTACACCTCATCTATTCCTGGTCGTCCCCCTCCTCGGCACTAGTACTCGAGTACATACGGCGTTCCGCCCGATCAAGATGATCCGGTGGCACAGCACTTTATTTAGACGTACAGTACTGATCCTTTGTTTACATTGATGTTTTTGCTTAGGACCTGTGGCGGTCTCTCTCTCTCTCGAAATATTTCTCACATCTATCGTAGGCTCATCTTGCTCGGAAGTTTCCTGGCAGCGGTATCTAGGCCGCTAAGAACCGGGAAACAATCAACGCAGAAGCCCGCGGCCAAAGGGTCCCAAGATGCTGCTAGACTGGGAGGTTATGAAAAAATTAATGGAATCCTAGACGGGGCTTGAGTCAAACATCTTCCAAATCCTCCACTGCTTTTAAGTAGCTAATCCCACACTCAGGCTCCGCAACTCGCTGATTCCTGGCTTATACGGCGTCTCTTCAAGAATGGCATGGAGCTAGGCCATGGGGGCTAATATTCCGTTAATCAGAAACCACCTTTAGGGCACCTTCTTCCCAGTTCCGGCGAGACATTGCGCTCCATATTGTAATACCTGCACCTGGCTACAGAGCTCAACGATTTTTATTATGACTAACTATGATTAACTATACGTATGCTTATGTGCAGTGGGTCATTTGTCCCTAACAATCCCCCACTTAGATATGAAACAAGATGCAAACTTTCCCCTCCCCCTAGTCTAATGTTGATGACCCAAAAGGAAGCAAAAACGGTATCCATACATTATGAAGAAAGAAAGAAAACATCAAACACTAGGCATTTTCACTCGTTTCCATAATCTTCTCCCCAGACTCGGCTGCCCATTTTCTCTCAAACTCCCCATCAACATGGAACTTCTGATCGACTCTTGTGATAGCGTACACCGTCACAACAACCACCTCCAATAGCGGTGTGAATACATAGAATGACGCGCGGCTATTGAACCAGCCCGGGTCCGTAACTGGTCGGGGCATGAATGATGTTGATGCGCGAAGAGCAGTGGATAACGCTGTTTTAGTTAGTATGAACATAATAGAGCACTATTTGAAAGATAGGAGTGGCAAGGGGAAAGTACTGAGAATGGCAGAAACGAAGAGAACAATAAAGGTTTTCTCCGTTAGCTCTCCCCTCTTCCCAAAGTTCTGGCGCGGAGTGTCGGAAGGGAAAAAGTGCCCGATCAGAAGCATCGGTATCGGGGCAAATGCAAAAATAGTAAAGTAGATGATCCCGAACTTGCGGATACCTTTCCGTTGTGGTCAGCATTCATACTTTGGAACAAAATAGCGCGGCGGCAAGATCTTAACTTACCCGAGTCGATACGTAGCGTGCGAGTACTCAAAGTGTAAAATGATTGGACGGTTGTAGTAATGACTAAGAACCATGATATATTAGCACCCAGCTTTTCTTTCTTCCTTTTTTTCAGCATTACGTGCCCTTGGTGAGGAAGCAGTACCCATTATCAAAACCGGCAGGATAGAGACATAGTAGACCAAAAAGGCCCGGTCGAATAATTTATTCCCCACGAGTCTCGGGTGAAACGCTCTCAGCAACCGCTGCGTAAAATTCATATTGATGATGAACAATAGCACTACCCCTGCAGCGACAAACACATTTGCAGCGATGGCAACCGGCACATTGTGTGGATGCGTCGCCCAAGCTACCGTACAGCCGTGTTGTTGTTAGCGGACGCATGGTCAAGCAAGCAAGCAGGTATGATAGAAAGTGTGTATCCGTACCTATGCGCATCCCAAATGTAACAATCCTGGACATGCAGAAGCCAAAAGTGACGGCATTGAATACGAAGAAGTGACCCCTCCCGTGATTCCTCTTGAACAGCGTCATGTGCGTGGCAGCGAAGAAGACGAATATCGCGATGAATATGGACGAGATTGGTACATCTACGCTTTTGTTTGGCCTACCGCCGTAGCCCGCTGTCTTTGGAAGGTATGGAGGTCCCGAAGGCTGGTGGTGTCGTTAGTTATCCTTCCTTCCTTCCTTTCGTTCATTTGGAAAATGAGACTAGAGGGAAAGAATTAAAAAGAAGTAAAAAAAAAAAACCAAAATCATACCATCATTTGTCCCTGCTGTCCAGACATATCTTACCCAAACCTCAAAATCCGTAATCCACAAGATAAAAATAAAAATTAAGAGGTCCAAAATGTCGTTACTACCGGTATCCCACCCTCTTCTCAATTCGCTGCACTTTCAAATATAGATAGACAGATAGATAGTTCCACCCTCGCTTTATCTAGCTCCAACACGGGTAATCCAATTCCGATCTGGTTCCCGCACCCTCCATCCTTCCTCTCTTTCCTTATATACGAGGAGGAAAAAGAAGAAGAAAAAGAAAAAAAAGGGATACACAACATTCCCCTGCAGTTCAGTCGGCCGAATAACTCTCCACCAGCAACAAATGACACAAGTCCGCTGAAATGACGCTCGGACCGACACAGACGATAGAGATAGAACTACTCGTCCAGTAGAACTAGCGAGCGCCGATGGTTACACACGAGCGTCATTTGCTTCCAAGTGACAAATTCAGGCAGGCGTGAAGGAAATTGTCCGGATGCCGGCATTCAGGAAGGTCGCGAAGAGCGGAGTCCCGAAACAAGTGTTACTCGAGCTCTCGGGCGGTAGGGTGGCGGTGGTGGTGCAGATCTGGGCCCTTGAAAATGCTTGTTTCGTTTGTTTTTTTCTTGGCGCGAGCGCCCGGACGCGAGCGGGGTTCATAGTCTGTCTACTGTAACTGGGGGGGGAATTGATCGGTGACGTAGAGGTTAGCTTCCTGAACTGGCGAGAAGCTGCCGCTACTGGTCAAGTTTTGGGGCGGGGGGCTCACTTAGACTGATGCTGTAAGCGACGAAGCAGATTTTCGTCGATATAAACTGATATAAACTGGTGATGGTTAAAGGTGCTGGCGCTTTTTTTGCCCAAGAAGGTCGCCGACTACCGAATTTTGGTGAGGGAATGGGGGATGAAGCTCGCTAAAATTGGGTTGCGGAGGTTTACTTGGAGAGGGTGTGCTACTGGAGAGGGCGGCCTCCCATGGTGATTGGTGGATTTTGTAACGAGGAAAGAAGCCGTGGTGGTGGTGGCACAGTCGCCACAGTTGATCCGAGTAAACCAACTTGAAAGTTTCTCATTTGGGTTTAGCTGTCCTGGTGGCATGGGAGGCCATCTACTCGTACAGCACCGTATCAGTGAGGTTGTGGTTCAACAGCGTAAAAACTCGTGAAATCCACTATCCCCGTCAGCCCCTAATCTCCAGATTATAAGTCAAAAGCTCTTAAGAAGGATTAGTGTTTTCCTGACACGGTATAACCTGGGTCATTCGGTTGTGTTGGATCTTGTCATCTTTGCCAGCTGAACCTATCTTGGGCTGGTGTCGCGATTTACAGGGATATTCGTGACAGCAAGGAGATAGTGGATTTCACGAGTTTTTACGGCAGGTCCTTCGATCACCTAAAGAGCATGATACGACACAATGTCGCCGACAGGATAATGTCGCCATGGCAAATCTGGTCGCAACAACGAAGAGTAAATCCTATTTACTTACTAATATCTTTAGAGATGTGACACTGTCCTGTCAGCGACTTTGTCCTGTCATGCTCTTTTATTGTCTCGAATATTGACAGGGGGCGGCTCAAAATTTTAGTGTCCTGCCGGTCCACGAGGCACGACAGTCCCGGTACCGGTACTCGAGTACCGTACCGTAGTCCTGGGGATGTATGATACTTGCAACTTGCATACCGGTAAGTTAAGGTACCGGTATCTGAAACGATAAAAGGGTTTTATTTTTATTTTTATTTTTATTTTTTCCCTCACTTTTTTTTCTTCTTTCTTCTTTCTCTTGGTTGGTCGAGTGGTTGAGTAAAGTGTAACAATAGCCGTGCTTGTGCCGGTACGGATACGGTACCCATTCACAGATCCATGTTCACTATTGCTGGAGGGAATACGGTACTTGGCCAAGGAAGGCCAGTCATGTGACCTTCTCGGTCTATGCTTTCACCGGATTGGAGCGCATGTCTGTGTCAGTCATACCGAACTCAACTGTTCGGGAATGGGCAGTTGGGTGGAAAAAAACGTGGCGATCACTCGAGAAAGGGTAGAAGGGTCGAGAAGGGAGGGGAATGTTGGTCTGATATGTACTCGGGGGGGTCATGAAATACCGGAAAGGGGGGTATCCCTGCTTCGATAACTTAGCAACCAAAACTCACGAAAACTTGGAAAGTAGCAACAGGGATCAGCTCTTGAT
>Ga0307509_10000643_pt1 | contig 59402 bp, 46 predicted proteins | sample 10_EM_MG_FD_202245 | JGI IMG/M metagenome (GOLD analysis project Ga0307509, IMG submission 202245) | Populus trichocarpa ectomycorrhiza microbial communities from riparian zone in the Pacific Northwest, United States - 10_EM | ecosystem: Host-associated > Plants > Roots > Unclassified | place...
TCGAAGCTTCACTCAATTTAGTTCTCTCGAGGAAAAGTTGGTTGTCGAAGTAGAATGCCAAACGCTTAAACTTAAGTAGATATCAGATTTAAGCCTTTGACATTCACCACTACTTCCGACCTTGTGCCAGCACCCTGTCCTGCTCAGGGTTTGTCCGAGGTCTACCCTCCATCAGGATTTATTCAGTAGGAAGTGTCGGACCAACTCGGGTACACTTAACTCCGTCAATAGGATATGAGTTTCTGCAATGTGGTAATGACCCTACGATAGGTAGCTACAATCACTATCACCTGAGCCCAAATGGTATACCAAGTGGTAACCAGAGGTGGTATGGTCTTGTATATTTAGTATATACATAGCTGGTAAACCGAGGATAAGGCCTAGGGAATAGTTGAGTAGCCTTGAGGTACTCTACTAGGCAGGGTAACCATTCGGAAGAACGTTCGCATAAAGTCGAGAGAATTATGGGAATGTTACACGGACCTCCGAGACGACTTTTGTGGTCGACTGGAGGACTTCCGGAGTGGTTAAAGGCATAAGAGGGCAAAGTTACCCTACCTGGGGAATTTGGTCATTATGCCCATGGACCCCAGTTACCCTACTGAGGTGTCCAAGTTACCCTACCTTCACCGGCAAAGTCATCCTAGAACTTAGAGGTTGATTGCCTCACATTGTATGGGCTCTTAGATGTTCTTGAGCACAAACGCATCTGCGCAGGGAGGCCCCACGCCTGTGTAAAGGTGGCCCGAACATACTATTGAACTTGGGCGGGTTTTGCTAACACCCCCCTCTGGCCCCAGCGTTGGGACGGCGCGTCATAGGCAGACGGCTGTGTAGTTGCTTGTTTGCTAGTAAAAAGAGGTCATTGGAGCAGCTGGCGTAACACCGTATAAGTCGTCACCGTCCGTCCGACTGAATGTCGTTCGCAGGATATATAAGGGGAGTATGGGTAACCGCCAAAATGGGCGTCGCCCATATATGGTCTCTCCGGCACCTAGGAGTCTATCATAGCCTACGGGTAGTAGGGTAGTCTTCCTAGTGGTACTTAGGTAGTCCATGGAGGCCAGGGTGCTTTCGGGACAAATACCTCAGTAACCAGCTGGGACATTCTCCCCTTGATTTGTAGCATTACTATAGGTTGTTATTGGACTCTAGAGGTATGAGTCTTATCACGGTAGAGTATGTCCCGAGAGGCTGGCTAGGGGTAGTGCCCACTTAGCCAACCATCGGCTACATCTCACCGGGGGAGCTTGCATGTCAATTTATCACATTGGATAGTCGCGTTGATTAAATGATGGACTGCATAGCTTGTATAGACGAAACTACCACTGGGCCAGTGAGTCCACCACCTAGGTATTGACTCCAGTTGTTGTCATAACAGTTAGCCACTGGTATGACTTCAATAGGAAGAGTTTTTCCACCTGCGGTTGTATTGGAGATGCATTGCTGAAACTCACATCCCATTGACGGAGTTAAGTGTACCCGAGTTGGTCCGACACTTCCAGCAGGATAATTCCTGATGGAGGGTAGACCTCGGACAAACCCTGAGCAGGACAGGGTGCTCGCACAAGGTCGGAGTAGTGGTGAATGTCAAAGACTTAAATCTGATATCTACTTAAGTTTAAGCGTTTGGCATTCTACTTCAACAACCAACTTTTCCTCGAGAGAACTAAATTGAGTGAAGCTTCGAGCTTAACTATATTATGTTTTACCGTTAATTCTTTTGAATTATTTTACCTAATCTTTATCTTCTACTTTGAGTGTTTGGTGCGGTCGCAACCTTCGAGTTCACCTCTCTACAGGGTTCCCCAGTTACAAATGCATCTCCAAGAAAACCGCAGGTGGAAAAACTCTTCCTATCGGAGTCATACCAGTGGCTAACTGTTATGACAACAACTGGAGTCAATACCTAGGTGGTGGACTCACGGGCCCAGTGGTAGTTTCGTCTATACAAGCTATGCAGTCCATCATTTAATCAACGCGACTATCCAATGTGATAAATTGACATGCAAGCTCCCCCGGTGAGGTGTAGCCGATGGTTGGCTAAGTGGGTGCTACCCATAGCCATCCTCTCTGGACATACTCTACCGTGATAAGACTCATACCTCTAGAGCCCAATAACAACCCATAGTAATACTACAAATCAAGAGGAGAAGGTCCGGGCTGGTTACTGAGGTATTTGTCTCGAAAGCACCCTGGCCTTCTGAGACTACCTGAGTGCCACTAGGAAGACTACCGTACAACCCGTAGGCTAGAATCGACTGCTAGGTGCCCGAGAGACCATATATGGGCGACCCCCATTTTGGAGGTTACCCATACTCCCCTTATATTACCTGCGAACGACATTCAGTCGGACGGACGGTGATGACTTATACGGTGTTACGGCAGCTGCTCCAATGACCTCTTTTAACAAGTAAACGAGCAACTACATAGCCGTCTACCTATGACGCGCCGTCCCAACCCTGGGGCCAGAGGGGGGTGTTACCAAAACCCGCCCAAGTTCAATAGTATGTTCGGGCCACCTTTACACAGGCGTGGGGCCTCCCCGCGCAGATGCTTGTGCGCCCAAGAACATCTAAGAGCCTATAGAATGTGAGGCAATCGACCTCTAAGTTCTAGGATGACTTTGCCCATGAAGGTAGGGTAACTTGGACACCTCAGTAGGGTAACTGGGGTCCATGGACATAATGACCAAATTCCCCAGGTAGGGTAACTTTGCCCTCTTATGCCTTTAACGGCTCAGGAAGTCCTTCAGTCGACCACAGAAGTCGTCTCGGAGGTCCGTGTAACATTCCCATAATTCTCTTGACCTTATGCGAATGTTCTCCCAAAAGGTTACCCTGCCTAGTAGAGTACCTCAAGGCTACTCAACTATTCCCTAGGCCTTATCCTAGGTTTACCAGCTATTTGTATAATAAGTATACGAGACCATACCACCTCTGGTTACCACTTGCTATACCATTTGGGCTAAGGTGATAGTGATTGTAGCTACCTATCGTAGGGTCATTACACTTACACTCTCTAAGGAGGATATGGGAGAGTGTCTGAGTATTAGGTACATACATCCCAAAAGCGCCGTTGTTGGCACTATTTGGCAGTGGGATAGGCGATGTGTGTGGTTTTTATGTGGTATGTATCCTCACTTTTCTATCACAGGTTAGTGAATCGCCCTCACATACATACTTGTAAGCAGCAAACCTCATAGGATATAACTCGTGCTAAATTTGGCTTGGTATCGGGGGGTCTTTGTATGCAGAAATAAGCGTCCCCAACAGGGGGGAGCGTTCGGAGTTTTGGAGGAGAAAAATAAATGTCCCTGACAGGGGGAAGAGTTCGTAGTTTTGGGGGAGAGAAATCAGCGTCCCCAACAGAGGAAGCGTTCGGCGTTTTGGAGGAGAGAAATAAACGTTCCCAATAGGCGGGAGCATTCACATTTGCAGGAGGTTTGGCGAGTGAATATGCAGATGAGGAGTAAGAGGAAACAACGTTAAAGAGAGATATGAGGTTGGAGGAAAAGTGTAGGGTGGGGGGTAAAGTAGGTGGGAGCAGATAGGAGGTTAGGAAACAGCGGAGAGAGAGATAGACGTCTCCGACAGGGGGAAGCGTTCTGAGTTTCAAGAGGAAAGAAATAGAGGTTTATGATAAGGGAGGTGGTTGCATAATGGCCTGCAGACCGATGCCCTCATCACATTCCTTTTTCATGCTGACAATCAACTCACGGACAGTAAAATATGTGGCACGTGGGTTACGGAATTCCAGTCTCCGGGGAACACGGACGCGAGATCCTTCTTTAAGTATGCAAACAGAACGCTGCTTGATGACCTTCGTGCTTTGGATGAGTTCTGGCACCCGTAGCGGATGCGAATAGCTAACTTCTAAATCAAAGCTGCCAAAATATACGTCACCAATGTTAATACGGGCACCATTAGGGGTTAGTGGGGTTAGAATTATGGCACCCTTATCCCACATGGCATGGATTGAATTGTCCAACGTCACCATATTCCATGTGGTATCAATTTCATGGGATATCTGGTCATAGAGAGTGTTAGTATACTGAATACCCCAGAAGAATTCTAGCATTCGCCAAAAGTCCATCTGACGGCACCCAGCCTGGTTGGCTAATGCAAATGGGATGATGTGCGCAATCTCTATTGCAAAGCCGTCCCATTTGCTACGCCCAGTGACCAGACACTCAGATTCATCACGGTCATGGCAATCCTGGACAGCCATTGGATCCCGGCTAACAGCCTGCGCTGCTTGATGGCGAGAACTAATTGCTCTTTGTGGTATGAGGCCCACTGCAGAACGAGCCAGTGCTGGGGCCGACGTTGGGGTTCTGGTAATAACTGTAGGAAAGTTGTTTAAGGCTGACTCAATGATATTCAGCCTTTCCATCCATCGAACAACAGCTGTTTCACATAAATTCTGATTTGCTGGCAGAGAACTGCTTAGCTCTTGCTGTAGTTCTGCGGTAAGAGCATTACGTCCAACTCTTAGGAATGATTGCCCGAATGGGCTAGCCCTTGCATGGACATTGTCAAAAAAAGTACCGGTTGGGTCGCCGTAAGTCATTGTTGTTTCTGAAAGAAAAAGGAGAAGATGATGAATGTGCTATGATCGTGCAGATGTTGGTGAGAGGAAAGGTTGAGGCGTGTATGTTCTTCTATGGAGGTCACTAGCTAAAGATCACTTAAGTAGTGAAAACTCTGGTCATAGGTGTAGAGAGCCCTATATCCCTGCTCGTACCCTATATATCCATGCATGCCCTATATCTCTGCTCATAAATATCCATATATGCCCAAGCATGCCCACTTCTCCGCACTTCTCCAGAGTACTGCGCTTCCTATTACTTGTGCTTCTTAGTACAATCTTGTACTACAGGGATTATTATATGATCAGAGGAAGGAAAGAAAGCAAGGAACTATATAGAGAAGCAAATACTGGGAAATCATAGGGCTGTAGGAATGCATATGCGTACTGCTACTAGCTCCAACAGCCGGCTTTCAATATACTACACTCGCCCCTCTGATGCAGCCTAAGGGCCTGTTTGGGGGAAACAGAAGGCTGGTCAACTGCTCTGTTTTGCAACGGTTTCCCATATACAATAGTTGTCCGTCTGTTTTAAAACAATCAGAAATTGCCACTTTGTGTGAGGCAACGGAACGGAACGGCTGTTCCCAAACAAGTTCTAAGGAAAGCACGAAAGAAGGAACGAACAAAAGTGCAATCGCAATAGGCTCTAGGAGGAAAGGTGGAAGATGGAGGAATGGTAGTCTGGTTTGCTCTACTCTCTCTAGCTAAGGACAGGCTAGAAGATATATCTCTCCGTTTAACAACAACCGAACACTCCAGAGACTTAACGAACTCTAAGGAAACCACATACGGCTGACTGGACCTAATCCCCAGCAATCTAGAACCATCCTGATCTCCCATGATCCTTCATGATCTCTAAAATCTCTGCCCCAATGAAGCCCCCCCAACTCCCTTTGTCTCTCGAAACACACCCAACAAATCTTCATCCTAATACTATAAGCAGAAGTCTTCTAACCGAAATCAGACAGGACTAACCAATTTTCGTGGACATCTCTTTGATATGCTGTACAATTTTGCAGAGTTGGCCTTGGCCCTCAGGGGTCAGGAGGTCAATATTCCACCACTCAACGGGTGCCGTGTCGGTAACTAATTCCGGGTTACTGGGAATTGTGGACTCAAAGGGGAATAGCTGCCTGCTCATCATATGAAGCTTGTATATGCAGATTTTTGTCCCCATAGCGCAGGCCCCGTAAAGCATCCCAACTGAAACAGCTCCGAAAACGTGTCTAAACTTCTCCCGCATTTGCGAATCGGCTTCCTGACGGCTGGAAATATGACCAAGGTCTTCAGAGGATTTGACCTCAAGGAGAAACACCACATGCGATTTTTGTTTAATAGTGTAAATACCCTTAAAATCAACCAACCTCGACTGTGTTGGTGGTTTATATTTTGGCAATATCATGTACCCCTCCTCAGGTGGGAAAAGGCAGTTTAGGAGAACGTAGTAAGGCTGGTAAAGTTGGGAGGCATGGGTTTCTGGTATATCGTTCGCGAACTTGAGCACCTCGTAAATGTTTTCTGGTGGCAGCATGACTGGCTTGAATCTTAAATTCACCGTAGATGATAATAGTAAGATAGGAGTATCGGGAGTGTTGTACTAGTAATCGTGTAAGTTGTTGTGGACTAGGTTCTGGTGTGGGTGGTGGTGGGATGTTATTCTTACTCCCGGAGTCCGGGAAACTTCAAGGCTTTATACGTCATGTTGGGTTGCCAAGACTTACTGGCCTTATGGTTGTGACCTAAGGTGGAATAATAGGCTTGTTTAGCAGTCATGGGGAAGCGCACGACAATATAAGCAACCAAAGACATTAACAAATTTTGTATACGCAAAGCTAATAACAGTAATGGTGCTGTTACTATATAAAAAACCATAAACACTACCATGCAAATGCAGAGAAGAAAAGAAAGGGCATAAAAGAGAAGAGAAAATTACAGCATGTGCTCGTAGGGTCCGTTAAAGAGGGGATGCACTGCATCCAATCATACAAAATGCCAAATAAATGATGCGGGAGAAAAACTAAAAGAAAAAGGTGCAGATGATAATAAAAATGCCCCACTCAACTTCTAATGGTGATACCAGAAAAGTACTCTCACAATCTCCCTCCGAACCTCGCCGACCCATTCCAAGACCTCTTACCCTTCGGCGCGACGACCTGGATATTCATGCAAGAGGTATACCACTCGACATGCTCCTTCGTAGGACCGAAATGATTGCTGTAATCCCAAACCCAATACACCGTTAATGTAGTTCCTACCTCAGCAGCCTCCGGAAGCTTGAAGACAATCTTGCACGGACCGCCACCACCACGTTGCTAAGAAATCAGAGTATCGTTAGGCTCGGTGCACGTCCCGTTGTCAAAGTTACTAGGATTCTCAAGTAGCTTTCCACGTCTGCCACCGCCCTTCCCATTGCTGGCCCATTGCTTGATGTTCGCGAGAGTGTTGTCAGGTTTTGCGCTGGCGGTGCTGAACCAGTACATTGTGCCGGGAGTGCCGTCGGGAGCATCGGGTTTAGAGATGTGTCCGTTTTCTAGGTAGGTGCCTTGGATTAAGTCTCCTCGGGATGCGCTCAAGCGCGGGAATTGGGCGGTGTTGGCGGTGGGATTTTGCTGTTGGCTGGGACGGCAGATGTTACTGTCGAGTTGTGGGGCCGTGATTAGGTACTCGTACATTAGCATTGGTTACCTGATATGTGCCCTGGGCCGCAGCATCCCATCGGTAAGGCTCAATTTGAGTGGACGAATAGATTTGTCGCTTTAGTGCAAGTGCCGAACTAGAAAATCAGATATCCGCGCGCTACTGATCCCTGCTCATCACCCGGCCAGTTTATTGGAGACAGTAACCTAAGCGGTGGGAGGAGCTGTGTTGGGTTTCCATGTCACATAGCCCCCACCATGATTGGCTGAGTTAGGTTAAGGGGAGAAGTGGGTATTTTTCCAATGTGATCTGGTGTAATACCAACTACTCGAGTACAGTACTCGAGTACACCACGAAACCAAATTAAGATATTCCATTAGGCACTGAAGGAGGAAACGCGCACCGGGTTATTAAGGGAACTACCGGTAGTGGGGTAACTTTATTACCGTACCGGCAGCTTGGAGAAGGTTGCAAGATCCTACCGCCTGTCACACTCCAAATTTTCCGAGATCTCCTTACAAGGGTTCCCCATAATTTCACATCACATGTCTCGCATATCATAATTTTCTCCTAGATCCCCACATCACAGAATACCGGTACTGGTGCTGGGTTCCAGCTGAACATTCTCACTTTCCCCAGTTCCAGATTTCGAGCCTGTCACACAGCATCTCTCTACCCAAGCAAAAAGGTTGTTGCCAAGACCTGCCACCCTGCCTCATTCACGTGGCGTTACTATGATCCTACCATCCACCCACCCGACCTTCTTTCACCCCCCCAACACCTCCGCAGCTCAAAAAATCCACACCGCCACCTGCAATTTTCCACTCTTTCTCTGACATTTACCTTTCCACCGCCGCCGCTATCCCTGCAGGACAATCCACGATTTTTTAACTCTTGCACCATGATGATGGCAGCCAAGGTTGTTCAATGCATTGCGAGCTTCTCTTGTGCTTCACTCAGCCCTGCTCTAATGCTACCGAGAGGAATTGCCGCGCGGCTGCGCCACAGATTTGTATCTTCGAGCCGGAAGGATGGGAAGGCAGCTGTCAAAGTGGATCCTGAGAAGCGACGAATAGATGCGAATAATTTCATAAATAAGAACAAACTCAATCCCGGTGAGGTTGGGAATAGTCTGACGGCAGGTACGATGATATCCCCTTCTACCGGTACCTCACTCTCCATCTCCCATTTCGTATTTCTCGCTGTGCGATTGGGAAACTAACGGGGGTGGCGAATAGGTATTCTCAAGCAAACCACAATCATGGGCGCGGGATCTCAACTCATCTGTCTTGACATGCAAGCTACAACTTCTACGGTCCCTCGTGTACTCGATGCCATGCTTTCCGTTTATACTGGTCTATACGGAAATCCCCATCCATGCACACACACCTATGGCTGGGAAACGATGAAGGCAATTGATGTTGGACATCAGCAGGTTGCAAAGCTCATTGGGGGTCATCCGGAGGGGGTCATATTCATCTCTGAAGCCACAAAGCCAAACCCTTTTTTGATCAAGTGTGTGGCAATGATTTACAAGGCTAGCAAACATATCGTTACATCGCAGACGGAGCATATGTGTGTGTTGGATTCATGCAGATATTTGCAAGAGGAGGAGTATGATTTCAAGCATCTCCCGATCAAGAACAATACCTTGATTAATGGGGAACATTTGGAAAAGGTGACCTGTGCGGACATAGAACTAGCTTCCAGTTTGATGGTCGATAATGAGACTGGGGTCATCCAGCGAATGGTGGAGATCAGGAAGCTGTGTCGACAGAACGGAGTCTTCTTCTGCACCCAGGGCGCGCAGTCCGTGGTCAACATTCTGCTCGACTTCTGCAAGTGGAATGATGACTTGATGAGTAACTCCGGCCCCCAAGTTTATGGACCTAAGGATATCAGGGCCTGTTATATCCGCCACAAACCAAAAGTCAGGATGGACCCGCTCATGTCTGGCAGCTGTCGAGAACGTGGCTTTCGCAGTGGAACTCATGCGCACTCCCTAGCATTTGCCTTTGGGGAACCCTACAGAATTGCCCAGGAGGAGAATGAGGTATCCCCCCCCCCCTGTCCGCTCGCCCTGCCTGTAGGCGACATAAATTAATGTAAAAACTAGTATACATCTAGATCAAAACCTTTCTTCTCCCAGAACTCAATCTGCCCCTCCACTATGCAGCATGACAACTACATACAGAAACGCTATCACAACAAACAGCTCAAACAATTCGCTAGTAAGTTGGAGGATGTCTATACGTTTGGTTATCAGCACATATACTAATATGTCATTGATTGATAAACAGGGACCTTTTGGACAATGGGTCACCACAAGGCAGGTATGAAAAAGTCAAAGCCGAAGGCCACGCCAGAAGATTCCAGGGAGGGAATTCAGAAAGCCAACTTGAAAGGTGGGTTTAAGAGAACGTTTAAGTTTTATTATTGCGTCAAGGCTAATGAGTTACTAATCGCTAGGTAGAATTTCCTAATACCAAGGCGGACAAGAACAGGGATAAAAAAAGGCGAAACTGCAAGTGGGCCACTTCGTTTTCGGGAGTTACACTCCGTGAAGCGGAGAAGTTGTTGGGTGTTAGATTGAACTTACCTGGAACTCCGGTCAAGGAGATGCTCGAAGGCAAAAGTATTTTATTGACACCGGACATGATATTGAAGGTGAAGAGGAAAATCTATGAACGCTTGGTAGACTATGTGAGCGCAGGGGGATACCCAACAGAGGCAGATGCCGACTTTAACGAGGCCAACATAAACGACATTGTGACCTTTACAATCTATCCCATCATTGCTCTATTCAACGATGAGACCAAGCGGGAACTACATTTATCGCGAGAGAAGGAAATTACCTCGAAGGACTCCAGTACTAGTGGTAGGGAGAAATTTTTGGTGATGGACTACATATCTCATGACAAAATGAAATATGTTTTAGTTGTTGGAGCGAAAAAGGTCTCTCTCGGGGAAGCGAGAAAGCAGTGCTTTCTTGCTATGAAGTGCATGTGGGATTGCAACGGTGGTGCTGGTACCGTTTATGGATTTGTTACCATGGGCGACCATTGGAGAATGATCTCCTATGATGGAAAATTCAAGATCAGTGAGCAGGTTGGGTTGCTGTTTGACAGTATGGGCAAGAACGAGGAGCGATGGATGGCAGATTATTCCATCCTTATTGACTGTTTTAATGTTGCTCTAAGCAATGGTGCGAAGGGCCTGGTTGAGGCTGTTTGAGGCGGTAATTTGTTCTGGCTCACCCTGGATGCTTGTTTCCTTGAAGAGGATCCCCTCTTCTTTGTTTCCTTTACTATCATAGTTGTGGATTTGTTCTTCCTTTTTTCTTGCTCTATTTCCATGGCTTTTGGGTGTTTAAGGGCCAGGTCGTAATTCAACTACACCGCTTTTAGTTACTTGATTTGACCTTTGCTCATCTCTCAGCTCCCTGAAGTTATCATGTATCGATCTAATTGCTTCACTGATTGTTCGTGCCTTAGACATAGCTTTACTGTAGTTCTAGTCGGAATGCATAGTCTATTTCCCCATTATCCTTTGCGTGCATCCAAATCACATCACTCTGCTCCTAGAACTTGGGCACTTTTCAGAATTGGAAGGGATTTTTTTCTTTTTTTCTCTACAGAAACAGCTATGTGAGAAACTACTAGGAGCAAGAAAACACTTCGTCCCAGCACAGCTGTGGTTCTGCAATGTAGTATTCACGGACAATTAGATCATCTAGTAAAGTCCCAACCAATGGGTGACTCATCACTTGCCGATTCCAGTTTTGGGGGGAGTGTTTCATGAATAGTTGGGTAGTTGCCTGGTGTAGAACCAACTACACCATGGGGTAACGACTGGAGGCCCTGCACCGGGGTTGAAAAAAAGGCTTTCGATAACGCAACCCGGGGGGTTAGAAAGGGGGGGGGGTGTTGAATTCGAGTGTCAGCTGGGTTGTGGTTTCGGGACGGGTTGGCTAGGCCAAGTGGAACACAGGTTTTCAGATACCGTTATACCCAAGTACTCGGCTATGGACGAAAAAATCGGAAAGAAAGATCAGCAAGATGATCTGGGGAGTGAAGTAGAGAGGGAAGCACTTTGGAGGGGAAAAAGGGCTTGGTAGACATTGGAAAAGGGGATAATGATGAAGGGCGGAAGGAAGTAAATCCTCCTCTAAGTTACTAGAGTGCAGACTATTCCGTAAACTTGACCGTTCTGCCACCATAAGTTTTCCAATTCTTTCATCCTTACGTGAGTACAGGCATATATCAATGCACAGTCTAACAATGAGTTTGACCCTTGTCCCCGTAAAAACAACCCTTTATTCAATGATAGAAACACTTTTGTTTTTGCCCTATTATCCACATCTGAATCGGGACAAATCGACATAACCCCTCAAAGCAGATTCACAGAAACTGGAGCAACAAACAAAGTATAAGTAATATACAACTGAGTGCAAACGTCGCTCAACCACCCCATTTGTAAATGCCGCCCCTTCCAACCTGGACCCGACTGCAATCCAATTTCTAGTAGTTCCCAGCTTAGAATACTTGCGGAAAACAAGATTAGGATGGGAAATACTTATCAACTGAGATCTTCGAACAACCTGACGGCGAATCCAGAGAGTTCAGCAAAGCTGAATGAGATTGTTTCTGGTGGGGGCGAGACAGGGTCGCGAACGTCAAAGATGGCATCATAGGGAATTCCAAGCTCAGTGGATCCCGTCTTTGATGTCACATCACCAGCAGCGTTGATGTCGAAATCCTGAACACGGCTGGGGATCCTGTTGGGTGTCTGCCTAGTTCGACGACGGGCTGTCTCAACCATCATCCAGCACTCAATGTGTAGGGCAAACGGATCCCTTTCCATTCTGATGAGAATCACAAATCGTGTTTTATCTTGAGAGTTCAGGAGCCACCACTCTGCATCCAAGCGAAGAAACTTCATTCCCCCCGGATACCCAACTTCAACCACCACCGAAGGCCAAGCTTCCGCTCCCCTCCGAGTGCGCGGCCGAAATGACTGATCCCCTTCCTTGCTGCGCACGCCGGGAGTCCGGAATAGAGTTGAACCAATGCACACAACTGGGTATTGGCCGTGGCCAGGAATTGTAGCCATCTTTTGGGTGAACTCATGCGCAAAGGTGGAGGCGATCATATGATGGGCCGAACCAGGTCTTATCCGTAGGATTGCTGCGTTTAACGATTCCTCGAATGTGATGCGTACCGTACGCATTATCTCGGCTGCTCGTAGCTTCCTTCCTATCCCCTGAGCCGCAGCATCGGTGATACCGTGGAGATATACTGTGTGTTCCTGAGCAGTCCCCGAACGGAGAAACCCCTGGACAGTCCTGACAAGCTTCTTTGCGGTTTGATATTCGAACTTGTTCTGGTCAGGAATTAAGGCAGCTTGAATCTCAAACTGGATACATCTGCTGCTCGAGGCACTGAACCGATCATGCTCATCGATCAGGTCCTGTGAAATTTGGTCGTCTCTGGTAAGAAGGAGAGCCATGAGATGCGTTGATGGTTGGGGGAAATCGCTTTTGTATAGTGACGGGGCCCGAGTATATACAGCGGGCGGCGGAGGGGAGTGTTTGGAAGGGTTGTGTGAGTTGAGGAATAATTATGGGGGATTAGGGGACAAGCTGTGGATGACGGGGTGGCCCGGTGAGTGCCCGACGATAGAGTAAGAGATGGTTGAGTGCTCGTGTGCTCACGAGGGGTGACTGCTTTCCTTTTGGTAATGAATGGTGCAAAATGCCTGAAGGTGGGCCCTCTGGTGCAACAGGAATTGCGTAGTTGAACCAATATTTGCCAAGACACCCCAGGAAAGTGAAATGACACCTCGATGTAGAAATGATTTAAACCCTCTACTTTAGCGAAACAACCCAGTCTCGTCAGAAACTGCTGCTACTCCGGGCTAACCCCGACAGAATCCCGCCCCCAGGCCCCACCTAGTCGTGAAGGGTCTAGTCGATACTGCGGTCGAGACTGCCGAGACTCACTACATGTCTCGTTGTCTCACCAAATCCCCGGGGCACTTGTCCGCCTCCTGCGATTACACCGTCCTAACGTCGTCATCCGGCTTCTTTCAATTCCAGTATTGGGGTAACAATTTTGACCCTGTCTCTCTGGAGGGAAATGCGCAGAGCGTGATCTTCAACAAAACTTTCTACCACTCTGAGGTAAGTCCGCTGTTCTCCTCAATACATTTGCTGCCTTATCTCAACGCCTGGGTTCAAAGAATGTCACCTTTAGCAACCGGGAAGGTGAGGACCGGACGGACTATGGGACTATAGTCATAGTCCTAGCGCTTGGACCTCCGGTGCTAGCCAAGTTGATATCATACACCTCCAAACGGATTATTTTCACATCATGAGACATCACTTGTGCAGTCCCCGGCCGTCCCTCACCATCCGCCCTGAACTAATATCTCTCACCCTGTAGTGCCCGTCGTCCCGCGCTTAGGCCGCCCCGGACGGACTCCAGATAGCCGTCCCGTCCCGTCCGGGGCTCTTGGCAGTCCCCCCGCGGGGCCCCGCGGGGCCCCCGGACGGTTGGGAACACGGTTGAGAAGCTGATGAAGCCATTGTGGAGATCAGGGACGTTGGCCTACACTAGCATAAGCCACTTGGTAGCCCCCACCAAGATTCACGAAGTTAGGTTTAGCGGGGGAGAAGCCGACGGTTTTCCAACGTTGACCAGGTGTATTTACTACCAACTACACCACGAAACCGGTTTACTATACTCATTCCCTGCATGAGGAACCTAAGCACAGGGTTCAGCAAAACCGGGGGACAGGAGTCAGGACAGGGGCAGAGCGGTGGTCGAGCACCTCCGATCACTTCCCGGTACCCTTACACCCTGATACGGTACCGTAAAAACTTTTGAAATTCGATATCTCCGCTGGCCATAACCACTTACGGGTCTCCCTTCACCAAACATTTTCACTCCTCCTTGTCCGACACCTCTTCTCTTTTTCCCAGCCATGGCCGAAGAAGCATTTTACATCCGCAACGCAATCAAGTCTGCGACACCCGAGTCCCTCAAATTTACACTTCTACCATCTAAGGATCACAGTTTTCATGTCCGAATTACTTGGAGGAACATCCTTTTCGGTAATACTCCTTCACAAAATATGACCACCTGCTAATCCAAATTAGCGTCCACTTCTCACCATAGGGTCACTATTTAGGGTAGTGATGCCGAGTTACTTGCATGAAGCGGCACATTCATGGCTCGTCCAGCAGTACAGTGAATGGCGTGTTAGCAGACTTGTAGATGCCTAGCCCATACTATAACCATTCCGGGATCACCTTGTAAGTATATACAGTACCCTACCATAAGGCGAACCCACTGTATAACGCAAATGCCTATACAAATAATCCCTGTCCTATAAAAATTCTCAAAGGATAGCACTGACAATTATATATAGTGTAACAAATTTTGTTGAAGACTGTATAGATTGGATCAAAGAGCCTGACTTTGCTTTTGTTCTCTTGGGTCTGGGTAGGGTGTGGCGAGATTTCCCCTCCGTCATCCTGGAGGCGGGTTGGGCTAGCGCCGGAGCCGACCTGCAGAGAGACCAGTGTGTGTGGCATGAGGGGTCAACGGTGAGCAGTCGGATGGTGATTCCATATATGGTATCACTAGGGGAGGATTAACTGTAAATAATTTATAAAATAACATTAAAAATACAACAATCAGGTTTTGTCACCTTTGAGATTTAATGTAATCGATACTACGGAGGCAGGGTAGAGGGGGAAGATTGTAGGATAGGACTACTGATAGCTCTAGAGGTGAGTTTTTAAAACTTTATTGAGTTGGTTGTATATCACTCGTTTTGTGATTAATTAAGAATCAATTGCTGAAGGTAAAGAGGACAAAAATCGAACGCAAGAAAACTTGAAAGAGGGGAGGGTGTTTGGATAACTTTAAAGCGATCTGTTCTCAATGCTAATTACTCTGCCTATAGGTGCCTATCAGGCCTGACAGACTTTCATAGGCTGTTCGAATTCGGCCTATATCGACATAGGAAACCTTCCAGAGTTGCCTAGCCCCGCCCGGCCTACGGCCTATCGGCTGGCATACTATCGGCCAGGCCCATTGGGAACACTGAACAGTTGGCTGGTAGTCGACCGGCCGTGTAATGAGACCAGAGGACAGCACACGGTCGTCACATGTGATCACTTCGACTTTGGGGCGCGAAAGGAGCAGACTGCCATGGGTATGCCGGGTCCCTTGCTAAAGCAGATGACTAGTAGAATGGAAAGGGTTCCAAAGGAAATATCGTAGGCCTTGCAAGAGCAGAGGAAGGCCATCAGTGGATGATAGCGACACTCTGATGCAGCTCGCTCACAACCCAATGATGACTGGGGTAGTGTAGGTAACGGCGCGAAGCACGGAGAAAAGCACGTCGGTGGTGGTTCTGGTATGTGATGATAACGATGTGGATGTTCGATGTACGATACAGGAGCTCTCTACTGGTAGCTCAGACTAGGTACAGAAGAGAGCGCACAAACACACAAAACAGGAAAAACCCACAAGTGGCGGTCACGACCCTAAACTGGTCGTGCCCCAAACTAACTATCATACCCTAACAACTATGGGATTCTAGCTAAAGTTATCAGTGGACACAAGCTGCAACTCGGTGACACCGTGAAGATGCTGCAGTTCATAACGCACATTAATGATTGTTGACACTCTTAACTAATGTATAGTGGCGCAGCTATATCGTCTTATTGATTGATTTGTTGAAAGAAATCCTGGACAAGTTCCCGGGCACACGAATATTCGTGATTGCAAGGCCCCATATTTGCCCTGAGATTGAAACACACCTCGCTAGACGAGCGACAAGTATGTCGTTAGGTCCACAGCAGTGGCAATATCGTGAGATTCCTTGGTGTCAGACGGGGCCAAGATGAAACACCTGATGCCATGATTGGTCATCTCGAGGCAGAAATTTTGAAGAAGATTCCTCGAAGTATATCAGAAATGGAGTACCGGCAATGATACTGAGAATCCAATTGCACATTGCCGGCTAATATATGCATTAAGGTTTCTACTCACTTGCTTGAATATTGAAGCAATCCTGCAAGAATAAAACTGACAATACACAGGAGACGAGAAAGACTTCGCAACATAACAGATGGGTTGTAGTGGGGAATGTCTACAGTCCGACGACAGAATGGATATGGGGGTAGGGCGGGTATATAAATGTAGACTAGGGATCCAAGCCCTGATGTGGATTAGTTATGCGGAACAACCGTTGAGCCCATATTCGCTCTACCATGCCCTAGCAGTCGAGTTAGGTTCTACTCCTACTGCTCACACATGGATGGTAGGGGTGTTTGGAATCCTTACAGGAAATGCCAAGTGCGAAGGCTTGATATTTTGCCTTTCCCGATTTATTGTTGTTGCAGTTGTGATATACGACATTTTCCATAGAGATCGGGTTTCAATGCTTGACCCCTCTAATCCGCGTAGGTCAGTCTGGTATGGGTAACTGGTGTGCAATGGGCAGCTAATCATTCGAACAGTTTCGTGTAATCTGTGATAAGAAGTCTAGGGCTCCTGGGGTGGGGGTGTGTGCTGCTCAGTGCCCATCAAGATTCGCTAAGTTGAGTTAAGTGGGAGAAGGAATGGAGGAAGGGATACAAACTATCATGACGAGAACTCATGCTAATAATCCTATATGCAGGAATAGATGTGCCTCCTACCGCAGATACAGTCCTTCACCGACCACACCTCACAACATAATCAAAAGCCCAATCTAGCGGATCTTTTTCAACGAACACTGAAGCAGACTCTTGAGAAATCCGTATGCCGAACCCTAATTATTTCATTGGGACGATTACCTCTAACACGAATTAGCCACCCCATGTTCCGCGAGCAGCGTACCAAGCTTACTTAGAAACGCCACCTCATAGGCCACTGACCCATACACTAGGGATTGCGTCCGGCAGCGCGTGGTATAGGTTCCGGTTTGGTTTGCTACACTAGCTCACGAGCTAACACTCTGGCTCCAAATCTTTCACCGCCGGGGCTTGGTGGTGGGCTCTGCGGCTTTACTAACCGTGTCCGCACGGCTCATTGGCACTCACTCGGAAGTGACAGCAACTCCGACCAGGCCACCATCTATCGTACGGAACAGCAAAAATCTAAATTTAAGTACTAGACTAAAGTTTTATTTAATACAGTACATGACCTGGTTTGAACAATAAAGAGCACCCATACCCCCCGCCTCCCCCCCTTGGAAAAAGAAGAAAAAAAGTCCCCCCAGCCTAAACACACCCCGCCCCCTCCGGCTTCACCGCCACCTCACCACTCCTCTCCACCACCGTGCCGGGGTTCGGAAACTCCAGCACTGCATTTGGAACAGTAGTGCACTGCTCCCCAATATTCGCCACGAAAATCTTGGGGAACGAAGTACCCAGCCCGCTCCCGCCATTGGTGATGGTAACGGCCGCACATCCCATATACAGTTCGCGATTACCAACTTTATTATACCAAGTCCAGGCGAAGATCGCCGCGCCGCTGGCGGCATCCCGTGGGACGGGGAAAGAGTACTCGCTATCTGGGGCGGGGCAGTTGCCAATGAACGACTTGATAACTTTGAAGGCCTGGCCGTTGTCATACGAGAGGGAGACTTGGCAGCTGCCTCCGCCGTGTGGTGCGCCGCCGGAGATACTATCTAATCCATCAGTATTCGCTCGATATGCTCTGGTGATTGTATGTGTGAATATGGTACCTGAAGGTCTGGGCACTCCCGGCAGCCCAAGTCGCAACGCTTTTTCCGGCTCCACGTTCGGGGTCTTTATGATAGCCTTTGCACGGGAACTGGGCCTTGGAGATTGGAGCGTTCAGGTCAACATCCGGCTTTGTGGAGAGTTTGTTTCCTGTGAAGCCGAAACTGGGTGGATTCTTCAGTATCATGTGCCCATTCGCGACTGTGAGGGTGAGGGAGAAGATTATGGCCTTGGTTAGGAGCATTTTGGTACTGTGTTGTGGTCAACTCGGAATATTGGTTTGATTAGAAGGAAGGGAGGACTGGTGGAGTGGTAATGAACGTGGTTTAAAGAGCACATGTGCGGTGGAGGGGCTGGTTGGTTGTGGTTATCGCCAGAGGAGGGGGAATTGGGGAGGCCGGGAGAGGGGAGGTTTGTATTCTCGATGGGCGAAGTGAGGAGTAGGGGGATAGGGAACAGGAGGAGGCTTTGGAAAGTCGTTGTGGGTGGTATTATGGGCGCTTTTTTTCTTTCGTGAGATTTGGTAGTGCTTCCGCACTGCAATTTCAATTCGTCAGAGAGAATTCATCACGATAGCGCTTTCTCCTACGCTACCAACCTATCATAGTTCCAACAAGCGCTTCTTACCACCGTTCAATCAATCTATTCAACTCTCAACTTTAGAGTCCATCCTAATATATTGCTCCCCCAGGGTCTACAAGCGAATGACAAAAACATTCCGAGACGATCACCGACTATCGTAAGTGCGTATATCTTGTACACTTCCGGCGGGTAGTGAACTACCATACCACTCATATTTTAGTCGGGGGAGTGGCTGGTGAGATCGCTAGTAGCGCCCAGAGGTCATAACTTTATTTCGCCATTTCCGAATTGGGAAGGGACCATGGTTAGTGCTGGAATGTTCCTGCATTCCATGTACTTGGGTATCCGTTTATGGCAATTAGGGACTACTCGGGTATGCGGTCGTTTCCTGCCATGCGATTAGAGGAGAAATTTATGGTAAGGTATTTGGGTTGGGGATGAACGGGGGTTGGTGTGTGGGTGCTAGGTGCCGTTATGGCACAGTGAGAACGCAAATAATTAGATCCCGGGCTAGGACGTTGGAGTTGCCTTTGCTGGTAAGGTACGACACCTTTTCTTTCCGGATCCTTCCTTATTCCAGGGCTGAGGGAGTCAGTTTTCCTAGTGCTTTAGTCCTACTATACAAGAGAGGCGATAGGTATCCTTGAACGGAGTCCCGTTGTTCGAGTTCTTATGGTAGTGTGGTCATCTTTAACCATGGAGACTAAGTTCAGGATGCCTAAGGAAGTCATGGTAAGGGTTATGCCATACTAGGAATTCCCTCTTGGATGTTTTGTTAGTTTGCAGGACCTCTTTTCCTCTCTCCACTCATCAGGCGTCTAGTTAATAAATCAAACCTCAGTGGTTAACTAAATCAATGTTCAAGAGGCCTAAGTCATTTTTCCTAACGCTTTGCAAGAGGGAAGAATGCTACGTATCATGCGAGGAGCATCTGCTTAACCACTCATTCAGTAATACAATTACTTTTAAGGGTATTTGGCGCTATCATGATTTGGGAAATTTTCAGAGTGTATTATATGTCACACAATGTGTGTGAATAATTAGGGCTACGATATTTTCGTTTTGCACTCTCAAGTATTCTGCTATCATAGTAAATACTAGTGAGTCTTCAGGTCTCCTCATAGAGCCCCAAATTGCGATTTGGATAATTGAAAGTTGTATTATTATATAACTAGGAACTAGAGCAGCTCCGCCTCTCCCTTCGCCCCTGTTCCGAGGCTCTAAGTTACCTCTCTTTATAATTATGATGATCCAAAGAGCAAGGGCATGTCAGGTGATCTGGATCTCTCAAAGCAAGCCCCATTATCAATAATTTCGGCCTCCCCCCAAATTGAGAAGTATTATATATTGATAGAAACTGAACTGAACTGAATTACCCAGAAATAGGGTTCTTCCGGCGGAATATCAGGCCTCGTGAGGGCATATCACATACCACAGGAGCTACATGCGCTATCCTTTAGCCATAAAGTGAGGACATGAGGCGAATAGTCGGCAGCCTTTTCCTTTCCACCTCCTGGAGTTTACCCTCCATAATAAGTCTTCGTATCATAATAGCCAGCAAGTCCTGATGATCGCTTATCTTAGGTCTTAGTAATTAGGTGTTTTACATACATTGTCAAGCTGGGCATTAAGTCTTATGCGCTCTAAGAACAGCGCCTCATCTAGGCAGAGGGTAGGCTGGCATCCCGGGGCTAGGTCTAGAAAGTTTACCACTTGGGTAAAAAACCACCAAGCTTTCCCTCACCTCCATAGTTGCACGGCAGCAGAAATCTCGCCTAAGGGCTAACCTTATCATGATTGGCATAGGTTTCTCAAAGGCTTATACTAGGGTCCCTTCCGGGAAGTATAATCCCTCTGAAGGATACTTACCCCGAATGGCAGTGCACTTGTATGCGAGTGGCGTTGTGCCAAGATTTGTTGAATGTTTTCCTCTTTAAGCTCCCTGGCTCAGCTCTGGTTATACGCCCTCCATTGAAGTATAGGTTTCGCTGTCAGTGTTGGAATATGCTGTGGTGGAGACGTACCGGGCGAGGAGAGAGGGCCGGTGAGTTCGATACTCAGTCTAAAAGGCAATTCGCTAAATTTAAATCGTCTAAAAGGTGGGTATAGCAGTTCTATAGGTGTCCACCCCCGGCGGCTGTCTGGATGGGTGCCTGGATGCCGCTCATCCCAAGCATCTCTCGAACACTGTTGTCCGTTTTCCAGGACGCCGAGGACGGACAGATTAGAAAGTTAAATTCGCCCGCTGGAAATCTTATATTCCTATAGGTATGATACTGAACTACAAAACCCACATCACGAAGATCTTATCACATCAAATTATAAAACTCATCTAGTCAATTTGGAAAATATCAGCTGATGAAAAAATACATACATCGAGGCTATTGATACGGAAAGGGATTGGTGAAATGGTCTTGTATTAAGCAGTATAAACAACCCTTATAATATTATAATCACCCGCTTATTAGAACCTGCTCTCATCTCTTACAGTACTCTGTATCTTTATCTCCCCTAGAAATAAATATTTCGGGCATTAATCACCCTCGACCCCTATCACTAAAACAAAAGTGGCCGGCAGGGGTATTTTTTTAATACCAGACTACATTCACTTGTCGGGGATTCGAATATGCGGTGGTCCCAGGTCCCTGCTTCAAATTAGTAGCGACTAGTTCCTTTGCCATCAGACCATCGGAACTAGTCAAATAACAACCCTTCCCTTCAAATTTTGTATACAATCTCCCTTGGACCAGTAATTTTCAATAGGGAAAAAGGGTTGATAACAATATAAGGCAATGCAACTCTTATATTACCCACTATAATCCCAGCATCACATTTTGTTTACCTTTCTCCTTCCCTGCTCATACATTTATGGCTCCCCTAAGCCCGCCAATATTGCCTCAGCTCTACATAGTATCAGTTATCAGCACAGCCTATAATTTCTTTGAAGCCCTTTGTACCCACCTGGTGAATCGCAGCCATTCCATGGGCAGCCCGGCTTCCATTGCAAGCACTCCTAAGTCTCATTTTTGAATCAATTTTTGCCAACCATTGCTCAAAGGGATTCTCTTCTGCATGTAGATCTATTCCCCTCTGAGTTCCATTACTCCCCTGCTCATGTTGCCAATTCAGGCTACACAAATCTCCGTTCCTCAGCCATCTGGTAATAGATGTGTGCTGCACAGTTACAATCAACCCTCATTCGTTCACATTCTTATTTGAAAATACCTAACTTAGACACATACGTCGACGAAGCTAACTCAAGAAAGGCTAATCAAAAATTAAGGTCTAGATACCGATGATGAAGGTGGAAATTTAAAGAGGCTGGTACACTGCACCGCGCATCGCAAGGGAGCCTCCTGACAGTAACAAGGCTATTCTCAGGGTTTAGGGTTATAGCGCAGCAAGCAATACTGTGCCTAAGCCCGTATTAGAGCATGAGGCTGGGACCTATGATACGTCTCGTCGTTCCGCTTGGTCAATGATCGAACCGAGGTTCTTGGGCGAGGACAGGCATACTTTCTGGAGCAGTCAGGCTTTGGGTGTGTAATTGGGTAAGCAATTCACTGAAGAAAATTCACTCAGCGCAGAATACCTCGGTCACATTTTTCCCCGTGAATCCTGATGTCGCTGAAAGTGAAACCGAGGATCTTCGAAGAAAAAAAATCCGAGATATCATACCACCGAATCGGGTGCGAAGGTTTAATTAAACCCCACACCCCCAGCTTTTAGGCCGCGTTTTTTTTTGTACGAGTAATTGCGCATATTAAGGGTGCTACCATCCGCTGGAAGCGAGGGCATCCCGCCGGTCCAACTTTAGCATATTTCGAGTGAGAACCCGTGGATAGACTCTATTTCGTCCAGCAATTCCGGCCAGTTAGAAAGTAGAGATAATGACCAGTGGCTCGTGTGTAACTCCTCCTTCAAAAGTAAATCCATCTATTCTAGCCGAACGGCCTCAGAAGCTTCTCCCAGCCTTCTTTACTTCTCTCTCTTGTTTCCAATTATGGAAATGAGGCCTCGAACAGTTTTGAAACAAACTTGACTACTTGTTTCCCATAGACACCCAGACACTTCCCGCTAACCAACCAAAGCTAAGGATCCTTTCTCAGGAGGCAATACATGGCGCCAGCAGGCACGGGCCGTCACGGGGCAAAAGTTCTGAGGTGGAAACCATCCTGACAAAATTTCGGACCGACCCGCACCCAGAAGATCCTGCTTGAGTGGCAGGTGGTGAAAATATGGTCAAATCAGAAAGCTCGCTACACCCGAAATCCCATAAGATAGTGGAAGTTAGAGGGGTCACGGGGGGGGGGATAATAACGTGTTTCCCCCTTTTCTAACAAACCAGGATTTAAGAACCACCTACGCGTGAGCCAGCAGGGGGAAGAAGGAAAACAAGACTGCAGAAACTTTCTTCTCTTCGCATATTACATCTTCCTGCACCAACCGGAGAACTCCATTAAGAAAGGGTCTTAGACCACCATTAATCACTCGTCTCTACATACCCCCTGATCATGCCCCGAACATATACCGGCTGTGCCTGTACGGGTGATTTTTTTACAAGCAAGCGCAATAGATCAACTGACCAGCTGACTGGAATCCAGCCATAAATTTACGCTTGGTAAGCGCGATTTCCCAGCCAGTAATCCTCCTTCCGAGGAAAGGTAAGGCTAAGATAATAATTGGAGAACTTTTCCCTACCACGTGATTTTCAATTTGCTTCCCACAGGTTTCACTGCGGCAGGTTTGCGAACCCGTGACACAACTCTAATTGGCCTACGGTCTTTGGGGTGAGGGGGCAGGTCTCGGGTGAGCTGGGAAGAGCCCATTGGAGAGAGGGGGGACCTGAACAAATCAACAAATTTGAGATCCAGATTGGGCATGAGCTTCCAATTCGCTCCTCTAAACACCATGTTCCCAGCCCCGGGATTCCAGAATTCCCATTCCCGATTCTATTCCTGTCTGTGTAACTGGTGTTTCATAAATCAAGGCTGGGGGAAGTGATGCCGATAGAGCCCTCAACCCGATCATCCACGTATTCGAAAATGAGATGGGCGATCACCCAATTAGTATCACTGCTTGCAGCAATCCGTCATAAAATCCTTCTTGATTCCAGGCTCAGGGAGCACTGACACGGCGCAGATCATGCACCCCGCAAAAAAAAAAAAAGACAGCAAACCCCTTAGGCGATGAGGTCAAATCCCCGCCCCCTCCCGCCAAGATTCCAAGTGTTCGATGGGTTTTGCAACGAAAATCACAATTCATCGTGGACTGACGATGTTTTTCTTTTTCTTTTCTTTTTCTTTCGGCCCCCGGCTGCAAGTGCAGATCACTCGATGCTACCTGATACAACCAACCACAGGTCGTGTGTTGTCCTGTTCTAAATACTGCCTATATTTCCGGCTATTACAGGGCCCTTCCTCAGCTGGGTCGGCCTTTGTCATCATCACTTATCACTCGGATAAACTAGCCTTACCAGGCACCTATTTGACCACACAAGTCCATTCATCTATCCGGATGCCAGTTTGACGAACTAAATCGGAGCTTGAGAAGTTTGGTGTGTTGGTTCAAGGGATACCTTCCGGTCCAGTGGTTCCCACCCTCCCATTTCCTTCCTTTTTCCTCTCCTCTCCTCACTTCAATTACGCCAATCGACCATCGCACACATAGCTCCGGTGTGATGACTGCGGAGAATAAGAGATGACGAGTCCCTCGTCATAATGAGACTCTCAACTACGATTGGCGGTGTTTATGCGGCTCTCCCGCTCCTCTAGCCCAACTTTCGACGGTAGCGCACGTGGTCAAATACGTAAAGCTACGTTTTATCACTCACAAGAGGAGAAGGGCTAGGGTTTTGTTATTATTATTTTAACATAAAACAACCGGTAATAGAATCGGGAGATCCGGGACCACGTTAGCGTGACTGTAAGGAACACTGCGGTCAGCCATGGATCTGGGTCTTTTGGGACACCCGAATTCACACTTCCGGCACTAAATATTCCCGTCTAAAGTTACGTAGGTCAGGCCTCTTTACTTTAGTCCTTCGGCTTCCTCGTTGCGTCAAGACCACGCGAGCACCCGGGGCCGTTGACCCTCATCGTCACCTTTGTGGACATGCTGAAACATTCCCACAACGTAATAAGGAACCCGATTATTTTATAACAAACCGGCTAGCCAAGAGTACTTGCAAATCGGCCCGAAACATTTTGAAAATTTTCACCTCAATAGAACAACGCCACTTGCCTTACCACTCACTCGCCCGCCCTCCGTGCACCTTGGAATCGCACCTCTTCTGCACACGGTATCACTCGCGTACGATGAACATAACGTTGTTTACCGTTATGACGATATATGTGCTTTTCTGGGCCCGGATCGTAAAAGACCTATCCCGCTGGTTTCGACTCGCAGAGTGGCCTGAGAAATGTCCGGCGGCTCAAACCCCATCCCATCCCCCAGCACAGCACAGTATGGATCCCACTCCTCTCTCTCGATTTTCGCACTTCTCCGGATCAGACATGCGGGGCTATGCGCGGTGTCGATACTCGAGCGCAGTTTTTTGACTAGCGCACTGACATCCCTACTCGAGTATCCAGATACCGATCGTCATTACATCAACGATTGTCTCACTATAATTCCCCGATGTTTGTGGGTTGGATCGTGAGATTTCTTACCCAGAATACTCAGAGTAGCGCTCGCTCTCCGTTTTCTCTTCAGGTAGCATACGATTAGTGGGGCCACACCCCGCTGGCATTAGCGATGATCAGGTAAATGCACGAAGTTAGTCACTCGGTCAGTCTGCGGATATGCTGGCGGACTTACTCCTCCTCCTCGACGAAGCCAAGAATACATTGCAAACTGGGCCGGTCTTTCTCACAGGGGCTCTGTCCGGAAGAGGCACAGCCCGAATGGAAACGCAAACCCTGAAGACTGACTGAGGATTTGACCTGCTGGAGAATAGCGATCATTGAGCGGAACCATGATACTACTGTAGTCACAAGGTACAGTACGTCCCAAATTTCCCACTCAACTCTCCCAATCTAGATCTAAACAGGCCACTTTGCGAGAATAACGCTCCCCCACAATAAGCTTATCTGTCGGACTGATTCGAAATATGTGCTGGCAAAAAGAGTCCAAATTAAAGACTGGTGAGGGGGGACGCCGTCTATGTGTCCAAGAGGCCTTATACCATATTTACGGGTACAAGTATGATATTCTATTCTATTTTAATTTTGATTATTTTGACTATTTTTCCTTGAGTTTTGTTTGATCTTTTCTTTTTTTTTTAGTCGAATGACCGGATTTCCCTTAATAGCCGTTATTGGCTGCTTGATTCTTTCTTCTTTCTTTTTCTCTTTCCTTTTTCTCTCCTTCGCTGAATTAATGCCAGCTATCACGACGTGCATATGTTTTTCTCCGCATAACTTATGATCTACCCCATCTATGCCCTGCTCGGGATTATACATGTGAGGGTAGGAGGTTTCCGAGAACATACTCCTCAGCGATACAATTTGTTAAACATCTAAGAGGGAACCTGCACTTCCTAGCTGCAATTATGATTGTATGGACGACGAATGAAATACACAGGATCACACCCAATGTCGGCTATGGTACATTGATTGACCTATCAGCGTTGGCTCTTCTAAAAAGGAGTAAATAAAAAAAAAGGGTAAAAACGTTAAAAGCTGGGACCCGGTCCGAGGGCCGATATGCAAACAGGACATACCTAAGCGTTGGCTCACAAAAAGACAGGCTACGGAGCTCATGAGCTTCCAACGAGCAATATATCATGCTTTTTTGTTGAAGAGTCCTCTGCCAGTGCATTCAGATGGGTTTATGCAACAAATTATTGCGAACGTCCCATGTGAAAATTGATGTAGGGTATAGTGGTGGTAGTAGTGGTGGTGGAATAGGGTCCAAGTGACCGGCTTTTCCGGAGAGCCCACCATACTCGAGTACTCTCATCACCGCCGACACTACCACACCTCCTCCCACCTCCTCCCACCTCCTCTCCTTCCTATCATACCTACAATCCATTGGGCAGCGTGCCCTGCAGATCCATAAAAACGTGGGGTCAGGTGAATTCCCAAAGCATATTTAGAAAGGATATTATTTTGTTAAAAGCGGCATCCCACCTTAGCCAATCGCTGTAGACCCAACGTGACCCTCCAACTCAATTATGCAAGCCGATGGCTTGCATAAATCAACCCTCATGATACACAAAGCTCCTACCAATACCATGCAAGAGCCTTCGGGTATATAGCGTATAAGGCGTTTTGAAAGCGCCCTTTAACCCTCAATATTATTATCACGGATTTAGGAAGATCCCTTATACGTACCCCGTAGCCAGCGAGGGGATTATCCCACTCAAACATCTAAGAGGGGGGGGTGCGAAGTGCCTTCGGAGTACTCTCTTCCTTCAATTGAACCCCCCCACAAACTTACCTTTCGAAAATGAAGGAATTTTTTTCCACTATCGTACACTAGCTTGCTTGCTTGCTCTCAAGGCATCCCCTCCCATGTCATACTCGAGTACTAGCAGATTCCACTATGCGAAAATCATTACTCGTAGAGACGGAAACCCAGATATGCAGACTACCTCATGGTGGCATACCAGAATAATGATAGTAGGAAAAAAAAGAAAAAAGGCCACGATGAGAGATGTTTTTTCTTCCCTTAATTATGTGTCCTGATGTCGTGTGACTGACTGACAAAAAACACGAGTTGGGAGAGACCCTTTGCATAATAGAAAAGAAAAGAAGAAAAAAGCGGAACAAACATAACCCTAAGGTCGTGGGTGGAACGCATGCCTTTGTTTGTTTTCGCTAGCTCCCCAGCACTAAATAATTGCCCCTGGGTACTATCATAGCAATTGGCTAGCTACAGTAGTTTGCTTTAGCGTTTTTCTCCACATTTTCAAAAACTGCGAGAACCCGCTCGAATTATATCGCTCACAATTCATGATAATTGTGCTAAACAATATGATACACCGGAATTCCGGGCCCACTCGAGTATAGACCACTCTCTCCTTCAGCGCCTATGTTTGCCCAGACGGGTCCTATTTCTTAACCTCCCTCCTTCCCCCCACTTCATTGCTCTAGTAGCTGTGGAGTGCTCGAGTACTAGTACAGTGTGTATGTGTGGTAATTCAGTTGGATACTTTGTATGGGAACTGCCACCTTTGGTGCCCCACTTGAAGTCTGCCACACCAGGAGAGCGGATTAGTCAATAGCCTGTGGCAAATTATCCCGAATACCGAATAGCCGAAGAAAAGCCACCAAATGGGGAAACCATGCATGAATAGGCAAAATTCCTTTGTTGATGCGAGTATCATACCGCACTTGGCACAGCACCGCACCTCCACCCCTCTCTCTTTTCCACTTCATTCCTTCCTTCTTTTCCAAGATATTGGCCTAGGTACAAGTACCTGTATCCTAATTGGTGGCAAATGTCCAGAGTAGGCCGCTAAAAGGGTGGATGTAGCAGTGCAGCACAACCGGCCACCAAGAAGAGAAAATGACCTCGCACACACATACTCACTCACACACACACACCCACACATACAAATAAGCTATCAAACCCGTGGATTTGGAGTGATCTGGGGGATCGACGATACTGCAAGTTGCTCGTAATGTCGTGACGTTTGTAAAATGGACTAGTGTTGCATATGATACCACACAAGATTCCGAGGCTCCGGCCAAATTTTGGCTGTATGCAAGAGGAATCCGTTTTTTCCAAACGTCACGACATCTACGAGCACAGTACATACTTGATGTACAGTACCGCGGCACTGTATGCGCAAGTTGCTGTACACTCTATACCAGATACGGTGTCTGCCCCATTTTTTCATTTTTTTTTTTCATTTTCATCCCATTCCCTGAAACAAAAGCAAACACTTCACCAACTTGCCCAACTCAAGACATGGGATATATGTAATAGACTAGTGTGTATGGGCAAAATACATGTCATACATTGCCCAGTTGAAGAAGAAGAAGAAGAAGAAGAAGATTGGAGCAGGCTCCTCTTTTCGTTTAGGTGGGCGAAACAAACTCAATTAGACCCATTGTGGGGATTATGACCAATGAGACGATAGAGATATAATACGGTACATGAGAGTTTTTTTTCCCCCCCCTCGTTTAGGGGAGTATATGCAGGGACCCCAAGCCGACGAGAGATCCGAGAGCAAGACCAGGTGATTTACTAGAGGCGAAGAGGAATTTAAAGCGAACCCACATGATAATAATATTAAGTTATGTTACGGTACAGTACCCGTATTCCTTTCAACAAAAAATCTTTGGTTAGGGCAGGGCATACCTTAACTAACTAACTAAACTACTGGAGTGCAATAAACCTTGAACCCTCGCGGTGTTGTTCGCGCATATATTAAAAAAAAACAAAAAAAGACCTACAAGTGCTCGAATGGGATGCTACCTGTATGGTACATATGGTATAGGAATGAGGTCGTGTGAGACTTCTCTTTGCTCTCTTCACTCCCCCCCCATTCCAAGCCATCCACGGGTATCCAGTTGCTATTACGGTATTAGATATCTATTGGTACTCATTCATCCCACACACACACCGCACCAATGATTTCGCACAGCACAGAAAGAAACCCGCTAGGCCCAGCGGATTTATTCTCCGTGAAAACTCCAAAACGAGGTTATTAGATAAAGTCAACTGGGGTCCGTAACAACAACAGTGCAGGTACGATATAGTCCAGGTAAACTAGTGGGAACAGGATAGTAGTCAAGATCTAAAACACCAGCCCGGTTGCGAATCTGACCATGATGTTCAAAGATCCAAAACATACACACAGACCCCAAGGGAGGAAGGATGTCGCAACATAAACCCTGCGGGGTAGATTTTTTTTTGGGGGGGGGAAGGCTTGGTCGGTTTTGGAAAGCTTATGTACTTGGAAATTGATCAACACCTTTCGCCGGCAACCGGAGATGAATATAGATGTTGTTGGTGCGGTAATCCGAGGCACGGCGGTCTATCGTACCCCACGCTTAGCATGGCACGGATACCGAAAATTGTTTTGTCAGTGTGAGTACTAGTACAGTGCTTTCTTTCCTTCCCCATCGCCTCGGACCTCTTGCGTATGTACCTATGTCGTGAGACTACTTTTGAGTTAGTGATGATGGTGAGGGTAAGCATATAAAGTTAGCTAAGATGGTGAGGGTAAGTATAATCGGAATCGAGCACAATTGGGAAAGGGCCAGATATGTTGGTGGGTGCTGTACATAGCTCATCTCGTATCATGCATAGCGGGACCCGGTATTCCCTTAGTCGTACCTACTACCCTCATGCGGTGGTGGTCATGATAATGTGGGGATATTGGGCCCGGGTGGGTCATTCAAAATCGGAAACTGGAGAGTAAATTACAGTAGCAATCTAGGGATTATTTCACAGGATCTCACAGGGCGACCACGCAGATATTTTCCCGGAAAGCAACATGATTTTATGGAAGTCAAAAACTCAGACCAATTGCTTTTATACGACATCCAATTGAACAGGATTAGGGGATTTAGAGGGTTTTTTGTTATGGGAGTAGACCCATACGGTACGGAATTGGGATATTTCTCATCCTGGCTTATACATTCTGTCCGTTATTGTAAACGCTTTGTTCTCGGGATATTGTACTTGGACCTGCTCTCAGCTGCTGTTTTCTCCCGATTTTTGATCCAGTCTTGTGGTTTAGCACTAGTGCTGTACTGTACTCAGTAGAGGGCTCCCCCGAGTAATCGAGTACGGTACTGTACAGCAGCAATAGATTTGCTGGGGGCTGCGGGGAGGGGGGTTCCCCAGAACAAAAAAGGTTGCAAATCCATGGTTTTTTTATTCTCCTCCGAAGCTCCCCGTTTTAATTACCAATTAGCACCTAGCAAGCCACTAGACCCAGGAGTACACATGATTCTTCAGAGCGAAACTTTCAGCACGACCCCTGGCAAACCCAATCTCGGGTTTCCTATCGCATCCTGATGATACGGTATTTATAACACCGCACTCGTAATCTACTCCGGTTGCCGGATTGAAGTCTCGCAACTTTTCGTGCGTCACCACCGAAAAAAAACGCCACTTCAGCCCAGAGACACGAGTATCCTTTCCGAAAAAAGTCGGATCCATGCTAAGGCGGCCTACCGTATCCAATTGTCTTTTGCTGTTTTGCCTGTTTGCTTAAGGTGTGGCGATTTGGGGTCTTCGTCCCCTTCCCGTTGGCTTGATTGACCTTAGTTTAGCTCCAATCCTACTTTTATGGGGGAGATGCGGGGGGCGAAACTGCAAGCAACGAGGATAATACTGTATCTTGAATTTAAAGCCACTCAGGCACCCCCGCCCCCTCGGACAGATGCTGATTTGTTAGACTAATTTCCTATGAGGAAATCGCCAGCTGATCTCTTCGCTAGCAACATTCTGCCAAGTTTACTCGAGTACCAAGTTCACCATAGGTGTACTGTACCTAGTCAATAATATATTTAATTAATTAATTATCATAGGAAAGCTCCCTGTTCAAGTTCAGCCGCCCGAGGGAGGGTGTGTGTCTGAGTGGCTTGTGGCCTCGTCTAATTAAAACTTTCAGCACGGCTCACGATGACGATGGCGCCGGTGGTGGAGGAGAAGTATTTGAGAACATTCAAATCCAGACTCAACAGATGTCATATGGCGCTCAGCTGGTCTGAACGCCATGTTTTACTCGTAATTGAAGGGCGTTTGTGAACACTGCTGATATTCGCATGCCGCCAAAATCCGGTTCTTTTGCTGAGATCCTAGGTCATGCAACAGTGGGTGTGTTCACAAATGCCGTTCTATTATGAGGACCCTACGAGTACAGTGCTCGAGTACAGGTTTCGGAAAGCCTGCGAGAGAGAGTACAAGTACCCGACCACAAGGGAATCAAAATTTTGTGCTCGAGTACCGTACGGTAACTGTACCGTACCGTACTCGGCATGGCAGATCACCTGTGCTCATCTGAGCTCCCACACTAAATCCAGACTCAAATGCCCCGGGACTCCATGCCGAATACAAGGACCTACTGTACAAGAGGAAAGAAGAAGAAAACAAAACCCAACAAATGCTCAATGTTGGCTTCGTTATCCCAATTCCGCACACCGGATGCGAGGATGACCTTCCAGAAAACCCGAGTGGGCGAGCGGTTCATCAGATGAAACAGAGAAATAGATAAGAAGTGAAAAAAAAAAGCGTGGGATGAGGCTGTGGGTGTGCAAGGGGACCGTGCCAATTGTTGGATATGGGGAACCCAGGGAACTGGGCTTCTATCTGAGAGCCTTGTCTAATTGGTTTACCAGTGGGAGAGCTCCGTCGAGGAAACAGCTGTGTGTGTTTCCTTCACCCTGGCATGACGTCTATCGTGTGGGGGGAAATACTGACAAGGTAAGGGGAGGATTCTGGGTAACTTAGTTGAAGGTGGGGTGTTGGGCCTGGGCACCAGCGCCCCAAGATTCCCAGCCTTCTGCCGTACCGGTACCGGTACGGTATTTGGTTCTGCAATACAGGACAGTGCTGCCCCCTTGTGTTTTGTTGAAATTTACTTTTTCAAAATAGGTTAAACTCCCTCTACACTTTCTTTACACGAGCACTAGAGTTGTTGTTGTTGTTAGTCTCACAAGAAGCAATTTCGGCTCACACCAAACAATTCAGGAACCGGAAACTTGGAAGCGAAACGTTCGAGTGCGGTACGGTACCGTGCTATTAACGGCGCGTGGGGGTAACTTAGCCTTCCATGCAGAAAAAAAAAGGAGTTAAGCACAGGAAGGGAAAAGCAATTGGATCCCAATAAAATGGAGACAGCCTCATGAGAACAAATCAGACTTAAGGTGAAAGATCGGAAAAACCTCTCAAGAGCCTTCTGAAGCCCCCCCCCCCTTTACCGCCATGTCATCGATCATGTGAGTTTGCCTTGTAGGTACATTTCCGAGCCTCCCACAGAGTTTCTTGCCCCGACATCTCGGAGCTGGGCGTTGTGATGCCGATATCAGAGCCCAGTGACCTCCTTCCCAGCTGAAGAAAAAAGAAAAAGAAGGAGCAAAAAAGCGGGAGGCAGAGCTTCAATTGTGGTACAACTGAAAAGCTCCAGATACGGCCTTACGCACACATTTCCAGAATACGGTATTATAGCCATATATCGCCAATCTACAACACCAACGCCCCGTTGCACTGTGCCCACAGAAATGAGATAGTTAGGGCAGCACCCTTACCCCATACGATATATGCCAGTTGTCAATCAATCTAATGAGCAAGTGCTTGAATGGAATCACCACTGCTCCGAAATTTAATTAAAGTTGAGGGATTTGGGAAGGGGATTGGGTGACGAACCGGAGCGGGCCACAGTGTCACAGAGGACAGTACTCGAAGACTGTGCCGGTATGTGCTTTGGAAGGACACAAGGGTTGTTCGTGGCTTTCTTCCTTCCTCGGGGCAGCTGCCACCGCGGAGTGTGTGTGTGAGATGGTTACCTAGATAGGTTGATAAAGGTTACTTAATATAAGCATATTTATTTATTTATATTTATTATTGAATAGGGTTTGTCGTTCGAATGAACTCGTTTCACCTGCGGGTAAAAGGATTAGAGTTGGATGAACTTCTGAAGATGATTGGCGGGCCTCACTGGGTACCGTATAGTAGAGTCCTGGTGTACTCGAGCAGAAGAGTTTGCAAAAAAAGGTGTGCGCTATGGTACCCTGATTGTACGCTCGAGTAGTAGAACAGTGGAGCAAACAGTAGGTCCGTCCAGCTGTGGGCGAGGCTTTCCGCTGGTTGTCGTATGCCCTCCAAGCCAGTGTGTGCACTTGTGCGGGGTGTGTTGCTGTCGTTCTTTTACTGGAAACAGCTGTGGTAGTACTCGAGTACTCGGAGTCACTGCTCACCTTGCGGCGGTACATTCGACTAGCATTCCTCCAGTAGACTCCTACGGTACTCCTCCTAATCATCTCCATAACCGCCAAATTAGACTCCCAAGGAAGTTCTATGCCCTACTCAGGTTTTCTAATTGCCACTACAGTAGTGAAGACTGCTGGTGGCAAGCTACGAGTACAGTACAACTGAAGATGTTGGGAAAAAGAAAAGCGAACACAAAGAGAGCGCCCAGACCAATCTGCTGCAGCTGGGAAGTCTGTAAAGAACAGGGGGGCGGTCACCTCAGTGTCCAAGATTGTCTCTGATTGACGCTCGCCATTAAAGTCGCCGCTACATACCGGAAAAGTCTTTTTTCTTTTTTTTCCCTCTTCCCGTGGTTCAAGATGGCAAATGCTTGACGGCCAACAGTCTTTCGAATCCAGGTACCGGTACTTGAACCACCGAGACTTCATCCTACAATGGGTCACCGGTGTGGGAGGAACGGGAACAGCTTTGGCAAAAGTTTATGCTCCGTTCATAACAAAATTTGACCCCGTACCGTACTCGAGCGGCTTCTTCTCTCACCCCTTCCGTCAACTGAAGATGGTGAGATACCCGGGAAGGCTGTCCAAATAGTACCTACCAAAGTGATTTTTGGCCACTCGACTGCTTAAAGCCGGCATAGGGCTTGGAATGGCTTAGAATCGCCGACAAGCCTGATGAAGAGTTCGGTATCTTGATTCCACTTTTAGTTCAGGTTTGTCCTTTTTTTCCCTTTTCTTTTCTTTTCTCCATTTCCTTATTTTGAGCCTTTCTTTGTTGTACGAGTAAGATGTAGCCCCACGATGGATACTGTACCAGTAGGCTGAGGGGCGGAGGTGTTGAGAGGAACCCCCACGCTGCTGCCACCCGTAGCTGTGGGTGGGAGGACAGCAACTTTCTTTGGGAACCACTTTCGCTCACACACTCACAGTCTCAGTCTCACGTACCAGTACGGTACCCGTGTTCACACAGATTCACGAATTCACACACTTACACATTCACACCCTTACGCTCACACTCGCTCACGCGCACCATCGCTCCCCTTTGCTCCCCTTGCTCCTGCTCCCGCCGTGCCCCACTCTACTCTTGTTGTACTCGCTGTACCGGCAACACGCACCCGCGTCCTACCAGCGGCCTCGCGGCGTCCCCCCCCCCCGCCTCGTTTGCCTGCTCGCCTATGATTGCTAGCCTGCCTATTGCGTTTTTTTGATACTGATGTAGATATGGTTATTCCTACGGATACAGATAGGAGTTGCTAGGAAGGGGGGAAAGAAATATCAAAATGGAAATATTAAAAGAAGGGAAAAAAAGCTCAACTGGGATTAGGAGTCGGTGCTATTTCTTGCTGATTGCTTGCCCGCTCGATGGTATGATAGCCATTGCCCCGTCTTCAGGGTAGGGGCTCACGATTCCGTCCACTCACAATTTACCTTCATTTTCTCTTTTGCTGTCATCTTAGCCATTCTCGGTTTGTATATTTTTCTGCTTGTGACGCTACAGTATGCGCCAAATTGTCACTTTGGAGGATTGGCCGCCTTGGATGTTGCTGGTTTAGAGCCTCCGGCTTGTTCTCGGCGGAGGGCCTCATGAGATTGCCCAGTGGGGACTGGGCTTCCCAAGTCGCTGCTCAATTGGTTCCTGCGGGAGTGTATTGACATGGGAGGGGGGAGGGGGGAGGGAGAGTGTGTATGTTATGGTGTACGAGCAGTGGTAGGTACAACTTTTATCATAGCACGCCCCATCAAGGCTTACGCCAGACCTCATCCTGCGCCCCTCCCTAAACCTATCCAAGTATCTTCTTGCTTGGGATGAGGTCAGCTATATATTCTCAGACACTGCTGTATTTAAAGACTACCAGCGCCCCCTTTGTTTGCTCATCAGAATTACTAGCACCCTCAGTACCATCGTCGGCACCACCTCACTTCTCCTGTTTTACTGCTCAACTACATATCCCTCCATTTTGCCTAGATCTCACATATATTTGACCTCCCCCCCTCCGCCATTACCGAGCATTGCCTTAGCACTATCGCGAATCTTAACCCTCTCTCGTCCTCTGCAACTATGCCTCCTCACACCAACGAACATTCCGGACACAGTGATAGCGACCTCACTCTCACCCTCAGCGGTCTTGCTTTGCATAGCGAAGCTGGCGCTCCACACCTCGGTAGCAATCATTGTGCTTCGAGCGGGAAAAAGGGTAGGAGGAATATCCTTACAGACTCGTATCTGAACACCCACAACGGAAATTCATTTCGCGAAACCCTTCGTCCCCTTCGTCCCGGGATTTATGCCCCGACGCCTGCATTTTTCGATCCTGACACTGAGGACCTTGATCTCCCCACAATTAAAAGTCATTCGGTACGCCTGGTGAAAGCTGGTATCGTTGGTCTTGTTACTCAAGGTTCAAATGGAGAAGCTGTCCACCTGAGCCAATCCGAACGCCGGTCTGTCACGGCTGCAACACGAACAGCTCTAGATGATGCCGGCTTTGGCCATGTTCCGGTGATTGTCGGTTGTGGGGCTCAATCCACTCGTGAGTCGATCGAATTATGCCACGATGCGGCGCTTTCTGGAGGCGATTATGCTATGGTACTCCCCCCTGCTTACTATCGCGCCTTGTACAACGGAGAGTCACAATACGAGTTTTTCAGCGATATCGCCAATCAATCGCCAATTCCCATTCTTATCTATAATTACCCTGGCGCCGTAGCGGGGATTGATCTTGATTCGGACACCATCACCAAGCTATCGAAACATCCTAACATCGTTGGCTGCAAACTCACCTGCGGCAATACCGGGAAGCTCGCCAGAGTCGCGAACGCCGCGCCAAATGGTTTTATGACAATGGGCGGATCCTCGGATTTTACCTTACAATCCCTGATTGCAGGCGGCAAGGGCGTAATTGGCGGACTTGCGAATATCGCTCCGAAAGCGTGTGCTGAGGTCTTCAACCTCTACGTTGAGGGAAGAAGCGAAGAGGCTGAGAGGATGCAAGCGGTTGTTGCTCGCGGTGACTGGGGTGCGATTAAGGGGGGTGTTGTCGGAACTAAGAGCTGCCTGCAGACCTATTTCGGGTATGGGGGTTTTGGGAGGCGGCCGCTCCCCCGGCCAACCCCTGCTCAAGACGCAGTCTACAAGGAGGATTTCCAAGAACTGTTGCTTTTGGAGGAGTTTTTGGTGAATGGATGCCGTAAATCTGGCATCCACTCTGACAGGATGAAGGAATATCCACAACTTGTCGAGCTCGAGCATATGCTTGTATAATTCCCTTGCCCTACCTACCCTTTAAAACCACCTTACCAGACCGTTTTTCTTGTTTTTTTTTCGTGTGATATCATAACATTTGTTTGATCGTTTGTTGCTTAAACCCCTTGGGGGTTTTTTTTTATCAGATTGGGGCTGGGGGTTGCATGCGCCTGGGGCTGGGTATCCAGGATGCTTCAAAATGTTACGGGAAAAGCCGGTAGAGATCGCAACTTGGAGTACTTTTTTTTGGGTTTTCTTTGCTGTTTAAGTTATGCCTTTTCTATTTTTGGCATCCACTTTTCTTTCTAATGTTTGCTCTTGTTTTCATATTATCTGCTTGTCACTTTTTTCCTTAGGTAGATTGGGCTCACAAGAGGAAAGGGGGGGAAATTGGAAAGGCAGGCAAGGGGCCTAATGGATTGATCGTGTCATGATTCTTCCTTTTCTTCTTATAGTTATATTCACAGTATCATATCCGTGATTACTTGCGTGTCGCAATCCACATCTCCCATCTCGAGTATTGATTTCTTGACCGATCATATCACAATGCCGGTCATCTTCCTTCCTTCCTCATTCTTACAGTTAAAATTTGAAACTTGAAACTCAAAACTCAAAACCCCGCTCCCCGCCTTATCGATAAGCCAGTTGGAGTGAGAGTATCATAGCAAGGTGTCAACAAGTACGCCACGCAACCAAGCGTTGACAAGGCCCTTCACCTCTCCCCTCCCCACTCTTTCTCCTAGCTCGATGGGCAAGTTGGGTATCATTGGCAGGGAATCAGATACCGTATGTACTCAGGTATATATGACACCCTATTTCTAGGCCGGTCAGCTTGCTCATCATCCACCCATCCATCCATCCATCCATGGTTTTGGTTAAGTTTAGTTGAGGAGTCGACTAGAACCACCGTAAGCTGCTACGACGGGGATATCCCATCCGAAGCGTGACTTGCGCTTTTATCGACAATTAATACTTATGGCTATCTATTATTATTAGTATTATTAGAGTTGTTCTATTGTTTTTTACTTTTTTCTTCCCCTCTCCCCCTTTTTTTTCTCTGCTGCTGTTCAGGGGGTGTAGTACTAGTACAGTACGGTTCAGTAGTTACATGTGGAGAAGGGGAAGGAAGAGGAAGAGGGTGGACGATGAAGGGATTGTCAGGAGGGATTTCGTCCGTTTGCCGGGTTCGTGCAAATTGTACATGCTGGTTATGGTAGGAAGTATGTACCGTACTACTGCGTGTATGTAGTGCACTGTTACCGTGCTCTACAAATTTGCACGTTTGTGATACGGGATTGGTATAAGCTGGCGGCTCCGGCTGATACGTTTGGTCTGGGGACCATTTGTTCATCCTTTTCTTTTCTCTTTCATCCTTTTGTACCTTTTTTTGCGGATGTGAGCTGATCTACGGGAGGGGGGGGAGAGAAAGAAGAAGAGTCCCTTTCGTATGAGGAATAGCTTTGATGAGCTTACTACTACGAGTACTGTACTACTACTGTTACTACTAGTAAGTTGGTAGTACTGGGCAGACAAAAAGAGGATAGGATTTTGGTATACCGGTAGTCTGATGTGAAGCACAATCACCCCCTACCAAAGCACGCAAACACTTGCACGCATCATATATACACGCACATATGCACATATATACTTGTACACACCCTCCTACTTTCTATGTATACTCGCTGTGCCGCCAAAGTGTGGGGTACTCCAATCATATCATTCACATCTTAGCTGCCGGTGTCATATCCATTAGCGCAAGTTAATTCAAAGTTTCCCCTCGTTCGCTCGTTGCACTGGGGTGAAACGCGCCGAATCTTGGTTGGAGAAGTGGTGGGAGGCAAGAAAGGAAAGAAGGGAGGAAGGGAGGAAGGGAGGGAGGGAGGGAGGGATTACCCCACAGCTTCTTATTGGATGCTTTACGTTGGGTCAATGGTTGGTTGGCTTACCTTTTCTCCTATGGCTTTGGATGAGATGGTAGGGATGGCGTGGAGAACACCCCGCGGTGAGGGTTTTGTTTTGAGGTTGGAGGCTGGGGCATGTGGGTTGTGGGCCGCGGAGTAAGGTTTGTGGGTAGTAGACCACTTTAAATTTTTTGGATTGGGGTTCCTCGGACTTGAGTGTATTGCGCTGCTGTACTGTACTGTACCTTTTAGTGGGGTCTGCGGTGATGTGATGATGTGAGGTGTTGTGTTGGGGAAGCGTTTGGATGGACGGATGAGATTGGCGAATACGATCCGCTTCAGGGTATGTTACCAGTGGTTTGCACTTTGATATTTGGGATGTGGGTGCAGGTAGTGTATGGGTATATGGTACATTTATTTTGTATTGATTGGTGATTGCATCGGGTACTTTCTGTAACTAGCAATGTTGACTTCTCCATGTGAGTTCCGCTACCCCCCGAGACAGAGAGAGAGAGAGAGAGAGAGAGACAGGAGCGGTAGACAAGTCATATTTTCTTCTTCCTCCCTGCAATGACTCTTCATAATATGCCTTGTGGAGGGAAAGGAGGGATATCATAATTCAGAGCAGATAAATCTTCATGTGTTGTTAGAGCTCCGCCATCCTAACGTGTCTTTAGCCAGAAGCCGTGGTGTACCGTATTTCACGGGCTGTTGGTGGGCCTGTTTCCATTTTGGTAAGATGACCGCCGACCGATATGCATAGGAAGAACAGCCCTTTGTTTCGAGTGGTGAAGTGGTGGTGGTGGTGTGTTACCGTGCTTGTATCGTGGTGTACGGTACAGTACTGGCACACTCTCGAAGGATAGCGTGGTAGGAGAGTCAATCGCGGTGGCCGCAATGCAGCTCCTTGGCGTTGGCAAGCTTTTGAATCACGCCCGGGCTGGATGCTGATTCCTAAATCAAACGCATACAGGTGTTTTTCAAAAAGAAATAACCCCTTGAGCTCTCCAGCTTATCTTTCTGAAATAGGGCTTACAGAGAGATCTGCCATTTTAAGGTGAGTGCCGGTAGGACAGACTGATTGTGGATCACAAAGATGTGGCCTGGACTTGGGACTTCCCTTCCCCCTCAACCAATTATACCAAGGTACCGGTGCCATGGGGTTAAATGGGAGAGTTTCTATCGTTCGAACGTGGTCTTACGGGCTCACTTGAAGTTGCTTTTTTGGGAGCGCTTTGGTTCGGCACTTTATCTGTTCTTTTTCTTTTTTCTTCCTTTCTTCCTTTCTTTTTCCTTTCCGATACCTTCCCGATATATCCTTCCCTTCTTCTCCCTTGGAGAGAAGGGGGCAGGGTGGGAGATTGGAGGTTCTATCAGGAGTTACTTGAACACTGAGTCGGGTCTTTTACGGGATATGTTCTCTACCGGTATTCGATTCACCAGCCGCCCTTATTTCCTATATCCGCCACAAGCCTCCATCACGGCATCTATGATATGTGCATATAATTCATTCGTGATTACTCGTATGTACTCGAGTATACTCGTATGTACCGGCATTGCACTTTACGGGCCATGGCATGGCAAACGTGTGCACCTTACTTGGGTTAAGTTACAAAGAGAGACACTTTTGTTGTCAGGGAGATTGGAGAGGAGCTCCGGCGAGCCGTATTTAGATAGGAGTGCGTGCCGGTGTGATATGGGAGCACACAAATGGTTTTTCGAGGTTTTGGTGAGACTATCCGCTCTCATAGTGTTATACTCTGCACTGTCAATCGCACAGTTGCATTATTCTATATCCCTCTCGTGCGTTAGACCAATGTTACTAGCAGTAGTTTTGTCAGGTGAGGTTGAAACAAAATTAAATTCCTCCCTCCCCCGCTCAACATGTCTTGGCGGTGGCAACCGGAATTTACATTTTCCGGAAGACGAGCAGTACTGTATCCGGGGGCCGGGGAAGAGGGATGGGGGTGGAGAAAGGCGGTGCACCACAACCACCCTCATCACCACCACCACCGGCCTTTCGCGATACGACAGCCCCCGAACATAACTCAATTCCCAATGGACCGTAGATGTGCGCACATCATCGAGATCTGTGAGGGGTGGGACACTCGAGTAGAAGCGGCCTTCCGTACGACGTTGGGGAAAAAGAAAGATGGCAGAAACGCCGCATGTGCTCGCGTGTTCGTTAACCTCGCCTGATGATGAAAGGGAGGATTTCCACCCCCACGCTAGTCTTATGCGGTCATCTCACGGGTTCTCACTCGCGTTGGAATCCACCCGCCCGTCCACCCATCCATTCATTCGTCCATGGGGGAGAGAAAGTCAATTCGAGCAGACTCCGTAACTCTCCTCGGATTGGAGAGAGAGAGGGGGGGCTGTCCTGCATATGCGAAATGAAACATCTGTCCGTTGCACTTGTGCTTTTTCTTGTTTTTTTCTTCCTTTCTTCCCCTCTCTTTCCCTTCCTGCTGCTGTTGTCCTGCTGCTTTGCTTTGATTTGCGTTACCGCTGTCATGTTGCTTTGCGGGCGTGGGGTCATGTGTTCGTGCTTTTCACATACATTCCACATCAAATGTTTGCTCCCCGCGACCGGGAGGAATGCCAGTATTTTGGGAGATCGGTCGATGGAGGGCTGGGGGCTAGGCCCAATCAATCAATCAATCGACGAAAGACGGATTTGTTCGGTCCGGTTTGTGGCAGAGATTTGCAATTACCTTGGCCTCCCTCCGTGGGGGTCCTCTTGCATGATCACGAGGCGTCGCCGTGGTTTCCATTACCCCTACTGTCGTCCAGAGTGGTTTCCATAGGCTCGCAATGAGACGTCCTCTCTAATTATTGTTTTCTCTCGGTCTTCTCCGTGTAGTGGCGGGGGTGGAGTCCTTGTGGACGTGCGTTGAAAAAGGCACGGGATATATCATTGGCCTTAGGGATGCATGGCTTTTTCGGAGGTGCGGGTGGGGTATGAGTGTGTGCGGACTCTCTAGTAAACTCCTACCCTGGTCTATGGTGGGGCGATTTGAGCTCAGCTCCGGGTGTTCAATTTGATTGTCTACATACTAGCTTTCCTGTTTGTGTGGCGTGGCTTATTGGGGGGAGTTTTCCTCCCGACGGTTGATAGCTTATGCGTTCCATTCAAAATTGCCGCCCCCTGACGAACCATCGTTCTTTATTTCGTCCGTAAAACCTCTTCACTATATTATTCAACTTTTGCTCGTAAGATCCGAAAATCCTTAGCATGACCTTTTGCAATTACCACCTAACCCAGAAGCTTTCGGAGATGATCTCTCCTATTTACCCTCAGAATTGGCTACACCCCTAGCAAAAAGTATGACGTATGGCTGTCATCGGATCACTATACCGCTCCTTGTCAACTCCTCGTCGGGAATTTCTGGAACGGATAACGGTATCTGGGGTAGGATGTATGCAGGAGCCACGCCGCATCAAATTTCCCAGTGGGGAAGTGGTGGGGAAGTAGCACCCATGTCGCTACCTGCTTAACTGATGGTATCTTAGCGCCCGCCACCAAGTACTCGAGTACAAGCCCTACTGGAACCCAGGCTTTCGTTATATCTATCAAGTGGGCTTGAAGCACAGTCCCAGCTTGTAGTGCGACGTTGGTGGCGGGGTTCCTACCCCCGCATGATATGCGACTTGTGTTAGCTTTACACCAGAGGCTGCCCATCCACTGGAGGTGGCGTCCTGAGTATGGTATAAGGGCTGGGATTAAGCCTTTTAGCCGTTTATTCACAGCGGATGTGTATGAGGGGGGTGGATTCGTTCTCTGGAAAGCGCCAGGTAACTTGCATAAGACTGTTGTATTGCTTTACATGTTTCGACGAGAATCTCATAGTGTATCACTCGTGCTGAGTTGCCGCTCTCAGCATGATGTGGGCTTAGGGTCTCGGGATGTACTTTGTGACCGTATACCCAGCGATCGTTCTCCTGCATTCCGGCTTCCTCTCTTTCTTTTTTGTCTGCCTGTTGACGGACAAAACGGCAGAATGCACATAGCTGGGAGATGTAGCAATATTAGGGGCCCCGCCGCCGTGGACAGCTCAGAATTTAAGAGGATGAGTTCGGATCATGGCAGAGTCGCTTCTCGCTTTGGGAGGATGGGGGGGATGGTGACTGGTGGTGACATGAGAATATACACGCTTCAGGAGAGCACAAGCCGGAAGCGAAGAGATCACCTCTGAAGCCAAGATGGTCCCTCTATAAAACCGTTGGGTCACCCAATAGGCTGAATAGAGAATAGGGCACAAAGCTTCTCTGGAGCACGGTAGGGTGTTCTCGCTAGGACTTTTCTCATCTGGTCATCGGAAGAGGGCATCAGGTTGCCACCTAGGCTATTGCCCCTCTATTAGGACTTAATTAAAACATTAAGCTGGAATCTCCCTAACAAGAAGGCAGGGAGGGTACCTACGAGATGAGGTTGGGGGGCTTGGTATCTCACATTCAACCCCTCAAACCCCCCAGCAACATTCAATATTGAAAGGTGACATTTCTTATCGCTTACATTTCCCATGTCACTCCCAGAAGGGGCCTCAGAGGGGTAGTGTATGTATCGTGATGTATAATAATATTATATTCCTATAATATAGGCCGCGAGGGGGGGGGCAATTTCTCAAGGATCTTTGGAAATTATCCTGGCTTGTGGTAAAAAAACAAAGCACTGCAAAGCTTCGCTATGAAATAGCCGAGGAGCTCCTAAAGCGAAGTTCATGTCGACCTGACTGGGGTGAAGTGGGGCCCGATTCTTTGGCATCCGGCTCGTGGGGGGTTGGGTACTGGGTTGTTGTGGATCACTCCGGATTAGGCGCCTAGGGGCTTTACCACCGAAGTACTGTAGATGGAAGCTGCGCGGGATATAGTATCTTAGCCACTTGTGCACGTTGGTATTGCCATAATTGTGGGGGGTGTAAAATTTAGTAGTGTCAGTACTGATCATCTCGTTTATTCGAGCCAATGTTGGGGTTGAACTAACCTTGATGCGGCGTTCAGCTAGGTATCGAGCATTGAAGATGAAAAGTAGTAATGGGGTTAATCTATAAGTGGGCCTCTTATTGGAATCTTCCACCCTAATATTCAAATTCTAACCCGTTCCTGGATGAAGTGAAGAGTCTGGAGCCGACCATGAGGGTCTGGCCTGCCCAACCCTGAGAACATCCGGACTACTGGAGGGCTGCCTTCTAAAACCTAATCCGGATCCAGTCTGAGTGGCTCGATTGGTGGAGGAAATTGTACGAGGAATGAACTCTTGTCCATTTTATTGATTTACCTGTTATAAGCAAAGTCGTTAGAGATGACCTGCTACCTTAGATACCGACCGGGCAGCCACTTGGGGGGCGTCGGGGGTTGATAGGCGGATACGGTCTCTTGACTAGAGCGGCATGAGCCCTCTAGGCTGCTGCCTGATTGGTGACCTGGCTTATGGATTAGATCATGAATGGTATGATGGCATGAGTTCACTAGACTCGCAGTATGCACAGTTCTAAGAGTGCTAGGACAGTTATAAATATTTTATCTAGGGCAAAGAAGTCCCGAAGAGCACAATCTAGCTTATCTCCCCTTTGCCTTGTCAGATTTCTTTTTACCCCCTGATATGTCCTCCTTTACAGTCATCTTGTGGCGACCTGGTTCAGGGGCACTGTTGTTAGACGGCGGTCGGAGTCTATCACTCATACAGTCCAGTCCGCCTTCGGGGTCGTGACCGGACAGACAACTGCACCTGAGAGGTGGCCGGGGCGGACGAGCATCCTGTCGCTTGCCTAGATAATTGTCGGGGGGCTGCCGAGGCTAGTAGGTGCCTTAAATTGCCGATCCTACGGGTTCCTTACAGGTGACCGAGTGTAGAGGTTCTAACTAGTACGATACTTGTACAGTAAAGTACATATCTGTTTTAAGTCCAGGTAATAAAAACCATCGGAGGCTTTAAAGCAGCTGTTTCTCCGGGCATGCGGTGTAGCTAAAAATTACTTTGTGTCTGGTGAAATATAGAGTACAGTACTCCTCTCTTTTCTCTGCAGGCACTATGATACTACAGTATTTTCTACTCTTGATTTTAGAATCAACTACCCGGGGTGTGAAATTAAATCTTCTAAAGATAGGTGAATGCCCTGAAACTAAAAACAAGTCCAAGTTGGTAGGTCCGGGACAGGATTTTTGACTAGGAAGGAGATTTCTACCTTTTCGCTTGCGAGTGAAGATTTGCTATAAGAATGCGCATTCGGGTTTCTGACGAAGACATGGCTGTTTCTTGGGGTTTTACCTTTTGATGCCAGATTTTTAATATGAGGGCATTCGCGATCCTCCGGAATTTAACATCATGCTTATTCCACTAACTTAGGGAATCTAGCGAAGGGTGCCGGAAGCCTGACATAAGGCATATACTAGTCTACTTATGTATTGCACGGCTTATCAAAAAGTCGGTTCTAATCCTCCGATAATCCATCAAACTAACCAGACTTCCTTCATCCGTCTGTCCTAAATCCTACACCTGGCAGCAATAACGCATCTCCAGCAAGCCGAGCCGGAGAGAAGAAAGGTAATATACAAGAGGGGGAAAGGGGAGCCTCAGGTGCCTGGAGCTGTGTGTTGTGCTGAAGGTCTAACATTAGTCTAACATTAGGCGGACAACTGGATAAGTATTTGTTCTTGTATCGATATGGTGTGAAAATGCCTAGCTGGCGCAGTGGTTAACATGTCAAGAAACTAATAACCTTCTGTGCAATTAGCAGGAGCCCAGGAGTTCGAATCCTCTCAAAATGAGTTATTATCGGAAGATCCGTCACGTAGGGTAGGAGATTTAAGGAATTCTACCCTACAGGAACTGGGAGACTGAAGACCCTAAGCCTTCCCCAATAAGGCTGCAGCGCAAATCAGACCTGCTGCGAGGTGGTAGAATCCGACTCTAGGCCCTACCTGTAAGGGTCGGCGATCGGCGGGGTAGCAGAACAAAAATGAAAGATAGTTTTTTTGATTATGTTCTTTTCTTAAAAAAATTAAAAAAAAAAGGCTGATTTGCCTCTTCTGGTTGGGGGGGAACGACTGCAAATTCTGAATGGTATACGGATTCTCTATTGTAGTATTATAGCGCTCTTCTGTTATGTGCTTGCGAAAGTACGGATGCCTGATGATCTTAGGCCATATGTCTATGATCCGGACACCTTTAAATACTACCTTAAGCTCAAATCTACACTTATATTTCAGCATTAGCTAGTCCACACGAAGGCGCTGTGTCGTTGGATATTAGTGACAATCCCTGTAATCCTGAGGATGTATCTGCTTCGAGAATGCATTCAATTTTCGATAATACAATATTTAACCTCAGGGAAAGAGACCCCAGGCGCTTATGGTGGTGGTGGTGGGGGAGCTAATGAGTCTGGAAGCTTAACTCCTGCCTCGTGGGGTCTTGATAAAAACCTCAGGCACTTCATCCTATACTCGTTGGCCGCCATATCGTTTCTCACCTTTCCTTCTTCCTTCTGGGTATGATAGTACAAATTAGGAATTGAATCGTGAATATGTGAGTGGACAGATACTAAATATCCTGATAAGCGACGCGGTAGGGGTCGGTGTGGCTGGCATGCCAAATTTCAAGCCCTCTAATGCCCTACTTCCAATACAACGCCTAAGTGTAAAACCGGTGAGCCAGAGCTTGTGTTTTAGAAAAGATAGTGGGGAGCAAAATCTGGAAAAATGGGCGCACATAGTGAATCTTGTATTATATGCTATTAGTTGGGTTCTGTTTAACCTTTCGAGTGATCTCCAGTGATCTCGGGGGGGCACAAGCTCACAGAAATAGCTTGTGCCAGAAAGATGTTCCTCCCAAGGTTGTTTCCTTCTAGAGCAGATTTAGTATAATGGGATTTGAGCAGGGTGAGCAATAATAGCGATATTATTAGTTCTTAACTTTAAGGGGGCTTCTCTAAAAACTTTTAACTAAGGTGGGGTAGGTCATTTGTTAAATGTCTGAGATCGTGACACACAGTGTCCGTTCTGGAAGCCCCAGTTGGTCCAAGAGAGCTTTTTTATATGATACAAGCAATTCCGCTTTAGAGAAATCGGGCTCCATATACTCCGACATGATATTCCACTTCGCTTCATGGTAAGCCTGATGGAGGCATGGGGGATGTAGAGGACTATACATTATTCCCATGAGCTCAGTATGTGGGTGCCAAGTGCCCACCCTAGAAGAAAACCCCCCCCGGGAGCAGGAATCTAGGCACTCCAACCACCCTTGAGCATGTGAGAAATCCCTTACCAGTATTGTGTATTCTAAATACCCTTAAATCTACACTAAATAGGTCTATCGCCAATCAGAATGCAGATACTATAGTAGATCTACATTTACATTCATGCCTAGTGCCTGATAGCACTATCTAACCTAACGCACCTATCAAAATTACACCTTCCCCAGCCCCATATACGACCATCTGCTGTAAAAGCACCACGGCCCGCATATAGCACCTACTCAAGTACTCCCGAATGTTCTGAGATACAGTCACTCACGGCGAAGCGAGCCCATGGTGAGGCGAGAACGCCCATAGCACTTTTATAGGACAGGGATTATTTGTATGGGCATTCTCGCTATGCCGTGGACTCGCTATGCCGTGGAATACTGTAGAGTGGGTTAGAAGATTTGTTTATGAGATGGGGATGAATTAAAGCTGCCCCGCACAAGATATTTAGAGGCTACTGCTCCGAACTCCCTGGGCACCTATAGCTAACCTAAATTCTTAACAGGGAGGATGCGCCAAACGGGAGGAGGAAAGAAGATTAGGAGAGCAAGGAAGGGGGGCATATGTGTCCCCCACTGCGGCCTAGAGGAAGAGATAAAGAAGCATTTCATGGTTGCCCTGTGCTGCACTAGGACCAGTATGACCTTATGGCTAGAGATTTCGGACCCTGATGCAGATACCTTTAGGTTTGCTGAGGCGGGAGTGAAGCTGATGAATGTTTCCGTTGATTTTGTTTCTACTAATAGCCCCCCCCTTCACGAGAATTTCGCAGTTACTTTACTAAGAATGGAATAACCCAGGGGGTTTCTCGGCCCATTCTGGGGCACTAAAAGGGACCATTTGTGTAGCTTGTTATTCGTTAATCATATTTTTCTTTATGTTTCTTATGGGATTTAGGTTCTTATGCTATAACCCTGCCGTCCAGTTATCGCTAACTAAAGGGCCTGGCGGAAGAGAAAAAATTCTCCCAAAAACCGCCAATCCAAATGCATCCCATGAGGGATTCCCAGAAGCTTACAGGCACCGCTCCCGACTTGTCCTTTCCTTATCGGGTAGATCTGGGGAATTCCATGATTAGCCAAATAGGCTACCTGATTACTGCACTGAGGGACAATCCCCGGGCAGCTGTCAGCTGATACTCGAGTACCGTGAAACATTTTGTGCTTATCGAATGACAGCTGAAACCCCCGTTAGATTGGTGACTCATGCCCCTGCAGTTGGAATCATGCTTGGGTTCACCGATGTCTAGTCCCATGATAGATGGATGGTTAGCTTTAGCTACAAATGTGATTCTACTTGTGTCTAACTAGCCCTCAGAGCCTAGGAGGATAGTGGGACAGGATAAATATGTCGGGAAAAGGCGGACGAAAGGAAAGGAAAGCTAAATAGAGAGGCGGAGTTGAGGCACTTTGAGTTGATGGACTTTGTGCCAACCGCTGGCAATCACTGGCCTATCAGCTGTAGAAAGCTTGATATCTTGAAGCACTCAGATCCAGATATACAATAAAACTGAACTAAAAAAAACAGACCAAGCCGGAGAACGGAAGCGTCGAGAGAAAAGGAAATTGTGTTTAGAGAAAAATCTATTCTGCTACTGTTCCCGAAAAAAGGAACCCCCTGCAGAGGAATTTATTACTCTTACTAAACTACAAAACGACAAGGCCCAGTAACAACCCCTCATAGCGTCAGCCGAAGGTGTCACGATATCCCATCAAGATGCTAAACCCCAATCCAATCTATAACTTGTCCTCAAACTTCCCATTCCACAAAAATAGGCACCACCCCTCAGCAGGGTCTGCCAGGTTTTATACATGCCTCATCGAGACTGCCAAGTGTCGTGACAAATCCGAGCTACACTTTACTTACGGCCTGTAGATAAATAGCGGACGGTGGGTGGTTGCGTGATGGAATGATACCGGCCATTGGTTTATCCGATATTGGTAACATAATGTAATCCTAGCTCAGAGTGATAGTGGGATCCGGAGTCGAATCTACAAAATCCAACGATTTACAAGGCAGGATTCGACTGTCGTAGTAGGTGGAACAAGGTGGATATAATATCAGTCTCGCCTCTCAAGCTTTAACGGGTCGCTGCTTGGCTCGACCACCCACCGATATAGTTCCAGAGCACACTGGGGACCGACGTACTAGAATAGTTTCTCCTCTCTCGAGTCATAGCTACAAGCCCAATATATAATCATCAATAGAAACATAGAAGATGCCTCCTTCCCTCTCCGCCCTAATATCAAGCCTCTGCAGAGATGGAGGGGCGGGGCAAAGAACGAAGAAACAAAGTATAGTTATAAAAACATAACCCCAAGTCTACACTACCGGTATAACAAAAGCCGAATTTTCTCTATTTATTGAGGAGGAAAAGGAAAATAGGGAAATGAAAACAGTTAAGAAAAAATAACCGGAGTAGTATAAAATTTGGTGCAACTTCTCACTACAAAGCTGTGAAGAAAGGAACGCGAAAAATAATTTATTCAAGAAAATCTACCAATCATCAGACTCATCCTTTTTCCCACCTCTCATGGCTTGCTGTCTATCTAGTAACTAAAGATCCATATGTTAGTATTTATAGGTAGGAACATTATTGGGTAAACTCACGGCCTGTGCTAAGCCGGGTGCAAAGCTTGTTGTAGAACTTCCAGCTCCACTACTACTACTAGTAGTACTACCCGCGACACTGCTTCTGTTCTCCACCGCCGCAGGTTTTCTTCCAACGGTTGGCCTCTTTGCTGGAGGGGCTGGCGGTGCCGGCTTCCTGCCTGCTGCTGCTCTGGCTGCCCCGTTTGCCGGCCGAGCAGGGGCAATAGGTGGGGGCGGCGGGGGAGGGGGAGGAGCAACCTCTTCTTCAAGGTATGCCGACGGTGCCCAACCTTGTTCAGCAGAATTCATCTTCTTAGTAAGCCACCACCCATTTGCCTCCTTACGAATAATTATAACCACTTCATCTTTCGAAAGAGAAAGCTCGTTTTCAGTTTGGCCTGCAAAGTCGTAGAGAGCCCGACAGGTAGGGTCAGCAAGGCGGGGAGGCGCGGCTGGAGGTGCAGGTGGCGCCGGTGGGGGGAGACGGGCTGCCGAACCAGTGGAAGAATTGCGGGAATGAGTATTTAAAGCAGCAATGAGATTTTGAGGGACTGTCCGACCTTCTGGCACAGCCGATTTTGGGGGGACGGGGCGTGATGCATTGGTGTTTACGATTGGAGTTGAAGCCATGCTCGGCTGGGGTGTCGGTTGTGGGATAGGTTGTGGGATAGGTTGCGGAACCGGCCTTTCAGCCATTACTGGATTCTTATTTCTTGCTGGCCCACCCCCCGGCCCGCCGGGCCTCAGAAGTTTACCGGTAGTTACCGGTCTAGCAGCAACAGGTTTCCCCTTAGGAGTCGGCCTCGAACTGCTATTAGGCGGTTCCCCGAGCCCCACATGAATAGTAGAGCTCTTATAAAGATCGTCTCTCGGGATAGCAGGGTCTTTAACAACTTTAACAGCCGCCATCTTTCCAGGCTTTTTGGCGTATTCAATTACTGGCCCAATCCTTAAATCGAGCCCACCAGGCGTAGCCCCCCGAAGATGTGTTACAAACTCTGTTTTGAAGACACAAGAGACGAGCGTATCAGGTTGTTGAGGAGAACCAACTCCAAGAGAAAACCAATCATCTCGGAGGTTAGACATGCTGACAAACCTGACGGACCCGAGCGGTATGGTCCTCTCAGAAGATATCGCGATTTGGCCGTTGACCATAGCTTGAATCACGATATATATTGCCTTATTAGTCTAAAGCATCACTGTCAGCATTTACTGATCATGAGAAGGGCGCAGTGTAGATAACTCACCATGACTAATATCCTGGGGCTCGGCTTGCTGCTTCTCCCTAATTTGGACACCAAGATCTCAGACCTGCAGCTAAACAAAACTTTCTCCCCTTGTCCAATTCCCGCAGGTGCACGGATGGGCTCGAGTCGACTCCCGATATTTGCTACCCCTAGATAATCTCCCATAAATCTACGGCTGCCCAATAGACTCATTCTCCTCCTTTGTTTCCTTCCCCCGAGTAACCTGTGCCCCTGGTCTCTGATCTTCAAAAATTCCTCCCCACCTCTCTTCTTTCTCCAAGCCCTCTGAATCCTGGTTGCGCACTCCGCTCGGTACCTCAAGTAGTTCCTCCAAGCACGTTGGATTCTGATTGCCATGTTATGCCAATACCTATCTCTCATCGTTTCCAGTGCGAATAATGTTTCGGGTGTCTTGATAAATGCCTTCGAAACACCCATCTGATATTCCTCTTTCGGAATGCTTGTATCTTTCAGAATCTGAAGGGTACCTGTACGTGCGTCTCCAGTCCAAGTATAGTCACCAGCATATGAAGTTTTAGGCGACAAAAGATAAAATCGTTCTATAAACTTTTCGAAGGTTTGGCGATATGCAAATCCTGCTCTGCGAATACGAACGTTCTCCTGCAATCCTAGATACTTAATTTGATGTAATACTGCAGGCACATCATACTCTGTGGGACTCTTGTTCTGATTCGGTTTAATTGTTCGGATATAGCTGGGCTGGGCCTTCATTAAGGTAGTAACAAGATCATTGGCCGATGCCTTGATCTTGTCACTGGCTGTCGGAGGACGTCTCTTCGAATCCCTATCCACTTGGTTCGGAAACAGAGTTCTCAAGAATGTATTTCCACTCTGCCCAACTAAATCCAGAAGATCCTTTAACAATTGATCCTTGTTCTTATCCGTCATCCCAGCAACCGTGTACGTGACATCTCCAGCATAATGCTTAACAAGGAATTGCCCTTGGCGATTCTCAAAGTGTGGGTTCGACGCCAATATATTGAGTCTTTGAACAAAAGTTCCATCAGCAGCCCCCGAATCAGCGTGAGCCGTTGCACAGGCGTCGTTGAGAGCAGCAAAAACCCCGGGTGGTCTCTTCTCCTCAATCAAATCGCACACGATCTTATTGTCAAAATACTTAATCGGCGTCCACGTAATTTGCTCTCGTGCATATTCCTCTTGCTCGGTTCGGAGGGTGAGTTGAATGAAGATCTGTTGTAGTTTCTCGTTGACGTAATTAATACAAATTTGCTCGAAGGAATTATTCTCAAAAATCTCAAACCCGTAGATATCGAGAATTCCTATTGTGTGTGCAATAGCCCCCCGAGTCTTCATGGAGATGTTTACACGATCGACGATCCACTCGAACAGATTTTGGTAGATTGCTTTCCCAAGTGCATCCCGAACAGCAGTGGCCTGGGTTGGATTGAGAGGAACTTCGTACACTGATCCTCGCCGGCCGCCGCGGGAAGTCTCAATCATCCTAGTAGTGAGAGCCTTATGCACAGCAGCACCGTCGACTTCGAGTAAATATGCGACATAGTCAGTCACACTCGAATCGCTGATCGCCCCATTCCCATGCTCGTCTTCGACAAATTGGATATTGCCTAGCCATAAAATCGCAGCTAACATCCGGAATATTTGATCCTGTTCTTTCTGAGACAACCCAATAACCCGCATGGCATTCAGAGTATCCTGGAACTCGGCTACATCATCAATCCCCGGGACATCAAGGCACTTTGATTTGGAAGTATAGAGGTACGTATCCGGTGTTTGCAGTCCAAATGTTTCTATTTTTTTCACCCCAACATCAGTAAGCCCCAATATATCTCCACAAACAGAAATTCGTTCTCACCCCTATAATTTTGACTTGCGGCCTTCGTAAATTGATAGAAGATGTGGAAATTCCTCTCATCTCTGATTTGCTCAACAACCCTGGTCTTCTCAAGGAGATAATTTGTGATATTCGCACCGACAGGTTCCCCTTGGCTATTGAATTGAATTTCCAAGTATTTTCCGTGGCGGCTAGAATTATTATTTCTTAAAGTTTTCGCGCATCCAAATGACTCGAGAAGAGGGTTGGTAGCTAAAACCATGTCTTTGATTTCTTGGATCGTTGTCGAGGATGTTGATGATGCCGCGGCGATATACTGCATTATTCGCTTGGCGGCTTCGGTCTTCCCTGCCCCCGATTCACCACTACCCAGATTGATTAGCACTCGTACAGGTTTCCTCCCCTAATTCAGTATCACTCGTTCTATTTGCTTTTTTCTTATCGCACGCGCTAAGCCGGTCCCCCCCGGTCCTCTTGCGGAAAAAATCTCATCTCCAGAGCTTAAACATACCTAATGATGATACACTGATTCTCCTTGTACCCGTTCATATTATAATAGGAGCTCTCTGCAACAGCGAAAACATGTGGTGGAACCTCCAGTCGATTCTTCCCTCTATAGCTCGCTAGGACCTGGTCGGTGTAGATTCCGAGATCCCGGAACGGATTCACGGAGATAAGCACATGGCCAATGTATGTCTGGATACCCCTATTAGCACATCTCCCTAGCTCCAAAACTGCGGAATACAAACATAAATCTCACGGTTTTCGAACCGCTTCCTCAGATTTTCATTGATAGCTTCGTTGGATATCTTGGATATTAGCGTGAGATCTGTTACGCCGACTTCCTTTTTCTTTGTTGTTTCGAATACGGCCTTCTTAACCTTGGGCTGCCCGCCGCTTGATGAAGAAGGATCCTTGCCCTTCGCCTTCCGGCCCGCGCGTTTAGTAGGTGCCTATTAAAGCCAGTCAATTAACAAGTAGGCTCGAAAACCGTTGAATCGTCTACTCACCATAAACTTGAGCTAAGGGGGAAGAGGGGCTTGGCTTCTCGCAGCTTAAAGCAGATTAATTCTCGACCGAAGGGAGTAAGAGATGAGTAGCCGTCGAGATAAAAGCCCTCAGTACACGGCAAAGTTGCGGGAGTGAAGTCGAGTGGTGGAGCGGAAGGAGGGGGAATCTCTGATGATCTCTCGGGCTGCTGCTCCTGGGCGCCGGTCAAATACGTTGACCTGAAACGGCCTCTTAGTCAGCCGAGGTCCAAGTAATCTGGCTTGGCGTTTTCTTCTGCGCCCTACTGCTGACGACGACCGACCGAAGTGGGAGAGGTGATAGCCACGACACACGAGTCAATTATATCATACCTACTGTAAAGCCATCTCAGTGATATCTTGTGATGGCTACAGCCCCTTCACATTCCCCAGGAAATTAAGGTAGCATTTGTATGCTCGGCAGGCAAATCATTCTAAAGTACTCTGGCTTGGCAATTTAATGCTTAAATAATCCTCGAGGCTGGGCTCGAGCCTAAGTTGGTCCACCTTACCATACCTTTAGAACACTAATAATTACTTTCTATGGGGATACAATAACAACTTACCATGCCATAACGATAGTTGTAAGAAAGAGCATCCAGCTTATTCCAAGCTCAGAATTCATAGAATTATAGCTGCAAATAAAAAAACTTTGTATCCCCAAAGTCAGCTAGCAAGCTATCATATCAAGTATTATGAGCTCCGATAAAATTTTGAGTAAAATATCCCTGTAGAAGACAACAAACTATGCGCTATGGCTAACATCTCCTCTAGTAGCCATTAGACTCAGAATTACAAGACGACCTTTTCATTGAGGAGCTTTATGGCCTCCGATTACGAAATCCTTTCAGCTCATCTATCTCTTATTCTTTGGACGCAGACACTGGGTTTCTATTAGCATGGGGTGGATAACCTAGCACTAGAGAATCGTACACCACCGGATGTCCCTGGCTCCTGTCCAAATTGCCTCCCGCCCATGGCATGATACCATATGCAGCAGCCCTTTTTGAACCTATCCCCACAGAGAGATGTGTGCCAGAGCCGAGACACTGCGGAAATAAATAACTACCCTCGACAGAACCTACAGCGATGGTGATTAATGGCTTAATTCTCCCTTTGGAAAAACCCTGCATAGTGCTTGCCATATCAACCACTTATAGTATACAGCGGCATAAACCAATTACTAAGATACCACAGTGCTCATTTATCGTATCATACGCTAACAAACCCAATCACCCCCAAACCATGCCTCAGAAACAGCCAGACCCCAAATCGCAAACTCAGGCCCTGAAGAGATTCAACCTTAGCAAGCAAGAATGATCAATCGACCCCAGTGGAAAGTCCATATCCCAGACACCTGAGAAATATAATTCACACTAACCTCAAACTTAGGGTATGTATAGTACAGCATTAAGTGCCATCATACACCGATCATATCAAGTCCCTAGTTCCAGGCTCTATTGCTGTCACGCATAACATACCTACAAGTACCAGGCCAGAGTGTCCAAAACTCCCAGAAGCCAATTTATATGCCCCCGTATTCTAGTCGCTTTCACAACAAAAATAAGATCTCTGTGATTAACCTCATGCCCTACTCGAGGCCTCCTCCGTTACCTCCATTTATAGCAGATGATACGACTTTAACCCCCCACCCCACCTAAAGCGATGACGAAAAAAATGCGACTCCAACACCGATATATTTTTCAGGACTTCGGTGGCCCATAGAAGAATACCGATCAAATAAATACTGTCATCAGAATTCACTCTAACTCCCTCCCATTCTTCTTCCGAACACCAGCTTTTGTAATAAAAGCATCCCTTTTCCAAACCCAATGCTATAAATACGATTGACCATCCGGCACTGGCATAACCAACAGTTGGCGACTACTCTACATGTAGGAGGCTCCACTAGAACGAGAATACCGTATGAGGTATCCGAGGACGAAATTTCCATTTCATACCTAACTCCTCATGACATATGCTCTCATTTCGCAAAACTAAAAAACATAACTCGCTATCATACCCTACGACGCAAACTCGCTTTGGTGCTAACAAGAACCAGCCTACTGATTGTGGTGGTATAGTACAGAACTCCCACCCATTCCTCAAATACCGCTTAACAGGAATGGAGGTAACCCGAATCTAGAAGTGTGGCGCTACAGTAAGTGGCATAGCTCTTCCCCTGCCATGTGCCTTCAGTCTTCAGACAAGCCCCGGCTATGAGTGGCGAGCACTCTATCAAAACCACTTTGTCAGCCCTAAATAGCACGGTAGGTTCCCTAGAATATTCCTGATTTATGATAACCCCATTGGTCAAGGGCATCTTTCCGGGCTTTAAATCCAAGGGTCAGGAACATACAGTTGCTAAAGCGGGGAGTGAGAGCGCGTGTTCCATCCCAGTGAACAAGAATTTACTTGGTCGAAGAGATACCCTGCTCATGAATGAGATATCCCCTTTGGCAGCCAAAACCCTCCGCTGGTAATAAAACACATACATGCTTCCAGAAAGCGAACATGCCATTAAGCTCTATAAGCATAAAACAACCCCAAAACACCAACCCCCCCCCCCCCCCCAATACAACACTCCCAAGAAATCAACAGAAACATTTCCGAGTAACCGTAAAATTCAGCCGAGAGGCATAGGGCGTGAAAAGGGTAACCCTCAAACACCCATATATTATACTTAACAGTGCAGGGTGACAAACGAATAAAAACGAATATATATCATACCCGATAGCTAGCACCAGTACAGTACCCTACGTTACAAATTATCGACACCAAGCATTTGTTCCCCCAATATCCTGTGATTCCCGCTCTTATGTTCTCAAGTTCCTTCAAACTCAAGTTCCCTTCAAACAGCTCCTGCCCAATGGTTGCTGTAGTGATGTGCGATTACCATTCCGGGGAAGTGTCTTAGTACAAGATAGGGAGAGCTAACAAGAAAAATAATCCCTTTCTTGTATGAAAACATCTCCCTCAACACTCTACTTTTACCATAAGAATTCGAATAGTAGACGAATGCGCTGGGGCGTCGGAACTCACCCTCTCTGTCGCGCGACAACGAAACACCACAACCTCGGGCCTCGGTTGAGACAAAATTAAGGGAGTGCACACAGCGACTTACTAGCACATTTATCTCGCATTCAAGCTCTTGCAGCAGATTTTGAGAGTCCAGGTTCTGGCAACACCACTACAAACCTTTGCGCCCGCTCCCGCTATGCTTCACTAGCGGACTTTCGAAAATGGCGATTGGGTCTACGCACTATTTCACTTGGATACGTACGGCGGTATTAATACTTAACACCTATAATAAACACAACCCTAAGTCAATGATAGTAGTGAACCAATCACAGCTCCTCACTCGCGAATAATGTCTCACCCCACCTCACCTATCCTACTTTAAACCGCACTCCCCACCATATGTCAATAAGATCCATCCACAAATCCCACCAGGTAAACAACCACACTGTCATACCCGGCGCCCATGTGGATCTCCCAAGCGTACCGCCCCCACCCCGCACGCCAAGCGCCCTGACATACATGTCCCCAATCATCTACGCCACCTAAAAATCTCCAGATCTTGCCCCGCTCCGTTGCTCACTCTGGTGTGATTGAATCTGCAGAGGGGGATGAGATGCATTCCCTTTTATGACGAGCCGAAGGTTATACAAAGCTATTTAAGGTAGTCTAGGATAACTATACTACATGGTTAAAACCAACCTGGTTGGGACATCGCGCAAACTCAAAGAGTACCTAAACCTACGATACGCCAATCACTACTCTCAGTCGCGACACAGATATTCTCCCCCTCCAATTGTAGAACTAAATCACTCCCACTGTGACACTAATAGTGGCATGGCGGCACCCCGCACATCCCCACCCAGGATCCCCCGCCCCCTCCCCACGTAAGAAACCCCCGAAAGTATGATAGGTTATGAATCTGGGGGGGTTTTCCATAAGCATTCTTAGAAGGAGCTCACAAGCGCGCTCTAAGAGAGGGGTAATTCCAGGAACACAAGCCCACGGATTGCCGCTTTGGCAGTAAATTAGCCTATACCAATACAGTAACCGAAAAGAAAAAAAAGGGTTGTTGTCGGCGGACACACACCCTCCTCGCAGGAAACGTTAACCTACACCTCTAGCTCCTCGCACGCCCCTGAAGGCACTACCGTAACTCACTCTCGAGTAGGATAGGGATAGTATTGCAACAGCCAACTCCGGGGCTCGGAAACCTACAATTGAATGAACATACTGTACATCCTACTGTAGGTATGGTATTATAGGAACCCATTTCAGAAAGAAAGAAAGAAAGAAAGAAAGAAACTCTACCCAAGATAACCTAATCACCTAGAGAAACGCTTCAAACTAGCTTACCTGTCAATACTCACGCACCGTAAAATCTCAGGTATTATATAACGAACTCTCCCCCACTGGCCATGCAGCTAAATCAGACCCTCCAATTGAAAGAGGGCTTGCGAGCAAGGCCAGATAAGATAAGCCAGCGTCTTTTGACGTTCCTCTTGGACCATTCAAAGATCTGAAAAGTGCTGCACGACCAGTCCAGACGAGTTCGTTATACCTGGGATTTTAGGGTACATTGAATACCCGTGGCTGCACGCGCACTGTGCTATGCCTACCATCCACTCAATCCTCCACTGAACCCCGCCAAAAATTATAATATTCCCCCCACCAACTATGCATACCGCCCCCCGCCTTAACGATCCCGTATCAAATTACCCCTCCTCCACTCCTCGGGGATCATACTACCTACACATTCTACTGGTATAGTACACCCCCGCCCCCTTCCCCCGCCCCAGCGGACATTACCCCGGATCTATAGTGTTCGAGTGCAGCAAAATGACAAACATACTGGCCGATTAAACCACTCGAACACCAGGACTCAAGCATGAATACCAGTACATTCCATGGGATACCAGATTTTACCCAGCACGCCTACTCATGGCTCCCGACTGAAGTCGTGTTTTTTTTCTGCTGTGAGGGAGGCAATATAAAAAAACGTGAGGCCTAACTTATCCAACAATCCCATACCATACCTCACCACAGTAGCCAGATAAGACTATCCCAAGTGCAGTAAAGTTACTTGTAAACGGCAACCGATCCAAAGACTGTGTGCAAACCCCCAAACCCACCCCCACCTTATATCAAACAGCGAAAGGCAATCCTGCACACCCCCGCTAGCGCGGATACGGCCCCTACAAAAAAAAGACCGTATTTCTCCCGCTAGTATGAGAACGAATGGGTCGTAGTAGTAGTACTAGTACTACTATATCGCCAATGATCCCGACTTCTTGACACGATACGGTACCTACTGTACTTTATCCAGCGAAGCCCGGGGACTTTATCGGTATAAACATGCATAAGTTACCACAAAAGTGCACTACAACCCTACAAGTACCAGTACAGTACCGCATCAGACCAGGACGGTACCATGATATATCTATCGCCCCCACAACCCCTCCCTCCCTCCCTCCCTCCCCCCCTCGGTAATTCCCGGGAATGAGGTATTCTCCGTTTGTCTCGAAAAAAATTCCCACGAGCACATCATCATGATCCGCGCATCATACGGTACCGGCAATCCAAGGCCACGCACACTCGAGTATCGGTACTACTCTGCACTGTTCCGGATAACCGAAATCTGCTCCCCCTATTATTATTATTATCAAAAACCCCCAACCCCCAACCCCCAACCCCCCCCCCAAACCGGGAATGGCTTTCTATGTATGGTGCCGGCAGCTCAAAAAGGGAACCTGGCTGTGCAATGGATGTTATATGTGGCTTTGCAAAATTTGATTAGTAAGATACTCTTTTGTCAATAGAAAATTTATGAAAAACATAGTCTGAGGTT